>Ga0187847_10000034_pt1 | contig 150752 bp, 129 predicted proteins | sample June2016WEW_4_10_FD_132458 | JGI IMG/M metagenome (GOLD analysis project Ga0187847, IMG submission 132458) | Peatland microbial communities from SPRUCE experiment site at the Marcell Experimental Forest, Minnesota, USA - June2016WEW_4_10 | ecosystem: Environmental > Terrestrial > Soil >...
GCGTTGGATTCGCCGCGTCTTATCGCCTTACAGCGTCAACTCGCTTGCACTCGCGTGCCTGCCCCCGGCGCTTGAAGACACAGCGTATCTCGATTGGTATGTCGGCGAAGTGCTCGCGGCGCGGAGAGAATTTGAGGACGCGCTTGACGCCGCCGGCCTTCACCGTTGGCCTAGCCGAGCCAACTTCATTCTGGTCGACATCGGTTCCCAGCATGCGGAGTTTGTCGGCGTCATGCGTGCTGCGGGAGTACTTGTTCGTGATCGCTCTGCCGACCCAGGTTGCGATGGCCGCGTCCGTATCACCATTGGGACGAGAGAGCAGATGCAGCTTGCAATAGTTGCAATGAATGAAGCTGTGACAGCGCTGAACCTGGGAAGGAAGACGCTATGACAAGCGCTAAGCAGACCGCGCCCAAATCACAATCGACAGCGCGCACCTCCGTTGTCGAGCGCAATACTGCGGAGACGCGCATTTTTCTCCATCTCACCATCGAGGGTCAAGGCCAATACAAAGTCTCCACCGGAATCCGCTTCTTCGATCACATGCTGGAATTGTTCACGCGGCACGGAGCCTTCGATCTTGAGCTTAAGTGCGATGGCGACCTGGATGTGGATCAGCATCACACGGTCGAGGATGTGGGCATCGCGCTTGGCGAAGCCTTTGATCGCGCACTGGGCGACAAGCGTGGGATTATTCGCGCCGGGTATTTCCTGATGCCCATGGACGAGACGCTCGCGATTGCCGCAGTCGACTTGAGCGGCCGGACGGCTTTCGCTGTTGACACAAAGGTGCGAACACGCATGGTCGGCGATCTACAAACAGAGCTCGTCACAGATTTCTTCGAGGGCTTCGCTCGCGGCGCGCGCGCCAACATCCACGTGAAGACCATGTACGGACGATCGAATCATCACAAGGTCGAAGCCATCTTCAAAGCTTTCGCGCGCGCTCTCCGCGTTGCCTGTTCACGCGACAAACAGCTCGGTGACATGCTGCCGAGCACCAAAGGACTGCTGTAATGCGCGTTACCGTGATTGACTACAAAGCGGGAAATCTCACATCGGTGCTCAAGGCACTGCGACACCTTGGCGCGGAAGTCGAGGTTAGCGACGCAGACCTCGCGCCCATTGCGTCTGCCGAGCGCATTGTGCTTCCCGGCGTCGGTCATTTTGCGGCGACGCAGTATCTCGATTCGACTGGATTAGCGGCAGCGATCCACGAGGCAATCGGGCGGGGTGTTCCGTTCCTTGGCATTTGCGTTGGAATGCAGTGGCTTTACGCGGGATCGACCGAAGCACCCGATCAGGCCGGACTCGGCCATTTTCCGGAGCAATGCGCCCGCTTTTCTGACAGCCATGAAAAGGTGCCGCACGTGGGATGGAACTCGCTTGAAGCGAAGGCAAGCTCACGATTGCTCGCTGGGGTTAAGCTAGGCGAGTTTGTCTACTTCACGCACTCTTACAAGGCTCCCGTTAGTGCTGACACCGCGGCGATCACGCAGTACATCGAACCCTTCGCGTCCGCGGTTGAGAGAGAAAATGTGATGGGCGTCCAATTTCACCCAGAAAAGTCAGGCGAAACGGGGCTAAAGATTCTCCGCAACTTTCTCGCTTGGGAAAGGCAGGGAATGGCTTGATAACCAAGCGGATTATTGCATGCCTGGATGTGCATGGCGGGCGAGTCGTGAAAGGCGTACAGTTTGTCGACCTCATCGATGCCGGTGACCCAGCCACGCAAGCCGCACGTCACGCAGGCGAAGGCGCGGACGAAATTGTGCTTCTCGACATTACCGCGACCCACGAGGGCCGGGCCACGCTCCTTGACACGGTCCGCCGTACGGCGTGCGGACTCTTCGTCCCATTCTGCGTCGGGGGCGGCATACGGACAGCCGGCGATGCGGCGCAGGTCTTCGAGGCCGGGGCGGACAAGGTCAGCGTTAATTCGGCTGCGCTCGCGGACCCGAATTTGATCGATGCGATTGGCCGTAGCTTCGGCGCACAGGCTGTCGTCGTGGCTATCGACGCTCGACGCGATCCCAATGCTGAAGATCCGGTCCGTGATGCGGAGGTCTTTGTGCAGGGTGGAAGAAAGCCCGTGGGACGTCGAGTGGTTGAGTGGGCACGGGAAGCCGAGGCACGCGGCGCAGGCGAGATCCTACTGACATCGATGGACTCCGATGGAACGCGTGCCGGTTTCGATTGCGAACTTACCGCGGCCGTCAGCGAGGCTGTCGGCATTCCCGTGATTGCCTCTGGCGGAGCAGGAACCGTATCGCATTTCACCGATGTCTTCGCGCGCGGTAAGGCCGATGCCGCGCTGGCTGCAAGCATCTTCCACTTTGGCATCTCGAGTGCGCGTTTGCTCAAAGAAGAACTTGCTCGCGAGGGTATTTCCGTGAGGCTTCCATGCTGATCCCTTCTATCGACTTAATGGGCGGCCGCATTGTGCAGCTCGTGCAGGGCGAAAAGCTTCGCCTTGCATTCGACGACTTTGAATACTGGATCGAGAAGTTCTCGAAGTTTCCTTTAGTCCAGTTGATCGATCTTGACGCCGCAATGCGCCAGGGGGACAACTCCGTGTTGGTCGCACAAATCGCGAAGCGGTTGCCCGTCCAAGTCGGAGGAGGAATTCGTTCGATTGAGCAGGCGCGTGAGGTGCTCGACGCTGGCGCGACGCGCGTGATTATTGGCTCTGCGCTTTTCTCTGAACAGGGAACGGTGAACAGCGAATTCGCATCCAAACTGGCCGATGCCATTACGCCCGCTTGCGTCGTAGCCGGAATCGACACAAAGAATGGCCGCATCGCGGTGAAAGGCTGGAAGGCGCAAGTCGCACTCACTCCTGATGAGGTAATTCCTCAACTGGAGCCGCACGTGGCCGCATTCCTGTACACGCATGTGGATGGCGAGGGTCTGATGCAGGGGTTTCCCATTGCGACGGCCGCACGGCTGCGCAGACTTACCCAGCGCCAGCTGATCGTGGCCGGCGGAATTCGCAGCCGGCAGGAGGTGGACGCTCTGGATGCGCTTGGCGCGGACGCCGTGGTTGGAATGGCTGTTTACACGGAGCTGCTCGCGGTGTAATGGAGGGTGCTCACGCTACATCAGCTATGCTGGAAGAACGGCTTCCCTAATACTCTTCGAAGGGATACGGAATCATGATGGCAAGGCAGAGCGGCATACGGTTGGCAAGGCGCCTGGACGAAGTTGGCTTTTCCGACATTGTGCAAATCCGCAACAAAGTGATGGAACTGCGCGCGGAGGGACTCCAAGTGCACATGTTGCACGGGGGCGAGCCCTTCTTTGAGACGCCGGAAGAGATCAAGTACGCGGCGATCAAAGCGCTCGTAGAGAACCAGACCCACTACGCGGCATCCTCGGGTGTGTTGCCGCTGCGCAAGGCGCTGGTGGAGAAGCTTGCCGCGAAGAATGGCATCCGCGTTACGGCTGACGAAGTGATCGCTACAGTGGGCGGGTCGCAGGGACTGTATGGGGCGTTCCAAAGCGTCCTGGATCCGGGAGATGATGCGCTTGTTTTCTCGCCATATTGGACGCCGATTGGCGACCTGGTTACGGGAGCGCAGGCGCGGCCCTTACTGGTGCCCACCACTACTGCGCGGCGTAATGGAATTCGAAATACTCTGGAACAGTTTTCGACGCCACAGACCCGTGCCATCTACTACAACACACCGCAGAATCCGAGCGGCCTTGTGTTCACACGCTCCGAGGCCGAAGAGGTTGCCGCGTTTGCGATTGACCGCGACCTGATTGTGATTGCCGACGAGGCGTATGAGGACCTGGTGTATGACGGGGAACATGTATCGATTGCGTCATTGCCGGGGATGGCCGAGCGAACGATTACTTCATTCACATTCTCGAAGACCTATGGCATGACCGGCTGGCGCGCGGGGTACGCGGTGGCCAAAGAACCTTTCATGACGGCATTGCGCAAGATTGTGCTCTATTCCACCAATGGGGTGGCTACTCCGGTGCAGTACGCTATGATCCAGGCGCTCACTACGCCAGAATCCGAGATTGCGCGCATTCGAGAGGAGTATCGCAAGAGACGCGATTTGCTGGTGGCGGGCTTGAATGCAGTGGGGCTCGAATGCGCGTCGCCAGCCGGTGCCTTTTATGCTTTTCCGAACGTCGAGAAGATTCACAAGATAAGCAAGACAGCCGCGCAAATCCTCCTTGAGAAGGCACACATCGCCACGATTCCCGGTTCCGTCTTCGGTGCACAGGGCGAGGGCCATTTGCGATTTGGATACGCCATCGCACCGAAAGAAATAGAAAACTGCGTGGAGGCGTTGCACAGGTTCTTCGCGCGTTAGCGACTCGCCCGCAGTTGCATCAGTCTTGTATTTCTCCAACCGCGCGGCTGGTCTCAACTCGTGATGCACGCAGGAGCCGTGCAATTTGCTTGAGGTGGAGTTGAACGGCATAGGCACGTAGAATCTCGGTTTGGGAAAAGCCGATGCCGGTCGGTCGCACTTCAGTCATTCGATTTTCCAGTTGGGCAATGTCCTCTTCTAAATTCATTGATGACGGCGGAACGTTGAATCGCCAGTCGTGAATGCGCCCCGCGACGTGGAGAAAACCCGTGTGAATATCCGAGACTAATCTCTCAAATGCGGGCTCCAACTTCCGCGCGAAATCAAACTCGTTGGTGCCCTGCACCGAGAACTCCAGCGCAACAAGCGCGTCGAAGAGCGAGCGGCCGAATTGCGAAAGTGTGGACAACCCCTCACGCCAGCCCGGGCCGCCAGATGGTTCATTGCGCGCGGCTTCCAGCAGCTGGTTGTTCCCGCGCAGCATGGCCAACGCATCTTCGCGCAGCGCGGTAAGGTTTTCAGCGGGGACACCGCGAAACCCCTGCAGAATCGCCTCGAAGAAGGCGCCCAGCACGAGGAACTCCTGGGCCAGCCCATCACGCAGCCGCAGGCGTGCGCGGTCTGGCAGGACCAGCGTGGTTACCGCGAGGGCGACGACAATGCCCAGCACTACTTCGCTCACGCGGTCGAGAGCGAGGCCCCACCGCGAGCCTGGCTTCTGCACCAGCATGATGATGGTGATGGTGACCGCTGCCAGCCGCGAGCTTGCGCGCAGCCCCGCCAAGGCGCAGACGATCAGCGCCGCGAGGACTGCGAAAACATAATTCCACGGAAGTACGCCGAACAAAGAAAAAGAGAATCCAAATACTCCGCCGATCAATGTGCCAATAAATCGGTCCCGCGATGCGGTAACCGTTGCACCCATGTTCGATTGCAACACAATGATGGCGCTGATCGATCCCCAGTAGCCGTCATGCAGTCCAAAACGCAGCGCCAGCCACCAGCAAAGAGCTGCTGCCAGTGCGGTTTTTGCACTGTGGATCAGCATCCGCTGACGCTCCCAGGAAAGAATCGCTGACTCACTCGCGGGCTCTATCCGTTGTTTCAGCTCCAACAGTTGCTGAGACCACGTTTTGTCTGCTTTTAGGCGCATCGATGTAGCTCGCGGTCGAAGGTTCTCATTGACACAGGATGGCCTAGCTGGGTCCGTATGGACCGTGACCAGTCTCACGGGTGTCGCTCGAGCTGCCTACTCAAGGCTACCAGTTCTTTGTGAGCTGAAACACATCTCGTGTCATCCAGTCCGTTTAACATTAGCTCATATCGCCCGCACCCTGCGGGATGGCGGAACCCATGCTACGAGTTGGATACCCAGCAGTCCTCGCCGCGGAGTTATTTTGGGATTTTCCTGAAGAAGTTGAGCTGATTCCTCTGCCCAATTCACTAGACCACGAGGTCAACATCGATGTCTGGCTTCCAGACCCTTACGCAGGCCAGGCAAAGAAGATCTGGCCGCATCTGCGCGGCGTGCGCCTCGTCCTGGCGCTCATGGCAGGCACCGAATGGATTCCCGGAATGGTTGGTCCGCACGTCGCCATCTGCAACGCTCACGGCGCGCACAATATTTCCACCGCGGAGTGGACCGTCAGCTCCATGCTCGCCATGCTTAAGTATTTCCCGTTCTACCTCGATGTGCAGCGTCAGGAAAAGTGGAAGCTCCGTTTCGAAGCTAGCGCCCGTTACGCCGCCATTACCGGAGATAGGCGCCCTCTTTATCCGCCCGTGATGCTTGAAGAGCTGACTGGCAAGCGCGTGCTCATGGTGGGTTATGGCGAAATCGGCAAGGAGATCGAGCGTATGCTCGCCCCCTTCAACGTCGAATTGATTCGCATTGCCCGCACTGCTCGCGCCAATCCTCAGGTCTACGCCGTCAGCGAAATCGAAAGCCTGTTGCCGCAAGCCGAGATCGTGGTTCTCATACTGCCTGACACGCCTGAATCGCACGGCCTCATCGGTGCGCGCCAGCTTGCTTTGTTACCCCAGGGGGCGCTCCTGGTTAATGCCGCGCGTGGCCCCATCGTGCAGACGGACGCATTGGTCGCCGCGCTCCAATCGGGCCATATCCGCGCGGCGCTCGATGTAACCGATCCGGAGCCTCTTCCTGAAGGCCACCCTTTGTGGAACTGCCCTAACCTGCTCATCACGCCTCACGTAGCGGGCTCAACGCCGCAATTTGCGCCCCGTGCCGTGTGTACCGCTGCCGCCGAGTTGCGGCGTTACATCGCCGGCGAGCCGCTCCACAACGTCGTACGGGCCGCCATTTAGATGACAGGATTGGTTGCCGCAGGTTCTGTGCTTTGGACCTGGGCTGCCGCACGCCGCCAATCCCTCAAGCCGAGAAGGGCCAGCGCTACCAGTCCGATGGAAAGCACCGCTGTCAGCCACAAATCCTTGTAGGCATACTCGCCGACGTATACGCCGTCGATCACAATCCACAACCACCAGTTGGCAGTGTGTTTGCGTGCCTGCCACCAGCTTGCCACCAGGCTGTAGCTGGTCAGCGCCGCATCCAGATGAGGCAACGCCGCACCCAGCTTCACCATGCCCCATCCAAGCGCGACGGCTCCGACCGCGCCAGCAATCAGTCCAGCAATCCATCCCTGCACACTGAGCGGAACCACACGCACCTCGCCCTCCGCACGCACGCCGCGCCACCAATGCCACCAGCCGTACAGTGTGAAGACGACAAAGAACACTTGCAGGAGTGCGTCGGAAAAGAGTCTGGCCTGATAAAAAACAGCAAGATAGAGAATATCTGCGGCCAACACGATTGGCCAGCAGAGGAGCATGCGCCGCGTTGTGAGCCAGATGCCCACCCACGTGGTGAGAAATCCAGCCAACTCAACCCAGTGCGCGTCCACATAGTTTGAAATGGCATTCCAGTTCATGGCCGCTGAACTCCCTCAGCGCGGTGTCCGCGATGATCGGCCCATCGCCGAATCGCATTGAGCAGCTTGTTGCCGGCCGCATCGCGGAACCATCGTGCGTGGTTAACCAGCCAGCCGTCGCAGGCCATTTGCGTCTTCTCTTCCGAGTGCAATATGCCTAGGAAGTAATCTGTCTCAGACAGCGCAAACTCCGCGTGGCACAATGCTGTCATTGGTGCGAGTGCCGCCACTTCTACATCACTGAGCGGACGTACCGATTCATAGCCGGCCATCAGTGCCTTGAAGTGATCGACATGGATCGGGACTAGCTCAGGGTGGGCCATATTCTGAGCCAGGAGAAGCCACTCCACAATATTGCGTTCGATGGCGTGGGCCAAGTCATGCACAGCATTGGTACGGTCGGCGAGGCCAAAGTCGATGATCGCCTTTGCGTTCGCGTTGTCGCTGGAATCGCTCCACAGCATATTTGAAGCATGGAGATCGTTATGAGTCCACAGTGGCTCCAGCGCAGGCAACAGCGGACATAAATCCGCATGAAACGGGGACAGCAGCTCTAAAGCTTCGTTGCAGCGGCTAAGTACGATCGCACTTTCAGCCAGGGCCGGGCGAGCGGCCAGATAGTGACGCAATGCGGCAACCGCATCCTGCGCGGCAAAGATGGTGAAGCTTGCCACGAGGGAGCGAGGTTTGCGCTGCTGTGCACCAAAGCCTACTGAAGAGAGATGCAGGCGCGCCAATTGCTGTCCTGCGGACTTAGCGTGCGCGACGTTTCGGAAAGGTGTCCACGAGATTGCTTTCCCATAAAGGTCCACCCCCGATGGCGCCTCGTGCACCTCGTAGGTCCACTCGCCGATCTCGATCGCTGTTTCTCCGGAAGAGCTCTCAAATACTCGTGGCACGGGCGCTCCATGCGCAAGCAGGTGGGCGAGGAATCGATGTTCCTCAAGTAATCCTTCTTTGTCTCGCACCGCCCGATGATGGCGCTTGATAAACACTCGCCGACTACTGGTTCGAACCACGCTCGCCGCGGAGAAAGGCCGTGGGCTGGTTGATAGAATCTCGATGGGCTTACCGAGGGCGGAGAATTGCTGCAGCAAATGACGCACCTCGGCCAGTGTCAGAGGCACCCAATCGGGTTCCACTAACGTGCCGTCCATGCCGTGCGTGATCGCAGTGGTGCTCAATTCTGCAATTGCCTTTCTTGAACCCATGATGCCTAAAACGTGTAATGTGCCGAGAGTCTTACTGTGGTTGGTGCGCCGAGCCAGAGGAATGAGTCGCCCGCGTTCGTCCCGGTGTCGCTCCAATACCGTTTGTCGCCTATATTGTTGGCGTACACGCGGAAAGTGACGCGGCCCTGCTCGCTACCGGGCGTGTACCGAGCGCCCAGGTTGAAGAGGTTGACCCTCGGCACGCTTACCGTGTCGTCGCGCGTCGCTTCCTTGCGTCCGGAGTAACTCCAGCCGGGCATCAGGTGCAATGCGCGCAGATGCGGCACGGCCAGATCCGCAAATGCGGTGGCGTGCAGATGCGGCACGTTGATCACCTGTTTGCCATCGAACGCCGGAGTGCCTGTATCATCCGAGATCGCATTCATTATCGCTGCCGAAGCGGTCAGGCGCAGCCAGCTTGCAGCCTTGCCCTGCGCGTTTAGCTCGACTCCGTCGTGCGTCTCGCGGCCCTGCGAAACAAAAGTGAAGCCCCCGGCCCCATCGCTTTCCGGATAGAAGAACGGTTCCCTCATGCGGAAGAACGCCGTAGTGAGCAGAACACGCTGACCTGGAGCGTACTTTGCACCAACTTCGGTTTGGCGGGTGCGAAACGGGTTCAGGAACTGATTGGCGTTGTCGGCCCACCATGGAGCTTGCAGACCGAGCGAAAGCAACTCGGCGTAGTTGCCATAGAGGGTGAGGCTATTTGACGGCGAGTAAGTAGCCGCATAGAACGGCAGCCAGATCGTCTGGTTAGTCATGGTGGGTGTGCAGAGACCAGAGACAGTGAAGTCCGAGCAACTGGCAAAGGCCGAATAGTTATGGTCGTGCAGGGAATCGAATCGGCCGCCGGCAATGAGTTGAACGCGGCCGGGAAGATGGATTCGGTCTTGGAGAATAGCGGAGGCCTGGTGGCTGTCTTCCCAAAGCCTGCGCGGCCCGGCAGCCACGGATGGATATTCAAGCGAGTCAGGATTGCCCGGAGGGGCAAAGGTTGTCATCGGCTGATAGATGTTCTCGGCGCCGACATAGGCATAGGCCGCGCCGTCGGCGATGGTAGATGTCGAAGGGTTGTCGACGGTGTAAAAGCCGGGCTGCTGCACGCTGCGCAAGAACACTTCGCCGCCCGCGGCAACATCGTGCCTAATAGCCCCGGTCTTCACATGCCCGGTCAGGATGGCTTCCGCCACTTCGTCCTTGCGCAGTTCGCCCGGATCGCGGTAGTCGTAGATGCCATAACTGCCGTCGGGGCAAAAGAAATAGGCAGGTGCATCCGGAGCATTGGGGCAACTGACGTTCCCGTTCGCATCGAACGGCGTGCCGTAGGCGTAGATGACATTGTCTTCGATGAGCGAATGACTGTAACTCGCCGAGGCAAACGCGGCCCAGTTATGCGGCAGAGTGTAGTCAAGACGCGTGCTGCTGTTGAAAGTGTTGTAAGTGTCGGGCGGACCCCAGGGCTGATCACCAAGCATCGTCGAAGGGTAGATGTTGTCAATGTCCGGCACGGTATTGCCACCCAGCAGTTGATAGCCGCTGCCGTCGCGTTCCACCTTGTGCTGATACTCGAAATCGCCCTTCCAAATGGCCTTGGGGCTGAGGCGCCAGTCAGCCGCGGCTGTGCCCACGGCGCGCCATCCGTTGGTGTCGTTCATATAGCTTGCAATCCGTTCACCGCCGAGATTGAAGCGTAATCCGACCTGCTTTTGTGTTCCGAATAGAGAACCAAGATCGATGGCGCCATAAGCGGTTCCGCGATGATCGGTGGCTAAGTCGACCGCTTTGACCGCCGCCGGCCTTTTGGTGACGAAGTCGATGAGGCCGCCTGCCGCGGCCACTCCGCTCTCCACCCCGGCAATGCCCTTGAGAATCTCGACGCGCGCCTTGTTTTCGAGCGGAACGTCCTGCTCCCCGGCGATGGTCATCCCATTGATTTCCAATCCTGTCGCCAGGTCGATGGCAAAGCCGCGAATCTCATACCATCCGTAGTAGCCCACCGGCACATAATCGTCGTCCACCGACGCGTCGTTCTTCACTACGTCTGACAGTAACCGCGAAACCTGGTCGTTCAGCAAATCGCGCGTCACCACGGTTGCCGAGAGGGGCGTCTCTTTGAGCGTCCCTCCATCCAGGGTCCCCACCCCCACGGTATCGGGAAGATAGTTGTCCTTATCCTCGCCGCGCACCTCCACGGTCGTCGTTACGCGCGGAACCTGCTGTCCCGCCGCGTTCGTTGCGGCCGGCTTCTGTGCTTCGTGTGGTTGAGCCGGAGCCTGGCCATAGGCCGCAGCGGGCAACGCGCAGCTCAGCGCGGCAATCCACGCGGTCGCCGTGCCGCGTCTCAACCTGCGTGTGCAATTCGCCGCGCGCGTGTGCTGGCTGATCCCCCGCAGGTAGACGGGAAGGAAATGTTGGAATGGGCGATGGTAAGTGACGGCGGCAGCGGCTTCTGGCATAGCGTTCCCCTGTTTTTATCTCAAAGGAAACAGGAGAATGAGCGCCACGAATCGAAAAGGAAAGCTGCTTCGCTTCCGAAACTTCCCACGCCGGTATTATCCGGATCGGGTTCGAGGGTATTTCTCAGCCCCACCTTGTGGAGCACCCCTGTTTCAATAATGAGATTGAAACACTCCGCGGAGGATTTTGCAAACCAAGCCGGCGTGAATCTTTTGCCGGATGACGCTCGGTGAGCCTGAGTGAAAGGCGGCTTTTTATGGTGCTCATTGCACACAAAGTCGACCCCAAAGGGCCTGTTTTGTGCTGAAAAAGCCCTGTTTTCGAGGGTCTTTGTTTACCACATGGATAACAGTGGCACTGCTCGAGCATCGGAGATAAAACTATGAATCAAGTGGCCTTACGCGAATTGCCAAGGCGAATACTTGGTGAGGAAAGCATGGGCTTTGGGGGGGAGGGGGTGGGGTATTTCGCATAAACCGGCCACATTTCTGACATTTTAAGCCGGGGCGTGTTCTGAATGAGGTGAGGTTGGCCCGAGGTATGCATGAGGTTTCTCCTGCGACAATCATGCGCCATCAAGGGGAAATCATCTGCAAATGCGGGCCGGCTCAGGTTGCGCTAACGGGTCGAATCGCCCGACTTATTTTCCGGTCCCTTCCGTAATTGTGACAATCCGATCCACACCGGGGACGGTAAAGTTCTCTACCTTGCCGCTCGGCCAGTGCACCTCGATCGCGTCCACTTTTGTGGCTTGTCCCAAACCGAAGTGAGGGCGGGGATCGTTGGTCGAGAGATAACTTCCTCCGCTGATTACATCGCCGCGCTGCTTCACGCCGCTGGCAGTTACATACACTGTGGTTCCCACTGCGTCCCGCGGGCTCCTTGGCCCACCGACAAACTTTAGTTCAAGCCAATGGTTGTGGTCGGGGTTCACATTCCGCAGTAGCACCGGATGTCCATCTTCCACGTTGATCACCGCATCGATTTTGCCGTCGTTGAAGAGATCGCCTACGGCCATGCCGCGACCGGCAATCACATCGGCAAGTCCCGAACCCTCGACTGCCGGAACCGCCTCAAACTTTTTGCCCTCGATGTTATGGAAGAGCATGGGCCGCTCGGCCCAACTGGTGCCCCAGTTATACTTGTCCGCTTCAGGATAGACATGCCCGTCTGACATGAGGAGATCTTTCCAGCCATCGTTGTCGTAGTCGATGAATGCGTCGCCCCAACTGAGGAAGGGAACGGAAACCTCGGCGATTCCCAACTGGTAGCTGATGTCGGTGAGATTGCCGTCACCTTCGTTGCGGTAGAACGGCTTGTAGTCGTCGGAAAAAGTGGTGTCGAAGACGGCCAGTTGCCCGTTGTTCTGGTAGTCACCAACGGCAATGCCCATGGAGGCTGTTTCGCGTCCCGCCTGGTTCAACGCGAATCCGGAGGCGTAGCTTACGTCCTCGAAAGTTCCATCGCCTTTGTTGATGTACATGTAATTTGGAGTCGAGTCGTTGCCTACCAGCAGGTCAACCTTGCCGTCGTTGTTGATGTCGACGAACACTGCGCCGAGGCCATAGTACCCGGGCTTGTCGTCGACACCGGCCTTGACGCTGACATCGGTAAAGGTTCCATCGCCGTTGTTGTGAAACAGATGGTCCGGCTCACCTTTGAGTCCTCTTGGTCCGCAGGCAACCGACTCGCCGCGGAAGGTGCAGAACGCGTTGTTGCCGCCGCTTTCCTTGCTGTCGGGCAGGTTGTTCCAGTCCCAGTGAAGGTAGCCGGCGACAAAAAGGTCGAGGCGCCCGTCGCCATCGTAATCACCCCAGGTTGCTCCGCTGGACCAGTTGCCCAATTGCACACCGGCCTTTTCCGCAACGTCAGTGAATGTTCCGTCGTGATTGTTGTGGTAGAGGCGGTTTTTGCCTACGTTGGATACAAAAATGTCGGGCCAGCCATCGTTGTCATAGTCAGCAATGGCCACGCCTGTGCCCCAGCGATCGTTCGTAACACCGGCTTGCGCTGCGATGTCAGTAAACGTGCCGTCGTGATTGTTGCGAAACAGTGCCGCATGCGGCGGAGTGGCCTTGCCCGTGAGGGCGTCGACAGTGGAGCCGTTGACCATGTAAATGGAGAGCCAGCCGCTGTGGTCGTAGTCGATGAGGCCGACGCCTGAGCCCTTGGTCTCGACAATGTAGCTCTTGGCCGGGGTGCCCATCTTATGGGTCCAGTGGGTCAGTCCCGCTTTTTCGCTGATGTCGTCGAAAACAATTGGCCCGGTCTTTACGAATCCGCCCGCCGTAATAGGCCTGTGCTGCGCATCAAAAAGCGGAAGATGCGGCGCGCCTGTCTCCGAGCCGCTGGCGGGCTTGCCGCCTTGCTGGACTGGAGGAAGAGCGTCTGAACCTGCAGCTTGCGCGGAAACAAAGACGGGCATTCCCGCTGCCAGCAGTCCAAGGAAAGTGATGGTACGCAGCACCTGAAACATAGGGAGCAGTATACGGGGCAGGGTTGGCATAAGTATCGACCAAAAGGTGGAGTTCAGGCCAACCGTGGCGCGGGACCGCATAAGCTACTTGTGGTCTTCAGTTGTGTAAATGGAGAGGATGCGCAGGCCGGCGATTGCGCAGGTTTGTGCATCGCCATCTCGGCAATGACCGCATTGGACAGAACATCGAGCATTGCTCGCTGAGCCTCTGCCCAAACCTGATGCGCCGGGCATCTTCTCGATCGGCCGCAGGACCGTTGCGAGATGAGGCAGACATTGAGATGGATAGGACCATCGATGGCTTCTATTACCTGGCGCATGGAAGCATGGCGGCCGGCCGGCAAGATCTTGAATCCTCCAGCCTGACCGCGCAGGGATGTAATGAGCCCGGCTCTCGACAAGGCCTGCAAGACCTTTGACAGGAAGCTTTCTGGAGCCCCCGTGGCCTGGGCCAGCGCAGGGAGAGATGCGCGATCATGGGCGGGCAGCGTCGCCAGATGAATCATGACTCGAACCGCGTAGTCGGCAGCGCGGGTGAGTTGCATCGACGAATTGGTTCTTTTCATGGGATGGTCCTGCTGAAAAGATACGGGCGCTCGCCAGCAGAGTAGCGGAGTGTGTCACGAGCGAATGTGTTTCCCGTCACAGACCGCTAATCGGCCAAAACGTTAACTTTTTTCTTCGAATCGAAATTGGAGAAAAACAGTCCAAAATGCCTCCGTCCCCCTTGGTTCACCTGGAGAGCGAAAGGAACTCTTAGAGCGCCATGCATCTTTACCCTGCTGTCGATCCAATTCCGCTGCCGGCCCCGATCTGGCTGTTCAAGCTGCTCCATATCGTTACGCTGTCATTGCATTTTGTTGCGGTTGAAATGCTGCTTGGTGGGCTGCTTCTGGCGGTTGTGCTGAGCCTATTCAGCAAATCGCCGCTGGCAACAGTCACTGCGCGCGCATTAGCCCGGCGGCTCACTATCGTAATGACCTATGTGATCAATCTTGGTGTTCCTCCGCTACTGTTCGCCCAGGTGCTTTACGGCCGCGCGCTTTATACGAGCAGCATTCTTATCGGGATCTACTGGATTTCGATCATTGGAATCCTGATGCTTGCGTACTGGCTGCTTTACCGGTTTTCCGCGCGGCTTGAGGAAGGCAAATCCGCCTGGTGGGTGGGACTGATTGCGTGGCTTCTTGCGGGCAGTGTGGCGCGGTTGCTTTCGACCAACATGACCCTGATGCTGCGGCCTGAAGTCTGGCGCGAGATGTACTCCGCTTCCTCGATGGGCGCGTATCTGCCCACGGGCGATCCCACGCTGACTCCGCGCTGGCTTCTGATGATGGCCGGGGGACTGTTCGTTGGCGGACTCTGGCTGGTTTATCTGGCCGGACGCAGCACCTTCACGGCAGATGAAAAGCAGTTTGTCGCCGGCCTGGGCGGCAAAATTGCAGCCGCGTTTGGGCTGGTGTATCTAGCGGCAGGACTCTGGGCGGCCTCAGTTCAACCGGATGCTGTGAAGGCCGGACTTGTGGCGCATCCGCTTTATAAATTCGCTGGATTCGCGGGCTACGGTTGGGGAATCCTGGTGCTGGTTGCCGTGCTTCTGGCGGCATTTGCCGGCTTCGCCAAAGTTTCTGCGGGGTTATCAGGATGGCTCGCATGGTCCGCCGTTTTGCTTGGAGTACTGGTGGAGATCACATTCACCGTTTACCGCGACGGGGTGCGCGACCTGACCCTGCTAAGCAAGGGCTACGACGTTTGGGATCGGATTGTGGTGACCAACTGGAGCGTGGTTGGGCTGTTTCTTGTCCTGTTTGTTGCAAGCCTGGGTGTTGTTGGATGGCTCATATCCGTCGTGGCGCGCGCACAAAAAACAATGGAAGGCGTACCGCAATCCCCCCTGGAGAATCTGCAATGAGCGATCAGGTTGTTTTAGTGGATGAAGGCAAACTTGCACCCACGCCCGAGGGAGCCGGCGAGCGAAATACGCGCCGGGCATTCCTGGCAGCGGCTGGCGCGGCGGGACTGTTGTACACCGGGGCTCTCGCCTATCCCATCTACCGTTATCTTGCATCGCCGGAAGAAATGGCGCTGAGCGCAACAGCCATTACCGAGGTGACATTGAAGGACGCGCAGAAGCTCCCGCTGGGATCGGTGCTGATGTTCCGGTTTGGTCCGGCCCCGTCGATGCTCATTCATCACGAGGATGGCCGGTGGGTAGGACTGAGCGCGGTTTGCACGCACCTGGGCTGCACTGTGCAATATGAGCCCCAGGCCGATCGGATTCACTGCGCTTGCCACGGCGGGGTCTACAACGCCTATACGGGCGCCAATGTCAGCGGGCCGCCGCCGAAGCCGCTGACCCTGTTCAAGGTCGCAGTCAACGATACCGGTGTGCAAGTGTCACGCGCATAAAGCAGAACATTTATCTCCAAGTTGTCCTCTCGAAAAGGATTGCCGAATGACGACCAAAACCATTGCCGCCCCGAAGACCCGAGCCGGCGCCATCTACGATTGGGTTGATGAGCGGCTGGGACTGAGCGAACTGGCTGAATTTGCGCGCCACAAGAAAGTTCCCGTCCACGCGCAGTCTTTCTGGTACTACTGGGGCGGAATCTCTCTGTTCCTCTTCCTCGTCCAGTGCTTTACAGGTGTCCTTCTTCTGGTTTATTACCGGCCTGGTGTGGAAGCCTACGAGTCAGTTCGCCAGATCACGTTTGTGATGCACTTTGGATGGCTTATCCGCTCGGCTCATGCCTGGTCAGCCAACCTCATGATCTTTGCGATCCTGGTGCACATGTTCTCGGTTTACTTCATGAAGGCCTACAGAAAACCACGCGAACTTGGCTGGCTCAGCGGGATGGCGTTACTTGGGGTGGCTTCGGTTTTCGGCTTTTCAGGATACCTGCTGCCGATGGATGAGCTGAGTTACTTTGCGACCAAGGTCGGGTTGCAGATTCCGATGGCGATTCCATGGATCGGGCCGGTTGTTGCCAGCATGTTGCGCGGCGGACCTGAGGTGAGCGAGTTTACGGTGCAGCGGTTTTTCGCTCTGCACGTTGTTGTGCTGCCGGCCTTGTTTCTTCCGTTACTTGGCTTTCACCTTTGGCTTGTTCAACGTTATGGCAACGCATTGCCGCCGAGCGAAGAAGCGAAGCCGAAATATGAGCGCAAAAGTATTCCGTTCATGCCCAATTTCCTGCGCAAGGATCTGGCCATGTGGCTGATCTCGCTCAACGTGCTCGCGCTGCTGGCATCGGTGTTTCCGTGGGCTCTAGGTAAACAGGCAGATTCGCTGGTGCCCGCGCCGGCGGGGATTCATCCCGAATGGTATTTTATGAGCCCGTTTGAAATGCTCAAACTTCTGGGGAATGTGTTGCCCGGCGAGTCCGGTGAAATTGCGGGAATTCTACTGTTCACTCTCGGCATCGGGCTTTGGGTTTTGATTCCGTTCTACGACATCAAGAAGGAATCGGGCCAACGAGCACGCGCGGCGCACTACTTTGGCCTTCTGGCGATTTTTGCGTTGTTGGCCACGACAGTCATTGGGTATTGGACGATCCGGTAGGAAGCGAGAGAGAGAAAAACGATGAACTATCCATTCTGGAATATTCCCTATCTCGGGTCGGGTTGGGTGATCGGCATCATCGCGATCTTCCACGTGATGATTTCGCAGTTTGCCGTGGGCGGGGGCTTTTATCTGCCACTGGCTGAGCGCAAGGCCTTGCACATGACCGACCCGAAGATGCGGTTTGTCTGGTTCGAGCAGTTGGTGAAGCACTCAAAGTTCTTTCTGATTCTTACGGGAGTTTTCGGCACGGTTTCAGGCGTGGGGATTTGGTTTGCAATCGGGCTCACTCATCCTGAGGCGACCAGCACACTGATTCATAACTTTGTTTTCGGCTGGGCCATTGAGTGGGTCTTCTTCATGGTGGAGCTCACAACCGCCGCGGTTTATTACTACACATGGAACCGGATTGACGAGAAGCTGCACCTGGTTGTCGGGTGGGTCTATGCCGGTGCTTCAATATGCACGCTCATCATCATCAATGGCATTCTGACTTTCATGCTGACCCCCGGCGACACATGGCTTGCTGTTGCCGGCACTGGACATGAAGCGAGTAAGTTCTGGTTTGCCTTCTTCAATCCCACGTACTGGCCGAGCCTCTTTTTGCGGGTGTGTGTTTGCACCTCGCTGGCTGGAATCTGGGCGCTCATCACTGCCAGCCGCATCGATGGTGATAAGCACACGGCTCTCAAGACCTCGCTGGTCAAGTGGAGCGTCAAGTGGCTGGTTCCGTCCTTCGTCGCCATACCGTTCCTCATGATCTGGTATCTGTGGATGGTTCCGGAATCGCAACGCGCGCTGCTCTCCCTGGGAATCGATACCATTGGCGCCGGCACATTTTCCATCATCACGCGCATTGCGCTGATTATCATTGTCACTTCGGCCACCATTGTTGGAGTCGCCTATTTTCTGGCCTATCGCAGCCCGAGAGACTTCAACCTGTCGCACGCGCTGGCGGTGCTGTTGCTGGCTCTTATGGCTACCGGGTCCGGCGAATACGCCCGTGAGATGCTCCGCAAGCCCTACGTCATTGGCCGCTGGATGTACTCAAACGGAGTACGCGTGAACAACGTTGCACATCTGAACGAGCGGGGTTACCTGACAAAGTCGGAATGGGTCTGGCATGAATCCGGAGCGGGCGTCCTAGCGCCGGCTTCAAGCTACTCTCGTGGCGAAGCGATCTTCCGTGGTGAGTGCGGTTCCTGCCACACGCTGCAAGGCTATCGCTCGTTGAACAATCTGCTTGCGGGCCGTGATCGCGCGAACATCGGCAACTTCATCGCCATGCTGCATGAAAACCAGACCTACTCTCCCTATCGGCGCTTCATGCCGCCGATGGTGGGCAGCAAACAGGATGTTGAGGACCTCGCAAATTTCCTGAATGCGCAGGTAAACCCCCAAGCCGCAAAACCCCTGCTGGCGGCGCGGAAATAGACCTATCCTTCCGCGCAGCCCTCCTTAAATCGCAAAGTCTCGCATCGCGGGCTGCTGCTTTTCTTGAGAACGTGAAGCTCTTCTCCTGATCGAGTGAGGACCCGCGACTGGAAATTGCGACCGGGCACCTCTGACTGCATCTGAAGAGTAGATCAACATCATGAAAAAACTAGAGCCGACCATTCTTCATTGCATAGGCAACACCTCTCTGGTGGCCTTGCGCAACATCGTGCCCGCGTGTGGCGCCCGCATTCTGCTCAAGATTGAAAGTGAGAATCCCACTGGCAGCATGAAGGACCGTATGGCGCTTGCCATGATTGAGGCTGCGGAGGCAGACGGACGTCTTACCACGAATGGCTCAGTTGTTGAATACACCGGCGGCAGCACCGGCGTGTCTCTGTCTCTCGTCTGCGCTGTGAAGGGCTATTGCCTCCATCTCGTCACATCTGATGCGTTCGCCCGCGAAAAACTTCAGCATATGAGGGTCCTGGGAGCCAATCTTCAAATCGTGCCAAGCGAGAGTGGCCGAATGACAGAGAAACTGACTCGCGAAATGATTGAAGCAGCCCGCATTGTCGCAGAGAAAACGGGAGCCTTCTGGACCGATCAGATGAATAACACGGACCAGTTCGCGGCCTATCATCGACTCGCTGAGGAGATTTGGGCTCAGACCGGTGGCAACATCGATGGTTTTGTGCAAAGCGTAGGCACAGCGGCCTCGCTGCGGGGTACCGGCGAAGCGCTGCGTAGCCGCGGCCAGCAAATCAAGATCGTTGCTGTCGAGCCCTCCGAGTCCCCGGTATTGTCGGGCGGCCAGTCAGGGGCTCACAAGATTGATGGCATCGGGGCAGGTTACGTCGTGCCGCTCTGGGACCCAGGTATTGCCGATCAGATCGAGCTGGTTTCGACTGAGGAAGCGGTAGCCATGACTTTGCGGCTGGCAAAGGAGGAAGGCGTGTTTGCGGGAACCTCCACGGGCGCCAACGTGATTGCCGCTCTGAGGCTAGCCGAGCAACTCGGTTCCGGCGCGACCGTTGTCACCATCATGTGCGACACCGGGATGAAATATCTCAGCAAGTGATGCCGCCCGCTACTCTTCCCCAATTTCGTACGGAATTCCAAACCTTCCGATTTGAATCATGCCTTTGCTTTCCGGCGGCCAGATATGCAGGCTTGTGATTCGGTTCGAGCCTGGAATCAGATGCGCATCCGTGGTTCCTACCAGCTCACCGGTAGCGGCCACGTGGAAGTGCACGTTGAGTACTTCGTTCATCTGCGCCCGTGTCCATCCAAACACATACTCGCCCGGCTTTAGCGGAATTCCGCCAATTTTTACCGGAACTTGCACGAGCAGATAGTGCGAATACTTTCCATCTGCCGAATAGCCGGCGGTGAGTAGCACGACGCCCGCGATAAAGCGGCCGCGGCTATTCACGATGCCTGATGCGGTTCTCATCTCGGTTTCGATGTGTTCCTTTTCCACCGGCGCGCGTGCCGGCAGCAGGGAAGCGAGTTCGGCATCCGTCGCCTGCCGCCATGCAGTTTTCTGCGCGTGTGCGAACGTCGATGCCATTAACAGGGCGACTGCAAGACCGGTCAGCAATTTCATTGCTTTGGTTTCCTCAAGGACTCGAGCGGAACAATTCCGCGTTGTATTGCCGCTGTAGCAGCCTGCGTCCGGTCTGTCACGCCCAATTTGCCGAGCAAACTGTTGATGTGCGTCTTCACGGTTGCTTCTGAGATTTCGAGTTCCGTACCGATCTCCTTATTGCTCTTTCCATGCACAATCTGCTCCAGCACATCGAACTCGCGCGGAGTGAGTTCTTCGGTGCCCATGCGCTCGGCCAGTTTTTGGGCAATCGCGGGAGGGATATGTGATTTACCGGCATGAACGGCTCGAATCGTCGAAATCAGTTCCTCGCTGGTCATGCCCTTCAGGAGATAGGCGCGAGCGCCGGCCTGAAGGGCGCGATAAATGTCTTCATCGCCGTCGTAGGTGGTCAAGACAATAAAACGCGCATGCGGCGTTTCCATCCTGAGCCGCTGGATGACGTCTACTCCACCCATCCGAGGCAGCCGTAAATCCACGAGCGTGATATCCGGCAGATGCTTCCTGAACTGTGTAATGGCCTCTACGCCGTCGGCAGCTTCGCCCACAACCTCGAGGCCTTCCGCCACGTTCAGCAGTGCCACCAGCCCTTGCCTTACAACGTGATGGTCTTCAACCACCAGCACGCGAATCGATTCCCTGGTCACCATTGCTCTCCTGTCCGGTCAGCGCCATTCCGTCTCATCATGCCGCGCTGCGTATCGTTCCGCATTCCTTGCCCAAAGCACCAGAACCCAAAGCGCTCAGGCATTCTTTCGCTCGCCCGGTTCTGCGCGCAGCCGTACCGTGGTTCCAGTTCCTGGCTCACTCGTCACCTCAATTGTGCCGCGGATTGCGGCGGCGCGCTCGCGCATGCCGGTCAATCCATAATGATCTGCGGTGGAGACGGCGGACTGCACAAACCCTCGCCCATCGTCACGCACATCCAGCGCAATCGCGTTTGGACCATATTCCAACTGGACAAACAAGTGTTCTGCGCCGGCGTGCTTCTTGACGTTCTGAATTGCTTCCTGGGCAATCCGCAGAATCTCCTGTTCTGTTCCGGGCGAGAGCGACCTGTAGGCTCCGAAGATGCTGAACGTGGCTTCGAGCCCATGTCCATCTTCGGCTTCGACGATTCGCCGGAGGCGGACTGGCAACGTCGTTTCGCCGGAGTCCTGCGATCGGAGCGCCCAGATGGATTGCCGTGCATCCGCCAGCCCCTCGCGGACGAAGCCGCGGGTCATATCCAAATGCTTTGCCGCGGCTTCTGCCTTGTTGAGCCGCAGCAACTCTGACAGCACCTCGAGCTGGACGCTGATTCCAACGTAGCCCTGCGCCAGTGTGTCATGGATTTCGCGTGCTATGCGGTTGCGCTCAGCCAGCACAGCATTGAATTCTCGTTCTGCCCTCATCAACCGCCGCTTCTGGACTAGCACGATCATGCCCACGGCCAACGCAACAAGCAGCGCGTAGAACCAGATTGTCTGATAGAAATGGGGGCTCAGCTCGAAGGTGAGTTGTGCCCCATCTGTATTCCAAACCCCGTCGTTATTCGCGGCCTGCACTCTGAAGGTGTAGTGCCCCGGTGGAATGTTGGTGTAGTACGCGGTGCGGCGCGACCCAGCATCGGTCCAATTGTGGTCGAAGCCTTCAAGCTTGTAGCGGTAGCGGATTTTTTGCGGAGCCACGAAGCTCAGTCCCGCGTAATCGAACTCGAAGTGAACATGGCCGGCGGGGATTCTTACCGAAGTGGCTGCGCCCCTCAGAGTTTGAGGAATGTCGTCAACGGCGACGCGCTCCAATGAGACAGGGGGTGGAACGCCATTTATGGGGAAGTGCGCGGGATCGACTTCAACCAATCCCTTCGGCGTGGCAAACCACAAGTGACCGTCCTGCGAGCGCCAAGCCGAAGGATGGCTATTGGTGGCTGTTTCGCGGCTCCTTAAGCCATCGCCTGCGCCGAAGTCGATCCAGCGCGAGCAGCCGCCAGCCATGTTGCAATCACACCGCGCAATCCCATTGCCCGTCGCAAACCACAAATGCCCGATACCATCGTCAAGAATCGCGTGAATCATTGTCTGGCCCAGCCCATCGCCGTTGGCTGCGGCAAATTTCTTTCCATTCCACACATTCCATCCGTGGTCTTGTGTTCCAATCAGCAGCGTCCCATCGCGTCGCGCCAGCAGCGCTGTTACCACGTTGCTCGATAGCCCGTTGGCAGTGGTGTAGTTCTGAATCTTGCTGCCGCGCAGGCGCGATAAGCCAGCAAAGGTAGCCACCCACAGGTCGCCGTTTTTGTCTCGCGTCATGGCGCCTACCAGGTCGCTGCCGAGGCCGTTGGCTTGCGTGAAGGTGTCTACATGTACCCCGGAAAGATTCGTGCCCATTTTGCCATTCGTGAATACCCAGTGCGCGAGTCCCCGCCGGGTGCCTATCCATAGAGACCCATCCGCATCCGCCAGCAGCGATCGGATGAAGTCGTCCGGGAGACCATCGGCCGAGGTGAATGAGTCCACCGCGCTGCCGCGAATGCGGTTGAGGCCGTCGGGTGTGCCAACCCAGAGGTCACCGTTTGGCGCGGAGGCCAGGGAGAGAATCACATTGCTCAAGAGGACATCGGGTACCGCATAGGTGCTCGCGGAGCCTGGTGCAATTACAGTGCGCCGTACAACGTTCAGGCCGCCCCCGCTGGTTCCAACCCAGAGTTTTCCGGAGTGGTCCTCCACCACGGTGGTGGTCGCATCGGTCGTTAGCCCTTCGCGGGCGCCAATGGTTTTGAAGCGCTGGTCGCGCAGAATGTGGAGGCCGTCGGCTTCGGTGCCAACCCAGAGGTTGCCTTCGTGGTCTTCCATGATGGTGAGGACGGAGGCATGGGCCAGAGGGTCGGTCACGGGTAGGGTTTGCAATTTGCCATCGGCCCAGCGGGCGAGGCCGACGTTGGTGCCGATCCACAACGCGCCTTCGCGATCCGCGAAAACAATCTGAATGCGGCTTCCCGGGAGCTCATGGCCAACGGCCAAGCTTGCGAGGACAGTGGTTCCGCTCAGCACTTGAACTGCGCTTTTGTTAGCCAAGACCAATTCGCCAGAGGGCGAGGGTTGGGGTAGCCATCCCGCTACGGGTATCTCCCCTACGGAAGGACTGGCGCCTCCTCCCCCTACGCCAGTGGTCACCGTCCAGAAGGCGACAAACCGGCCTCCATCAAGTCGTGCTTGCGCCTCGTTTGTCCACACCCAGAATTGGCCGAGTTGATCCTCTCCCAATCCACGAATCCCGTTTCCTGGCAGGCCATCTTTGGTCGTGAACGTTGTGTCAGTTCCATCTTTCCACCGCGTTAACCCCTCGCTGGTTCCGATCCACAGCGAGCCGTCCTTGCTTGACAGCAGGCAGCGCACATCATTGCCAGGTAGCGCTGGTTGGGAGCTCTTGTCGAAGACTTGGAAGGCGTTTCCATCGAATCGAACCAAGCCGACTTCGGTGCCAAGCCAAACAAAGCCATCTTGCGTTTGCACCAGTGCCTGAACGGTGTTTTGCGGAAGGCCGTTCTCCAAACCCCAGGCCTGGCGGGCGTAGTTGGCAAGCGGGGTGGAAGGCTCAAGCGCCGGGGCTGCGATTGCGCAACTGAGCATCATTACCGCAAGCACAGCGTGCAGGCTAGGCCACCCTAGCGTGGCTTCAAGATGCATGGTCGTGCGCCGGATGCTTACCGCTCCTGTGTTGTTCGAATTGGCATGATATTGGTCCACTGAAACGTGGTTAACTTCCTTTAGCCGGGAAACGGTGCGGAAAAGCCGCACATCACAACTTTAGCCGGGAACTTCAGGGTATGCACGGTGGTGCGACCAGACTAACGCACTCAACTGGAGGCTGATCTCCACCCTTTGATGGATGCCAGGCTCACTCCAATGGCCCAAGACGCGCCATTGGGCTCGCGATACTCTGAGTGTGACCTCCTGAATGGTCTCATGATTTAAGTTTTAAGATTCACTTCCGGGCGGCGCCACTGGCGCCGCCCGATTTCTTTTTTGTGGCTGAATTTCTAATCCGCATTGAGCCGGCACGGTCCTATTTGGAGGCGTTTGCGGAGTCAGGCGGCGCCGCTGCGGTGACAATGTTTGTCGCCCGATTCTTGACATAGGTAATCGTGTACTGCTTCCCATCCTGATCGTAAGTCACGGTGCGGTCGCCTTCCTTCTCGCCATCCGGATGCATTTTCTGGCCAATCGACATGCGGGTTTCCAGCTCGCTCATGCCCTGCTTCACCTGGTGCGCATCAATGGCGGCCCATACGTCCGCAGGCCAATAATCGTAAATCTTATGCGGGTCGTCGTAGTAGAAGAGCAGATCGGTGTAATACGCTTCCTGATCGCCTTCCATGTAGCCGATTGGAGTGGCAAACTGGTCTTTGCCTCCCGGCAGGGTGAAGATGGCGAATGCCTGGCGGCTGCCGTGTTCTATTCCGTCGTCCACCTTGGCCGGGACGGCTGCCTTCACGATCTTCTTGACCTCGAGTTGTGCATCGGCCGGAATCAGCTCAATCCGCTTGGAGAAATCCACTTTTCCGCCGGAGTACGCGAAGTAGGGGATGGTGTAGCCGTTCTTCATCCAGACACTTGTGCCTTCGAGACGCTGCGTGTCCTCAAAATGAGCAGGAAAGAAGGAGCGGACAACGGCCAGATCGTCCTTACTTAGCGTTTCACTGGAATCGGTTTTCCGGACCGCGCCGGGATCCTGCCGATGCTTGAATACAACGTACAAATAAATGCCGCCGATGGCCAGTGTGATCAAGGTGACGATCACCATTAACTTCAGGGTCTTCATGGATTCTCCTTCCGCGATTGAAAACGGCATTTGTTTACAAGTCAGTTACAAACACATTCGACACAAACATCCGAGCCTATCTCAAAACAGATTGGATGCAAAGAGAACGAGGTCTATTCGCCCGCCGCACTCCGCGGAAATTCATCCAGCGGCACCTGCGATCGCAAAGCGTCCGCCGTCAGTTCGTCGGCCTGCCGCAAACTGGGAAAGAGCGCTGCCCAAATGCCTGCCACTGCCAGCGCGCCAATGCCACCCGCAACCGTGGCGCGCACCGCACCCCACCATTGAGCGGTCAATCCGCTCTCAAATTCACCCAGCTCGTTCGATGCTCCAATGAAAAGGGAGTTGACCGCGCTCACTCGGCCTCGCATCTCGGGCGGTGTTCCCAGTTGCAACAGGGACCCGCGGATGATGACGCTGATGGCGTCGGCCCCGCCGGCCACCATCAATGCTGCCAGCGAGAGCCAAAGGTTGCGCGACAGCCCGAAGACTACGGTGGAAGCACCAAAAATGGCCACACATACAAATAACCGCAGACCGGCACGGCGTTTGAAGGGGAATCGCGCCATGAGCAGGCTCACGGACAAGGCTCCGGCCGCCGGCGCGGCACGCAGGATGCCCAACCCACGTGGTCCCTGATGCAAAATGTCGTGCGCAAAGATGGGCATCAGGGCCGTTGCGCCGCCCAGAAGGACGACGAACAAGTCCAGCGAACTGGCTCCGAGAAGGAGAGACGAACGGCGCATGTAATGGAAGCCAGCGAGGACCACCTTGATGGAGGCGGCGCGGTGTTCCATTCTGCCCGGGCGTACGTGAAGGCTTGCAATCAGCACCAGGAACCAACCGAGCGTCGCCAGGTTGAAGACATACACGATGCCCGCTCCCTGCAATTTTGTGTTGGGAAGCCAATTGAGAAGGGGAAGGGTGAAGAGCAATCCGCCGAGGGCCGGGCCGGCGATGTTGCTGAATTGCCAGATGGCCCCGCCCCAGGTAACGGCATTCACAAAATGCTTTTCCGGAACCAAGTGTGGCATCAGCGCCGAACTTGCGGGTCCTGAGAAAGCTCTTGCGGTACCGATGAAGAACAGAACCACGTAGATGGGGAATACGCCGTTGGCCCCGAAGCGCGTTAACAGCAGGAGCGCTGTGGTGGCCACGACCTGCAACGCGTAGCAAACCAGGATAATCTCCCGGCGATCGAAGCGGTCGGCGACGTGTCCCGCGGGCAAAAGGAAAAGCAGGCCGGGCAAGAACAGCGCCAAGCCTGTAAATCCGAGGTCCAGAGCGCGGTGCGTGATGGAGTACACCTGCCACGCGACGGCCACTGTCTGCGCCTCGGCACCCAGAATTGCCGTGACGCGGGCCAATTGGTATCTCTTGAAGTCACGAGAGGCAAAAGCCTCCATGCCGCGCCTTGGCGCTGTCTGGGGAGAGAGAGCCATATTCATTTCCAGCTTATATCTATTGTCCGGGACGACCTAAAACGGCCTTGAGACTTGTTTTCGGAGAAACGCATGTGGAATCTGCCGACGGCGCCTTCACGCACCCCTTTGGCAGAGGGGAAGTTTTCTGTAAATAAGTTTTTACCGGATCACCGATCCGTAAGGGGTAACTGCCGCCGCGACCGGCCTCCTGGCCATTACCGGGCGGAGTAATTCTGCCGGCCAGACATACACCGCAAGCCGGCGAGAGTAATGCAGCACCGGCTCTGTGTCCGGCAATTGGATCCCGATTGCGTCCGCCAGACTGTTACACTCGATCTCCGCCTCGGCCTCTTCAAGAGGCCAGGGAACGTGGTGGATGTTTGCGCGAACGGTCTCACCAGCCCGGTTTTGGGTAAACAGGCAATAGCGCTCGGTCAAGAAATATTCCAGGGTCCCGGCCTGGCACTCCACTAGCCTGCGGGTTGGGCCCAACCCTCGGTATCTTGCCTTGAAAATTACGGGCTTGTTGCTCCAAAGGCGGCGGCTGTAGAACGCGAATTCCCGCTCCGACCGCTGGTCCAGGCGCATCTCCGCCCAGTAGTAGGGCAGATGATAAAAGGCGCGCGCTGCCGCTACCGCCAGCAGATTGCTCGCGTCGAGCGAGAAGAAATATACACCCCGAGTGCGAGTTCTTGGGTCGATTACATACGTGCGCAGGTTCAGCTCCGGGAAACTCCGGGCTCCCGGTACCGGGGGCACTCCACGGATCTTGATGCGGTCAAGCCAGAAGGGCACAACCCCGAGCCACGCCGATCCCTGAAAGGTATCCACCTGCAAACTGTCTGGCAAAAGCGCAGCCACTTGCCCGCCCGGCATCGGCCAGTGCGCAAACAATAGGTCGTTCCATCGTTGGGTCATAGCCCAGCGCCCTGAAGGCAATGGCCGCGGCCTGTGCGACGTTCTTACGAGATACTCTTGCATAGCGAGGTCCTCGAACGAACTTCAGATGGAGCTGCTGAACTTTCGACGTGCGGTGTCTCTCCCAGGATGCAGAATCGCAACATCGCCCTCATGCCGTATTCTGTTCGCGAGCCCTCTTTCATGTCCAGCGAAACTTTTCTGTCTCCCAGCGCCCGGAATCAAACCGATGTTTATGCCGTCCACGGAGCGGACCCCGAGGTCCTGGCTTACGCAATGGCCAAATACTCTCGCTCCGCTCTCTCCATGCGGCAGTCCCTCACGGAAATCAGCGCGCAGCGCGCTGAGGAATTCCTCAATACGTTTTATTTCCAATATGGCCATCGCTCCATTGCCGATCTCGCTCACATCGCCTTCGCGGTGGAGCGGCTTTCTCTACTTGCCGCCATTGTGCTGGTGGACGAGCAACGCTGGGATGGCCAGGAGCGTTCGACCCGCTATCAAAACTTCCTCAAATCGGGCTGGTATCTGCCTGATTTCGGGTCGGATTCCAATTCTGCCCAGATTTTCTCCAACACCATAGGAAGGCTCTTCGAGAGTTATCAGCGGATGACTGCGGGCGTACTCGAGGTGCTACGCCGGCGCGTTCCCTGCCCGGAGACCCTGAAGCCCGAGGCATACGAACGCACCCTGAAAGCTCGCGCCTTCGACGTGGCCCGCTACCTGCTTCCCCTAGCCACCAATACCTCGCTCGGCCAGATTGTGAACGCCCGCACTCTTGAAACCCAGGTCTCCCGGCTGCTCTCCCACCCCATGGCCGAGATCCGCGACCTCGGCCTGAAGCTGCGTGAAGCTGCCACGGGTCCCGCCTGGAACGTGAATGCCCAACCGGCGTCTGCCCTGGTGGAGAGAATCGCGGATTTTGTGGGGGACAACAGCCTCAGTCCGGAGATTGCAGTTGAAGCTGGCCGACTCCTCACCCGCGAAGTCCGAACCGCGCCCACCCTGGTGAAATACGCGCAGCACAATAACTATCTTCTACAAACCCGGGCTGAACTCACGCAGGCTGCCGCCGAGATCCTCGCGAACCAAGCTATCGCAGAGGCCCCGCTGGTCGACCTGGTCGAACGAACGGAATCCCTTGAAGTGGAACTCGCCGCGACGCTTCTGTACTCCGGCTCGCACCACCCCTACCGGCAGATTCGCGACCTCGTAGCTGATTTCCCCGAGTCGCAGGTCACCGAGATCATCGAGTTGGGTCTCCGGCATCGCGGCCGTCACGACGAAGCTCTCAGAGCATTCCATGCCGGCGCTGCTCTCCGGTTCGACATTCTTATGGACATTGGAGGGTTTCGGGATATGCATCGGCATCGGCGATGCACGCAGATTATCCAGTCATTTACAGCCCTGCACGGATACGAAATCCCGACGAATGCCGACCTGGGGGCGGAGGTTAATCTGCTGGCCGAAGCCAATCTCCTCGACGACTACCAAGGCGCAATTGATGAGGCTCACCGGACCAGCACGCAAATTGCGTCCAGCAACGCTCCGGAGGCGGCTCAATCCGCCCTTTACCTGCTTCCTCTTGCTACCAGAATTCGAAGCCTCTTCAAGATGGACCTGGCCGAAGCCCAATACATTTCGGAACTTCGATCGGGCCCCGCAGGCCACTTCAGCTACAGGCGCGTGGCCTGGGAGATGTACCTGGGCCTTGAGCGCCAGCATCCGACCCTCGCCAGACACATCCGCGTGACCGACTTCACGCAGCCCATCGACCTTTTGCAGCGTTAATCAGTCCTGGCAGCCTCAATCGTTGGAATTGTAACCGGCTTCTTTGCGGGAGAACTGAAGCATTGTCACCGGCGGCAGCGACCAGAGGGTCTGGAATCGACTCTGCATGCGCAAAAGACTGCGGTGGATCATCAGGCGAATCGACTTCCGCCGCTTTACCTTACTGATCCTGTTCCCGGATCGCCGGTTGGTCGTGGTGGCGCAATGGGGCGCCCGAACGGTGGCGTGGCCGAGGACGAAAAGTGCAATGTCGAAAAGTCCAAACCGTGGCTCCGTGTTCGTTAGCGTGTTCTGCGCAATGTGAGCTTTTTTGGGAAACTCATTCATAGGCCAGTCTGGCTCCGCTCCTGTTGAGTTAGGTTCCGCATACGAGCCATGCGATGCAAGGTTTGGGCGAATCGTTGCCCCGAGCGGCTCGTGACGCCGCCTAGGAGGCCTTATGCACAGTACTCACCGCAAATATGTGTTGCGCGGTAGCAGATTGTGACAACCTGGCGAAAGAAGCCTCGTAGTTTTCGGCGTTGTCGTCTACCGAGCACTGCCTCCTTATCCTGCGCTACCATAGAGACACAGAATCGGGGCACTCCATGTTCGTCGTCGTGTGGCAGTTTGAGATTGTCGAAGAGAAGATTGCCGATTTTGAGGCGTCCTATGGTCCCGCCGGCGCATGGGCCCAGTTCTTCCGGACTTCACCTCAATATCTGGGGACAGAGTTGTTGCGCGACGCGTACATTCCGGGTGCTTACCTGACGATTGACCGCTGGGCCAGCGAAGAGGATTTTCGCGCTTTCCGCAGGGAGCACGATCCGGAGTACGAGTCTCTGGATCGCTCGTGCGACGCTCTCACGAGCCGTGAAACCCGGATCGGTGCGTTTATTGTTAACCCGCCAAACCCATGAGAATCACAGGCGTACCGGCGGCCGCCGAACTTTCTCCGTTTCTTCGCCATTTTTCGCTGTCAATGCCACCTTCCGCCTGCTACAATCCCATCGAAAACCATTTCAGCTCGCCGCGTATTTCCTGTGCAGAAACCGGAAAGACTCGTTTAAAGTGAGCATTTTTGAAGGAGCCCTTCCAATGGCCATCGCAGATGACCGCACAAAAGCTGTAGAACTAGCCCTCGCACAGATCGAAAAACAGTTCGGAAAGGGCTCGATCGTCCGCCTTGGTTCCAAGGAAGCCCTTCTGCCCATTGCGGTTATCTCTACAGGCTCCATCAGCTTCGACGCTGCTCTTGGTGTAGGTGGAATTCCCCGTGGGCGCGTGACGGAAGTGTTCGGGCCGGAGTCTTCGGGCAAGACGACCATTACCTTGCAGATCATTGCCGAGGCGCAGCGGCTTGGGGGTTTGGCGGCGTTCGTCGACGCGGAGCACGCCCTCGATCCCGGCTATGCGAAGAAGCTGGGCGTGGACGTGGATAACCTGCTGGTCTCGCAGCCGGATAGTGGCGAACAAGCTCTTGAGATTACCGAGGCGCTGGTCAAGTCTGGCGCGATCGATGTGCTGGTGGTGGACTCAGTGGCCGCGTTGGTGCCCAAGGCCGAACTGGACGGCGAGATGGGTGACTCGCACATGGGCCTTCAGGCGCGTCTCATGTCGCAAGCCCTGCGCAAGCTAACAGGCTCGGTGTCGAAGTCGCGTACGGCGCTCATTTTCATCAACCAGATTCGCGAAAAGATCGGTGTGATGTTCGGCAATCCGGAGACCACGACGGGTGGGCGGGCATTGAAGTTTTATTCATCGGTTCGCGTGGATATTCGGCGGATTGCGGCCGTAAAAGAAGGCGATGTGGTGACGGGATCGCGCACCAAGGTGAAGATCGTCAAGAACAAGGTGGCTGCGCCATTCCGCGAGGCCGAGTTCGACATTCTTTACGGGGAAGGGATCAGCCGCGAAGGCGACGTTCTGGACCTGGCGGTTGCCAACAACATTGTTGAAAAGTCGGGCGCATGGTACAGCTACTCCGGCGAACGGATTGGGCAGGGAAGAGAGAACACACGGACTTTCCTGAAGGACAACAAGGACATCTTCGCAAAGATGGATGCCGAGCTAAGGAAGAAATTGAACATTGGCGCGGTGAAGGCAGATGTGCCGGAAGTACCCGCGACGGGGCCCGCGGAAGCGAAAGAGGCTGTTCGGTCGCGAAGGAACTAGCCCAGTACGCCTTTGAACAAACGCGCCGGATGAAACGGCAAGAATGCAGCTCACGTTGAGCTGCATTCTTTATTTGGGCACCGATGCGGAATAATCGCGAATCGCAGGTTAGATTGCGGGTGCGACGGAGGGCTCAGGCGAGGGTGAGGCGAGAAGGTGTTGTTCCTGATCCTGATACTGGAGCTGATAGAGCTTCCAGTAGAGGCCGCGGTTGGCGAGCAGTTGCTGGTGAGTGCCCATCTCGCGCAGCTGGCCCTTGTGCATGACCAGGATGGTATCGGCCCGCTGCACGGTGGAGAGCCGATGGGCGATGAGAACGCTGGTGCGGCCTTCGACCATACGCTCGAGCGCGCCGCGAATACGGAGTTCGGTGTCAGTATCCACGCTGGATGTGGCCTCGTCGAGGATCAAAATGCGGGGATTGTAGGCCAGGGCGCGGGCGAAATTGATGAGCTGCTTCTGGCCTGTGGAGAGCGAGTTGCCGCGCTCCTGGACGGGCTCGTCGAACTGGTTGGGCAGGGTCTCGATGAAGTCGAGCACGTTGACATCGCGGGCGGCCTGGCGCAGGCCATCGGCTGTGATCTCTTCATTGCCAAGGCGGATATTCTCAGCCAGCGTGCCGGTGAAGAGGAAAGGATCTTGCAGGACGACGGCGAAGTGTTTGCGGAGCGCGTTGAGATCCTGCTGGCGAAGGTCGACGCCGTCAAGGAGGATTTGGCCGGCGGTGACGTCGTAGAAGCGCATCATGAGGCTGATGAGAGTGGTCTTCCCCGCGCCGGTGTGGCCCACGATGGCAACAGTCTGGCCGGGCTCGATGGTGAACGAGACATCTTTCAGAATCCACTCAATGTCTTTGAGAGCGCCGAGCTTCACGGTGGTTTCCGTTGACTCGACTGCCGCGGCGACGGCGGCTTTCTGTTCGTCAGTCAGCGCCTGGTATGTGAACCAGACATGCCGGAATTCGATGCGATTGCTGCCATTGCCTGCGATGGGATGGGCCGGGTTGACGATCTCCGGGGCGGTATCGAGGAGCTTGAAGATGCGCTCGCAGGCCGCCATGGCCGACTGCAGGATGTTGAACTTGTCACTGAGGTCCTGAATGGGGCGCCAGAAGCGCTGCGAATACTGAATGAACATGGCGAGCACGCCAATGGTGACGGCACCATTGAGGACGCCGAAGCCGCCGCGCCAGATGACCATTGCGATGGCGATGGCGGAGAGAATTTCGACGGCGGGGTAGTAGAGGGCGTAAGCAAAGATGGTGTCTTTGAAGGCGATCATGTGGAGCTTGTTGACCGCTTCAAAGTCGTCGTAGGCGCGCTGTTCGCGGTTGAAGAGCTGGACGACGGCCATGCCGGAGATGTGTTCCTGGGTGAAGCTGTTGATGCGGGCGATGGCGGAACGGACGCGACGGTAACTTTCGCGGACGCTGTCGCGGAAAAGTCGCGTAACGATGAGGATCAGCGGAAGGACGGCGAAGGCGATGAGGGCCAACTTCCAGTTGATCCTGAGCATGACGATGGCCATGAAGGTGAGGTTGAAGAAGTCGTCGACGATGGCGAGGACGCCGGCGGTGAACATCTCATTGATGGCGTCGACGTCGGAGGTGAGACGGGTGACGAGCCGGCCGACAGCGTGGTTGTCAAAGAAGCCGATGTGCATGCGCTGCATGTGGCGGAAGATGTCTCGACGGAGGTCGAACATCATCTTCTGGCCAGTCCACTGCATGAGGTAAACCTGGATGAATTCGAAGAGGTAGGCGAAGAGCAGCGCGGCGAGGTAGATGGCGGCCAGACGAGTAATTCCGGCGTAGGGATCGGTGGGCAGACGGCGGGTGAGCCAGTTGGTGGCGGGGCCGGGATTGCCGGTGAGGTAGCGGTCGATGGCGACTTTGACGAGGTAGGGGCCGGTGACGTCGGAGAGGGACTTGAGGGTGACGGAAAGCGCAGAGATGGTGGCCTGGAACCAGTAGGGGCGCAGGTAATGACCGAGGCGGCTGACCAGGCGCGAGTCATAGACTTTGCCGACCGGATCTTCGTCCCGCGGTTTGGGTTTCTGCTGCTCTGCGTCGGCCATGCGTGGGTGGATGAGCTCCCGATTCCATGGTACGACAGGGGGAAGAACAGGGATCAGAGATCAGGGGTCAGAGATCAGTTAGCGGGTGCCAAATGGCTGCTCGGAGGGTTGTTCTACATAGTTGAAAAGGCTGCTCAAGTGGTGACAAAACATGCGAAAAGGCTGCTCAAGTGGTTGCATTTCGCATCGACATGAACCTTGCGGGCAGCCTTTTCGATGTGTTTCGGTTGCAGAGAATTGAACTAAATGAAGCAAAGGGTTGCTCAGAATTGAACGCGTTTTTGAAAAATGCGCTGATATTGCACGGGTTATTGGCTTAACTTATTGATAATGCATTCTTTATTTTGATTTTGTTTGCAGTGCGATTGGGCACGAGAATGGGTTCTTCCATCGTTCCCGAGCAGGCGTCGGCTGCGCGTTCGACAGGGAAAGCGCAGCCATACTCCCCGGTCCCCAAGAGCGAGGGACCGGGGCACCCTCGCTGTGATGGGAGACCGGGGCCACCCGCAGGACTACATTGAGCTCGCGCTTAGTCCTTTGGTAAAGTTTCCCCTAAATAAATTTACTTGACTTCGATACAGGGCAAACCGAAACTTGCCCCGTCGGGATGAGCAGGCTCGCTTTCCGGTTTTTCTATTTTGGAGACGGAAGCAAGTGGCAAGGCGAAAGATTCTTGAGTGTGGCTCCCCCTGGTGCTTGGGCAGGTTACCCCGATCGAGAGATTCTTCCAGAACGGAGGAACAGCATCCCCCGAAACGGTGAAGGGAACGGGAGCCCACGATGAGCCAGCAGTGTACAACCCCGAAGGAAAGGTCATTATGAAACACGCTTGCATCAGACTTAAATTCCATCGGTGGCATCTTCCTTTGATCCTGCTTCTAGTGATGGGTACGCACTTAGCTCCCGCTCAAGGCGTTGCTACAACCAGAAAGTTCATTCAGGTAAGTGTAGATCCAAGTGATCCAGTCAAAATCGAAGGATTTCGAGTCGACGGCAATGTTGTAACGTCCGGCCAAACTTTTCAGGCAACTGATGAAGCATGGCTCCGTGACGCATCTGTTATTGTCAGCGATCGCTCTGCCAAGGAAGTAGTTGGAGTCTGGCTCACGCTTTATTTCCCCGAGATCGGCGACGGCAAATCAACCGTCGTAGACCACATTCAGATTGGCAACGTCGCCTCATCTGAAACACACACTCTATCTGGACGGCCACTGCACGACAACGACAACCCACCATTCTCTTTGCTGCCTGGGCATCTAACTGCAATCCGAGTGGGACCGAATTATGAGAACACCAAAGCACTCAGGGATCGTACCCGCCCAAGCCTGATCCCCACCGTATGTCAGGTGATGCTCTCCCTGGTCTATTTCCGCGATGGCACTAAATGGTCCCCGGGAGTTTTCTCCCGCCCCGATCCCGAGAACCCGGGAAAATATGTAGTCATACCCGCGAGCGAGTTTTATGCCGATATGCGCGCCAAACAGCAATGACTCAACTGGGGTGGCCAAATGTCAGGGAAAGGGGACGGTTTGTGAAGTTAGAATGGTACCACTTAAAGACGCTTGTGCTATCAACTCTCTGGCTGTTTATATCGGTAGCAAACAATCCGGGAATTGCACGTGCGCAACAGCAGGGATGCGTGGACACAACATGTGAATCATTTGCTACCTCGCCAGAGGATCAAGGTTGCAACCAGGGCTGCACACCCAGCCCGGTAGTCCCTCAAGTGAGCTCGACCACCGGTGCCGGCACCAACCATCTCTGTCCCGTTTCATATGCGTGCACAGGCAGTACAGGCTGCGCAGGAACTGTCTCTACAACGGCAGTGACCCCAAACAACCATTGCTGCTCGTACCCTGATTACTGCACTGACATTGCTTGCGCTAACTACTCGGCTACAGGTCCCGGTTGCTCGATCAATGACTGTAGCACCAATCCGTGCGTCGATGTGTCCTGCCCGAACTACAACGCATATCAATGTGGAAGTGGAACGCCCTGCACCTATGACGACGACTGCCCAGGAGGACTAGTGTGTGGGGGGTGTACCGCTCCGATTTGCATCTCCCAGTCCGTATGCGAATGCGGCGATCCATGCGACGATCCTTCTTGTCCGGGATACTCCAGCGATTGCCAGCCAACGTGTGTGGCTGGATCAGAGGATTGTACGGGATGCATACCACCCACGTGTGATGCATCGGAACACTTTTCCCCGGCAATCTGCGGATGCATTGCCGACACTTCCCCAATCATCATTGATACAGATGGTTCAGGCTTTCATCTGACCTCAGCCGCTGGTGGAGTCTTGTTCGATTTCTACGGGAACGGCAAGCCAATCCAGATCGCCTGGACCGCAAAAGGCTCGACCAATGGGTGGCTAGCGCTCGATCGAAAAGGGACGGGAGAAATAGACACCGTGAAAGACCTGTTTGGCAACATAACCCCACAACCGCTCTCCAATTACCCTAACGGATTTCTCGCCCTTGTAGTATTCGACGAGCCCGAGAACGGCGGCAACAGCGACGGAATTATCGACAGCGGCGATACTGTCTGGCCGAAGCTGCTGGTATGGATAGATGCCAACCATGACGGTATCTCCCAAGCGGAAGAACTGCACCACCTGGACGATATTGGAATCCACTCCATTGGCCTCATGTATACCGAGTCTCGCCGCGTAGACGCCTACGGCAATCAGTTCCGCTACAGAGGCGGTCTGAATCCCGACAAAGGCGACAAAGTCAACCGGGTTATTTACGACGTCATTCTCACTAGCGAGGAATAACAGATGCGCATCAAGCCCTGGCTGGCCGCCATTAGTGGCTTTTCCACGACACTCGGCATCCTGCCGTCAACGGCCCAAGACCGGTTGGCGCACCAATGCGTCGGGCCGACTGCGCAGCAGCAACAGAGTGTGGCTGAGTACATGGCCAAGAAGAATCATGCTATGTCTTCAGGTGATCTAACCATGGTTAGGAGCGAGAAGGGGTTAGGAGCGAGAAGGCAAACGATGCCTGCTTCTGGAAGTTTGAGTACCAGGACCAGCAGAAAAAGCTATTGACCATTTACCTTTCACCCGACCGGACGTTTCTGACCTCTGAGCTATACGATCTGCGCGTCGACCCACTCCTCGAAGAAAAAAACCAAGTGGAATCTGTGATGACTGCGATGTCGGCAGGCGATCCGCCGATTCTCGGCCCCGCGGGGGCACCAGTTAGCGTAGTAGAATTCTCGGACTTCGAATGCCCCTATTGTCAGCGGCTGAAGAACATCCTGGAGCAGGAAGTTATCCCCAAAACGGGCGGTAAGGCCAGCTTTGCGTTCAAGAACTTTCCTCTGGCCATGCATCCCTGGGCAAAGCCCGCAGCCATGATGGCATCGTGCGCAGGCCTCCAGGACACGCCTGACTTCTGGAGGGTACACGGCTTTCTATTCGACAATCAAAAGTCCTTAACTTCCGATAACCTAGCGCAAAAGGTCACAGATTTCGTCTCTGCCAGCACAACCCTAGACAAGGCTCAATTTCAGAAGTGCGTCGACAAGGATCTGACCCTCTGCATCGTCACGAAGGACATCGTGCTCGGCCAGCAGAATGGCGTCCACGCAACACCAACTGTCTTTGTGAACGGGGTGCGCTATGAGGGAATGCAATCCGCAGTTCAGTTGCTTGCTATCATTGAGAGCGCAGCCACCGGGAACTCAATCGCCCAGGCGCAATTCCCAAGAAAAACAACATCTAACAAAGAAGTGAATGAGTGCGTGAAGCCGTCACCGAAATCTAACTAAGATTCGCAGCGGCGCTCTCGAATGCCTATTCAGCGTACTTCCATCGTGCTTCGCGTTGGATCGTAGCGTGCCATCGGCTATTGGCCCCGCCCGCTGGCAACAAGAATTGCCAGAAGCAGTGTGAGTATCCAGTTTGAGCCGGGACGCGGCACGAGTTGACAAGCGTTCTTCATTCCTGATACTTTGCATTACAAAGTGAATTGCCATGAATGATCTGAACAAGGCATTGGGCGACATCAGCAGTATTCGCAGGCAGGTGGCGCATACTACGGAGTTTCGAGGCTACGGTCCAGCCACGCTGGCGGGTACGGGGCTGCTGGCATTGGCCGCGGCGGGGGCGCAGGCGGTGTATGTGCCCGACCCGGCCAATCATATTGCCGAGTATCTGACGATCTGGATCATGACAGCCGCCGTTTCAGCTGCGCTGATTGGGATAGAGATGTTTGCACGAACGCGCCGCATTCACACGGGCTTGGCAGACGAGATGATCCGGATGGCGGTGGAACAGTTTCTGCCGTCGGTAGGCGTGGGCGGACTGGTGACATTTGTCCTGCTGCGCTTTGTGCCGGGGACTGAGTGGATGCTGCCGGGGATGTGGCAGGTGATTTTCAGCCTGGGTGTGTTTTCGTCGTGCCGCTTTTTGCCGCGTGCCACGGTTGCCGCGGGCGCATGGTATCTGCTGACGGGGCTGACCTCGCTGGCGCTGGGGGATAGTCGGGCGCTGTCTCCGTGGGGGATGGGGGTTCCGTATGGAGCGGGGCAGATGCTGGTAGCGGGGATTCTGCTTTTCGCGACGAGGGAGGGCAGGCATGAAGACTGAGGTTCCCCAGGTTGAAGGGCGCTTCGCGTACGAGGGTCTGGATCGCGTGATTCACGAGCGAGCACGGCTGAGCGTGCTGACGTCTCTGATTACGAATCCGAAGGGGTTGGCGTTCGGCGACCTGAAGCAGCTTTGCGATTTGACGGATGGAAATTTGAACCGGCATTTGAAGGTGCTGGAGGAGGCGGGGATGGTGGAGATTGTGAAGACGACCGATCGGAATCGGCCCCTGACGACTTGCCGCATTACGGCTTCAGGGCGGGCACGGTACCTGGAGTATCTTGCGACGCTGGAGCAGGTGGTGCGGGATGCGGCGAAGGGGGCGAAGGAAGAGGAAGCTCCTGGGAAAGCGCACAAACTTGCGCCTTCACGGGCCTGATATTTTTTTGCGAGGTTACTTTGCAATGCAAAGTAAGAAACAGCAAGGGAGAAAGAGATGAATGATTTTCCGGTAATGCAACTTGGTGCGCAGATTAAAACGAAGTCCAGATCAATGGGGATGAAGCTTATCGTAGTCTCGGTCCTCGCTCTGCTCATGACCATCCCGTCGTTCTTTGTTGATGGGCTGGTTGAAGAGAGGACTAGTCGAGCCGCGGATGTTGTGAAGGAGATCAGCGAACACCTGGGAGGGCGGCAAACGTTCCTCGGACCCACGCTTGCAATTCCTTATTCGGTGCCCGCACGCAATAAAAACCGCCAACCCGAGCACGGGGTCTATTTAATATTTCCGGCGGAAGGCGCCGCAACAGTGAAAACACACACAGAAGAACGACATCGCTCGCTTTTTAAAGTCCCGGTCTTCGAGGCCGACCTGCGATTCGACGCTGCATTCGACCTGACAGGCGCGCCGCTGGCCGCTCCGACGGAAGCTGTGCTCGACTGGAGCAATGCTGAGATTGTGGTGGGAGCCACGGATGCGCGCGGAGCGTTGGCAGGGGGCACACTTACGGCCAATGGAGAAACCGCCGGTTTTGTTCCGACGGACGGCATTGATGGCCTATCGCTGAATTCAAACGGCAATGAAAACCAGAGGGCGCGGCTCACGCTCTTCGGTGTGATGGTACCTAAGCTTGCCCAACCCAATGCCAAGTTTCAAGTAAGTGCCACACTGCGCTTTTCAGGCGCTCAACGGATTGCGATCCTCGCGTACGGCAAAGCGACGCTTCTCAAGATGGAGGGCGATTGGCCCAATCCCAGCTTCGATGGCGGCTTCCTGCCCAACACGCACACCATCACAGCTCAGGGCTTTTCGAGTGAATGGTCGGTGCCTTGGATCGCCCGTGGAATACTGGCCGAGGGCCCCAGCTATGCGGTTGCGAATCTCGACTCAACAGCGCTTGGTGTCTCATTCGCAGAGTTAGCCGATCCGTACCAGTCTGTCACCCGTTCGCTCAAATACGTACTTCTATTCCTCGGTCTGCTGTTCCTGTCGTACTTTGTTTTTGAAGTGACCACAGGCAAGCGAGTTCACCCGGCGCAGTATGTTCTGGTTGGCATGGCACAGATCATCTTCTACCTGCTGTTGCTTTCATTTGCCGAGAGAATTGGTTTCGATCTCAGTTTCCTGGTGGCGGGCGCGGCTACCGTGATTCTGCTCTCAGCTAATGCGGGATGGATCTTTGACAGCCGGGTGCAAGGGGTCCGTGCGCTCGCCTGCTTCAGCCTGCTCTACTCTCTCATCTACATGCTGCTACGGCTTGAAGATGACGCTTTAATGGTGGGCGCAATTGCAAGCTTCCTTGCGGTTGCAGCGGCCATGTATTTCACCCGGCGGATTGACTGGTATGGTTCCCTTCCTCAAAAGGACGCCGCGGAAATGCAAGCGCCTTCGGTCGCCCCTGGAGAAACAGTCTGATGCGAGGCGCGGTGGGCGAGGGGCTGCATGTGGGCATCATCATGGACGGCAATGGGCGGTGGGCATTGCGGCGCGGCTTACCTCGCGCCGCCGGCCACCGCGCCGGGCTGGCCGCAGTGCGGCGGGTTGTGGAGCGGGCGCTTGACGCGGGCATTGCGCGGCTTACGCTCTATGCGTTTTCGTCGGACAACTGGAGGCGGCCTGCCGCGGAGGTCGAGAGCATCTTCTGGCTGCTACGAGCTTTTCTGCGTTTGGAGACAAAGCGATTGATGCGGCGGGGGGCGCGGTTGCAGGTAATTGGCCGGCGTGATCGACTTGCGCAGAATGTGCTGCGGGCGATTGAGGAAGCGGAATGCGTCACGGCCGGCGGCCGGTCAATCCATGTATGTGTTGCCATCGACTATTCGTCGCGCGAGGCGATTGCGCGAGCGGCTGCGGCGGCGATTGTTTGTAACTCGAACCTGGGGCAACCTTCGCCTAATTTGGTTTGTAGCTTGTTGACGCAGACCATGGCCGAGCACGGCGGCGAGGTGGACCTGCTGATTCGGACCGGAGGGGAGAAGCGCCTTTCCGATTTTCTGCTGTGGGAATGCGCCTATGCGGAATTGGTGTTTACGGACCGTATGTGGCCGGATTTTGATGAAGCTGACTTTGATGCCGCGCTGATTGAATTCAAGCGCAGGGAAAGGCGCTTTGGTGGAGTGCCGGGTAGCATGGAGCATTGCGGCGCGGCGTAGGTGGCGGCGAGGTTCGCTAAGCTAACAACAGCTATGGATCAATCGAAAGAGATTCGACGCATTCGCTTCTTACTCGCGGTATTCATTGTCGGGCTGGTTCTGAGCGGCATTACTGCGTTTCCGCTTCAGTGGGAGCTTGGCTGGTTGGTTATTTTGTTGCACACAGGATGGCTGCGGCCGATTGCAGAGGCTACGCATTTGCTGGAGTGGGTTGAACGGGTGAGTACAGGAGTAAGTGCGACGAATGCGAGTTATCCCTTCCTCGCCTATGGGACTGACTGGCTGGCATTCGCTCACCTTGCGATAGCCGTTGCGTTTGTGGGGCCGTATGTCGATCCGGTGCGAAACAAGTGGGTGATTACCTTTGGACTCATCGCCTGCGCCGGCGTGATTCCTCTGGCGCTGATTGCTGGACAAGTGCGCGGGATCCCCGTGGCCTGGCGATTGATTGATTGCAGCTTTGGAATCGTTGGGAGTGTACCGCTGCTGATTTGTAGGCGGGCGATCGCTGATTTAGAACGGCGGAGCGGTTAGAGCAGGAATTTAGAGTGGTCCGAGGCAGGGTGGACGGAGGGGCTGTGTGAGCGAGACCTGACCGGGGGCCGGGACCTGGGCTACCCATCAGCAGAACAGTTGCATCGTAAGATGGAGGGAATGGCACGCGCAGGAAAGAAGCAGGCTTACGTGACTCAGGACGAGCTTACAATTTCGCCGCGTATGCGGTTTCAAGCCGCGATGATATTGGCGATTCTTGCGGATGTGCTGCAGATCGCCGTCTTCCCCTTGTTTATTGAGGGGGCTGCGTCGCCTGCGGACGACATTCTGGATTTGGGTATGGGAGCTGCCCTGTTCTACCTTCTCGGGTGGCACTGGGAGTTTCTCCCGTCTTTCCTGGGAAAGCTGGTGCCTGGCATGGATTTGGCACCCTTCTGGACGATAGCGGTGGCGAATGTTTACCGGAAATCGAAAGGGATTGCGGTGAACCTGGAGGAAAACAGCGAGGAGACCCCGGCGTTCAGAGACCCGAAGGGCTTGTAAGCCATCGACGGAAGCCGGGCCCAAAAAGAAACAAAATGGAAGACTGAAGAGCCCCATGGCCGACGTCTGGCCTTTGTGGTCTCCCACCCATCGAGCAAAAACGCTCGATGGGTAGGGTGCCCGAAGTTTCATCCTCTGCGGATCGACGAAGCTGGTGGGTGACTGTTTCGCTTCGGCAACAGGCACAACCCGTAGACCCTTCACATTTGCGCGCCTGACTGGGGGGATTCCGTGTGTTTCCTGGCTTGCGCGGCCGGTGTCCTATCGTTGTAATGCCGTGTGTAAACATCCAGCTTGGTGAAACGCTTTGAACCCAGGGTCGAGGCCAATTGCGCAATAGCCCGATCCAGCAGTTTCGATTGGAGTTTGTGCAAGTTGACGTACTCTGGATCGGAATAAACGATACTCTTCCATGAATTTGGATAGGCTGCAATAGCTCTGTTACGAATCCCATCCATTATTTTTCTCTCGTCTTGATCGTCCTGAATATATTGGAAGACGATTCTCTTTACATCCGCAGCATCGGAGGAGGTAAGGCCGGACTCTTTCTCGAGCCTTGTGCGAGAGAATTCGGACCTATCTGAGTTTCCAGAAGCATCGAGATTGTCGGCATTGTCGTCCCAGGCTCGGAGCTCCCGAAAGAATCCCAAAAACCGCAGCTCCTCCTCGGTCAGAGGCGTGGACCAGTCGGCCGGGGGCGTTGCGTCACCGCCGTTGGGCGCGTGATTCAAGTTATTGGGAAGAAGTGATTCTGCAGAGGCGGTACCTGGATTCTGGCCAGAGGCGGGTATTGAAAGAGCGCTCGCCAAGCCGATGGCGGCAAGCAGCGCGAGGGATAGGTGAAGAATCGAAATTTTCATAGAATTCCTCGAACGCGAAATGCGGTTATGGCTGCATCGAAGATGTTAGTTTGAGGCCGATTTGGGCCACGGTAACCTTATTGGAGGCGACCGCACATCGATTGAGCCGGAGTTATGTTTTCTTATTGGACGACGCGTGGGATGTTATGGTTAGTCATAAATTAGCTCAGAGCAATGTTACGGGGGAAGCACATGTTTTATCAATAAGTTAGAGTGAGGTGTTCCATTCGAAAGAACTGCCGTGCCGAACTATCCAGTTGGCCCCACCCCCCCGTGATGAAACTAGCGGCAGGAAGGGGCACCCTCGGTGTTCCGAGAGGGGAGAAAAAACGGGAGATCAAAAATCGCGGGCGCGGATTACAACGGCGGCGGCGATTATGAGGCTGGTGGCGATGATGAAGCAGACGGCGAGGCCGGGAAAGGGGATTGCTCCGGTGAGTAACTGCGTTGCTGGATCGATGCTGGATGAGGCGCTCATTACGTCGAAGACATTCCATCCGTGGAGCGTGTGCGCTTTATAGCTGAGAAAGATGGCGGTGAGGGCGCAGAGTCCGGCGACGGGGGCGGTGAATTCGCCCTCGAAGATTTCTGAGAGCAGCAGGCCGAAGGCGAGGATGACAAATCCGCCGGTGGTCATGAGTGCGCCGAATGCTAGCGCCTGTGGCCATGGATAGGATTCGCCTACCAATGAGGACAGGATGGGGATGAGTACCGCGGAGATGAGACCGAGGATGTGTTTGTTTTTTTTGGGAACTGGTGTTAATTAGACGAAAACGCTATGTGTCACTTGGAAGCTTGGCGGGTCGGACGTTCTTCTCTTCCGAATGGCGGTTCGGGTCTATACTCTTTTCATGCGGAATGAGTTCACTGCGATCATTGAACGCGACGGCGAATGGTTCGTTGGCTGGTCTCCTGAGATCCCAGGCGCGAATGGGCAGGGCAGAACTTTGGAGGAGTGCCGTAAGAGCTTGAGTGCGGCCATTCAATTGATTCTGGAAGACCGCCGCGAGGACGGACTTCGCGGGATTCCTGCCGAAGCTCTTCGGGAAACGGTCACTGTTTCGTGAATCGGGAGTCTCTGCTGCGTCACCTTCGTTTTCACGGGTGTTATCTGAAGCACGAAGGTGGCTCGCACTCTTTGTGGTGCAACCCAAAGACAGGCCAAATGGAGGCGGTTCCGCGCCACACCGAGGTTGCCGTTTTGCTGGCCCGAAAAATCTGTAGAGGTTTGTCGATCCCAGAGATCGGCCGCTAAGTCTCAGCTTCGTTACAAGGCAAAGGAGAAACGCCACTCCTGATTGGGAGTGGCGTTTTGGCTTTGCTTGAGACGAGCTACTTGTGGCGGCTGGCCTTGACGGGGGTGGGTGTGGGGCGCTTCGCCTTGACAGGGGGAGCCTCTTCCGCGGGTGGCGCAGGGACGGCGTTCTCGTCGTGCGGGGCAAAGAAGCGAACGCCTTCCTGGCTATGCTCGCCGAGGACGTGGAGGCGGAGGAAGTTGGTGGAACCGGACTTGGTGCGGGTTCCGGCGACGATGGCAATGACTTCGCGGGGCCGGACATAGCCGTGCTGCTCGAGAAGGCTCTCGGCGACGTCGACCAGAGCCTCGGTTGAGTTGACCTTGGGGCAGCGGATGGGGGTGGTACCCCAGAGCAGGTTGAGGCGGTTGATGGTAACGTCAAGCGGGCTGAGCGCGAAGATGGGCGCCGAGGGGTGGTACTTGGAGAGCTGGCGGGCGGTGGCTCCGGACTCGGTGAAGAGTGCGATGCCGCGCAGGTCGAGATCGTCGGCTGCGTGGGCCGTAGCTTCGCAGATGGTTTCGGCGATGGAGAGGCGGCTTTGACGCTGGCGAGGCTCGGAGTAGGTGAGCTCCTTGATGTGGCGCTCGGCTTCGGTGACGATGCGGCCCATCATGGCGACGGTTTCGACGGGATACTTGCCGACGGCCGACTCGCCGGAGAGCATGACCGCGTCAGTTCCGTCATAGACGGCGTTGGCCACGTCAGAGACTTCGGCGCGGGTGGGGCGCGGATTCTCAATCATGGATTCGAGCATCTGCGTGGCGGTGATGACGGGCTTGGAGTACTCAGCGGCGCGACGGATGATGTGCTTCTGGATGGCGGGAACTTTTTCCGGGGGAACTTCCACGCCGAGATCGCCGCGAGCGACCATGATGGCGTCGGCAGCGAGCAGAATGCTGTCAAGGTGCTCGATGGCCTGGGGTTTTTCAAGCTTGGCGACGATCCAGGTTTCGCTGCCGTAGGCGGAGACGCGGTTGCGGACGAGGCGAACGTCCTCCGCGGTGCGGACGAAGGAGACGGCGATGGCGTCGACACCATTCTTGAGCGCGAATTCCAGGTCTTCCGAATCTTTCTCGGTGAGCGAGGGAACGCGGACGGGAATGCCGGGAAGATTGATTCCTTTGTTTTCACCGAGCAGGCCGCCGTTAACGATTTCGCAAACTACATCGTCGCCGTCGACTTCGTGGACGCGGAGTTCGAGCAGGCCGTCGGAGAGGAGGATGCGGGAACCTTGTTCAACGTTTTCAGCGAGGGTTTTGAAGGTGGTTCCGACCAGGGAGGCGGTGCCGGGGACGTCGCGGGGGGTGATGGTGAGGCGGCCACCGGCTTTGAGCAGGACCGGGACATGGTCTTTGAGTTTGGAGGTGCGGATTTTGGGGCCCTGCAGATCGCCGAGAATACAAAGCGGCTTGCGCTCTTCGCGGCTCACTTTGCGGATCATTTGGATGAGGGCCAGCTTCTCCTCGTGGGTGCCATGGGAAAAGTTGAGGCGGACCACGTCGACACCGGCGCGAACGAGGTCCCGGAAGACAGGCTCGGTGTTGGAGGCGGGTCCCAGAGTGGCGACGATTTTTGCGCGGCGTTGCGACGGGTTATCGCTAAAAGTGTATTCGGCGTAGGGCATGGGATTGCTCCAAAAAAGGTTCAAATCGTTATGAAACGCGAGTGGATTGGGACCCGCTTCATTGTACACGGGGGTGGGCTTCGCCCCGAGGGCGAAGGCAGGTTCGTGAAGGCCTCGCGGGCGAGAATCTCCGGCTTTTTCAGTATGCACGGCGCGCAGGACGATGGTCGGTGAGTGGTGTCACTGACGGAGCGCTCATCAATCCCGTTGCGCGAAACCCTCTGCTTTTGACTGGCGATTGAGGTAGATGGCGCCATTGAGCTCGGCACCGACGAGGACGCTGAAGGCGGTTAGATAAAGCCAGACGAGCGTAGCGATTCCGGCGCCGAACGAGCCATAGAACATGGTGTAGTCGGCGATGCGGGTGACGTAGAAGCCGAAGGCGAGAGTGGCGGGAAACCAGAGAAACGTGGCGGCGATGGCGCCGGGGGCGACGCGCGACCAGTGTTCCTTATGGCTGGTGCCGAAGTGATAGAGGGCGGTGAGGACGGTGACGCTGGTGAGCACGGCGATGGACCAGCGTACGATGCGCCAGAAGACCAGGACGATGTAGCGCAGTTCGTGGTCGGCATTGGCGATCATCCAGTCCTCGATCTGGTGACCGAAGACGACAACGATGGTGGCGAGGGAGAGCGGGATGAGCGCCAGCGGAGCCAGCAGCAGAGCGCGGAAGCGGCGTTGCCAAAAGCCCCACGCATTGCGCGGGAGGTGGTTGGCGCGGCGGAAGCCTTCCATGAGGGAGAGCATCGCCCCAAGGCCGGCGAGGATGCTGAGGCTAGTGGCGGAGAGGATGACCTGGACGGAATGGATGCGGCGGGTGAGGACATAAGTTTGCAGCAGGTCCATGGTGTCAGAGGGCAGAAACTGGTCGAAAGTGGCGCGGAAGCCTCCGGCGAAGGTGGTTCCTTCGGGCATTTGAGCGACGAGGGTGGTGAGAACCAGGGCGGCGGGAAAGAGCATGAGCATTCCGGAGTAGGCGGCGGCCTTGGCCGTGTTGATGACGTCGTGGGCCAGGGCCTGACCGATGGCGTCACGGAGATTCACGAGGAAGGATTTCATGCGCTTCACTGGCAAGAGTAGAGCATTCTGAGCAAGCGGAGTGGTTGGCTGCAACATTAAAATAGTTTACTAAGAAACAGTTTCCACGTAATCTATTGTCTATGAAGAATTCAATCGCCCCCGATCAAGCCGTCAGCGACCTAAAAAAACACGTGGGATTCTGGCTCCGGTTCGTGTCCAACCACGTCTCGCATTCCTTTGCGCGCAAGCTCCTGGCCAGCGGTGTGACCGTGGCCGAGTGGGTGGTGATGCGGGAGATGTTTGACGACGAGACGACTTCGCCGGGCGTTCTGGCGGAGCGGATCGGGATGACGCGCGGCGGCGTGTCGAAGCTTGTCGACCGACTGGTGGCGAAGAAGTTCGTTACGCGGCGGGACCGCAGCGACGATCGCCGCTTCCAGTCGATTGCGTTGACGGCGACAGGGCGGCGGTTGATTCCGCAACTAGCAGCCTTGGCCGACCAGAACGACGATGATTTTTTTCATCCGCTCTCAATGGAAGAACGCGCGGCGCTGATTGCAACGATGAAGAAGCTGGTGCAGGCACACGGCCTGCAAACATTACCAACCGAGTAAAGGAGAAAAGATGAGCAATCAGGTAATTCACGAAATCGCAATTGCAACTCAAGAAGGCAAGATGACCTTCCCCCAGGTCGTCAAAGGGCTGCTCGAAGTAGGAGTGGAATCGTACTTTGTGGATTTCGCGACAAAACAGAAGACGCACTACCTGGCGGATGGAACCACGCACACGGTGGCCATGATCCTGGACCCTGGAACGATCTCGCCGGAGTTCGACAATGCGGGACTGGTGGCGGCGATTCGCGGCGCGCAGGCGGACACGGTGCGTTACCCCGAGTTTGTGAAGCGGTCGACCGCGGCGGGCGTGATTGGCTATTGGGCGTTCCTGACCGGGAAACGGGTGATCTATTTCGGCCGGAAAGGCGAACAGCACATTGAGGAGTTTCCGAGGCCGGAGCCGGAACGGGACTTACTCAGCGTCACGAACACAAACAGAATCGTTACCGAACCAGATCGAAGGTGAGGGACAGGGAAAGCGCCGTAAGCACTACGATGACCGGCACTGCCCAAAGGCCGAGCGCGACTAACTGGCCAGCGCGGACTTCTTCCCCATTGCGCCGCGCAAGCGCGAGGACCAGCATGGTTGCCAGTGAGCCAAAAGGAGTGATCATGGGGCCCGCGTTGGAACCGATGAGAGCGGCGAGGACGGTGCCCGTATGAGCGTGCGCGCCTAAGAGGACGCTGCGGGCAATCAACGCCGCGGGAAGATTGTTGACGATGTTCGAGGCGAAGGCCGTGGTGCCCGCTGCGGCGAGAAGCATCTGAGGCGAATCGGGGCGCAATTTTGCAAGCTGGCTGGAAGCGATGCCCACGATTCCCAAGTTCTCAAGTCCTTGCACGGCGATGAAGAGCCCGATGACGAAGGGGAATAAGTCCCATGCGATTTCGCGCACGAAGCGGATTTGGACGCGCCCATTCGCCATGCCGGCAAGAAGTAGCACGGCGCTGGCCGCGAAGGCGAAGACCCAGGGCTCAAGCCCAAGGAGCGGGGCTAGAAAGTAACCAATGAGCACGGCGAAAAGGACGGCGATGCAGACGAGAAAGTAGGGACGATTGGGAACCACGCTGACGGGGTCAGGGAGCGACTCGGTGTTGAAGGTGGTGGGCAGTTGGCGGCGGAAGTGCCAGCGGAGAATGGCATACGTGGAGATGAGCGCGACGATTTGCGGCAGGATCATTCGCGCGGCGAAAGCTGCGAATGTCTGATGGAAGGCGTCCGCGAAGAGCAGGTTGGTGAGATTGCTGATGGGGAGCAGCAGGGAACCGACATTTGCAACGAAGGCGCAGAGCAGGACGTAGGGAGCGGCGGGAACTTTGAGCCTCTTTACGAGGGCCAGCATTACGGGCGTCAGCATGACCGCCGTTGTGTCGAGCGAGAGAATTGCGGTGACGATTGCGCCGGCTACGAATGCGTTTTGGTAAAGCGAGTGCGCATTTCCTTTGGCAACGAGTGCGCATCGGATGGCGGCCCAATCGAAGAAGCCGCTTTTGCCGATGAGTTGGGAAAGGGCGAGAAGCGAGAGAAGAAAAAGCAGGGTGTTCTTTCCGGAGGCCACCACGGCTAGCGCCTGATGCGGAGTGACCAGGCCGAGGGCCAGCATGACGATGGCCGCTAACGTTGTCCACCAAGCCTCGCTCCAGCGGCGCGGGCGCAGCATCATGAGCACGAGCATGGCGGCGAAGATGGCCAGGGTTGCAATGATGCGTATGGTGCCTGTCATGCAGTTTCCACAAGCATGTTATAAGTCTCCGGCATAAGCAGGTACAGGATAGCGAACGCCTCAGTTGAGATGAGAGGTGCTGCTGTTGCGATGCCCCGAGCCGACTTGTCTAACTGCGCTAGAGGATGTTGACGGCACGGGCTGCGAGGAGGGCTACGGTGGCGAACGAGATGAGGGCCTGGATCATCATGAGGAGCTTGGCCCAGGAGGAAAGGACCGGGGAGTCTGTGGGAGAAAATGCAGTGCTGGTATTGAAGGCGAGAAACAAGTAATCGACGAAGCCGGGGTTCCAGGAATCCTCTCCCATATCGCGGCTTCTCTGCGGGCTGAGGGTCATCTGCGGGAAGAGAAAGGCGCCATCGGTATGGACGCCGCGCCGCTCACGGGCGTGAGGGCCTCCAGCGTCGAGGCGCCAGTACCATGAGGCGAATACGAGGATGTTGGTGATCCAGAGGGCGGAGGCGGAGCGCAACAGATCTTGAGGGGATTCCTTGTGGGAGGGCAACGCGGCTACAAGCAGGCCGAGTGACCAGACCATGTCGATGGTGACGATGGAGGTTAGGACATAGCCGAGGATTTTGTTGAGATGATCCATTCCGCGGCGGCGCGCCCATATGGTGGGAATCATCAAGACTGCGACGATGGTGATGAGGAGCCAATCGGGGCCTACGGATAACGATTCTGGGAGGGCGAGGCGGAGGCCGCCGACGGCGAGGAGGGCAAGCATGGCGGGCCAGCGGGGTTCGAGGCGTATTGGGGTGGTGGGCATTGGGGTTTCCGTTTGCTGGTTCGTTCCATTCGAGGGATAACACTCGGCCAGCTAACGTTGATTAGACTACATCGCTGTTGGTGAAATCGCGACAGCGCCGATGACGGGTATCTCAGCAAAATGCGCAGCCTATCTGTGATCCAGAGATAGGCTGCGCATTGTTTGCTGGGGCCGGCGTGGGAAGAACATCGAGGTGTGATGTTCGCCGCAGCAAGTCAGTTCGAGGGATAGAACATAAACGTGCCGAGCTGGTTGTCCTGATAGGCGATAAACTCGCCGGGGACATAATTCGGAGGGTTGGAGCCCTTAATCGTGAATGCGTCTTGCACGGTTTGTGTTGTGGTAAGGGAATTCAGCCATGTGCTTGTCCAGATCATCGTGTCCGACTGGGTGAATGTAATAGAACTCTTAAACAAGTCAAAGAATCCACCGGATATTTTCTCCGACACTGAGATCTTCTCATTGACTTGTGACGAGCCTCCATTCGACTCTGTCTGGGTGTCCATCTGGGTTACGTTATAGCCGAGAGACTGCCCGGGCTCGTAGTCGACAGGGTTGGGAGGATAGGCGAACTGCGTATAGCGCCCATCCGAAGTTGTGGTGGGAAGCGGAGATGAATCGAGCAGCGTATAGGGCGTAGCACCCGGGTTGTATGCCAGCGGGTCGGCTGCAAGGATGTTGTAGGCATCCTGAGTATTGGGGCAAATGGAGGGGGAATCGGTGGTTTGCGGGCTGCAGCCCGAGGCCGTGGTCGTCGCCGATGTGGTTGGCGACATTTCGGGATAGGTCTCATTCAGGACCCAGGCACGGTTGAGTACGCCTTGTTGTGTTGCGCAGTATGCGACTGTGAAATCGCCGTTGAGGCAGCCTACCTGGACGGGATAGACATCCGGTCCGGCCAGGTCTGTGGGGTCATAAGCATACCCGTTGTATTGGAAGGTTACCGGAGTGGTGGATGTTGCAGGGAATGCAGTGAAAGCTTGTTCCGCATTCAGCCAGACCTGGATAACGTCCCAGTCATGGGGGTTAATTGTCGATGAAGCAGTTAGAGCAGCCGGGTTAGTATTGGGTGCGGCACCCGAGGTAATTGGGTAAGTCGTGGGATACCCACTCGTAGTGTAGGCAACCGCTGTCGATTTGCTCAGTGTGACCGTGGAGGAAGTGTTTGAGGCCTGCGTATAATCCGTAGACTGTGAAGTAGTCAAAGTCACGTTTCCGGTCGCTACGGTCGCTCCGGCTGGAATAATGTCAAAGCTGTTCTGGATCGAAACACCAAAGCCCACATCATTTGAGAATGAGCTGCCCTTGGTGGTTGTGGTGCCGACCGCGGTGGTACCCGTGTATTGCACAGTGCTGTTGATTCCTGGCGGCGCGTAGGTTACGCCCACAACGACGTACTTGGGATAGAGCAGACCTTGTACGCCTGTCGGTGCAGCTGCAATGGTGAAATGGATCAGGCCGCTGACCGAAGACCCATCCTGGCAGTACGCCTCAAAAGTACCAGCGCCAAGGGACGGAAATGTATACGTAACGGATGAACTACCGCTTTTGTTAGTAGCCTCCCCGGTTCCTCCGCCTGCTCCAAGCACGTAAAAATATACCGTTCCCGCGGCAAGTGATCCTGTTCCTGCATTGCAGCCGAAGAGCTCGGGCTGACCGGCAACTAAACTTCCAACAGGGCCGCCCATGGTCAGCGTCGGCAGAACATTTGCATTCGCGCATGGCGCTGCCAGTGTCAAACCGAAGAGAAGTACTGCTAGAAACGAACATCTTAAGAGTGTGCGTTGCATAGCCATATAAAACCCTCCTTCTGGGGCTCTGGTGATTGGGTTGGGTGCCTGCGGGGGTTCGCTCGGGGAAGCCGCTAGACCATTAGTTTGCACAACAGTAACCATATTTACAAGATGTTTGGTTAACAAGTAACCAATTATTTGCTTAGGTTTTAGCACTTAAGTAATAGGTGATTCTCCATCAGACGACAGTATTGCCGGATGAAACTCCCAATTGCCGCTGAGCCTGCCCACCGATTTCGCCAGACTTTGCGGAATAGCCTGCGAGATCGTCGGGAGCAAACCCCTCCGCACGTTCCTATCGCAGACCCCTGCCCGCCCGTCTCGAACGGTTTATCATGGCGGAGCCATGATAACTATGCTCAAAATTGCGCGGAAACCTGTGTTGTGTGTCCTGACTGCTTTGTTGATTCTGGTAGGCTCTGGCTGTATGAGCGGCACGGCACAGACCAAAGGCCCATCGAACGCGCAGCTCGCTTCAAAAGAGGTGAACACACGGGTTGAGGCGCTGCTGAAGCAGATGACGCTGAACGAGAAGATTGGGCAACTGGTGCAGTTTTCAGCGGGGTATGCGACGGGACCGAACGCGTCGAATTTGAGATATGACGAACTTGCCGCGAAGGGGCAAGTGGGATCGTTTCTAAACGTGGTTGGCGTGGAGGCGACGAACCACTACCAGCATATTGCCGTGGAGAAGTCTCGGCTGCATATTCCGTTGATTTTTGGACAGGATGTGATTCACGGGCACCGGACGACGTTTCCGATACCGCTGGCGATTGCGGCGAGCTTTGATCCCTCCGCAGCCGAGACGGTGGCCCATTATGGGGCGGTGGAAGCGCGGGCGGATGGGATCCGGTGGGTGTTTTCGCCGATGGTGGATATTGCGCGGGATCCGCGGTGGGGACGGATTATTGAGTCGGCGGGCGAGGACCCTTTTTTGGGGTCGGCGATGGCGCGGGCGTGGGTTAAGGGATACCAGGGCGATGACCTGACCAAGCCGGATGCCGTAGCTGCGTGCGTGAAGCACTTTGCGGCGTATGGCGCGGCGATTGCGGGGCGCGACTACAACGCGACGGATATGGGCGAGGGCACGCTGCGGCAGGTTTACCTGGAGCCGTATCGGGCAGCGGTGGAGGCGGGCGCGGCTACGCTGATGAGCTCGTTCAACTCGATCAACGGGGTTCCGGCTACGGCGAATCCATTTACTTTGAACCAGGTGCTGCGTAAGGAGTGGGGGTTCAACGGGTTTGTGGTTTCCGACTGGGGCGCGGTGGCGGAGCTGATGAACCACTCCATTGGGGACGGGCCGACGGTGGCGCGGAAGGCGCTTGAGGCGGGTGTGGAGATGGACATGGAGGGGAACCTCTATGGCACGGTGATTGCCGAGCAAGTGCGCAGCGGGAAAATTCCGGAGAGTGTGGTGGACGAGGCGGTGCGCCGGGTGCTGCGGGTGAAGTTTGCGATGGGGCTGTTTGAGCATCCCTATGCGCCGGAGGGGCCCCTGTACAGTGCGACACCGGAACGGCGGGAGGCGGCGCGCAAGATTGCTGAAGAGACGTTTGTGCTGCTGAAGAATGAGCCGGTGGAAGGGATTGGCACGTTGCTCCCGCTGACAGCGAAGGCAAAGAAAGTGGCCTTGATTGGCCCGCTGGCCGACAACCAGCTGGAGATGCTGGGAGCGTGGGCGGGGCACGGCGATCCTAAAGATGCGGTCACGCTGAAGACGGCGCTGACGGAGCGGCTGGGAGACAGGTTGCTGTATGCCGAGGGATGCGGGCTGCTGAGTGGCGAAGATGCAAACGTACTGAAACGGCTGAATTTTGGTGGGCCGGAGGGCGCGGATGAGCATTTGCCGATTCCGGATGACGATAAGACAATCGCGGAGGCCGTGGAGACGGCGAAGAAGGCGGATGTGGCGATTCTGGCGCTGGGCGAGCCCACGAACTGGATGGAAGGCGAGGCGGGGAGCCGTGTGCATCTGGGCTTTACGGGGGCGCAGGAGCGGCTGCTGAAGGCGGTTGTGGCGACGGGCAAGCCGGTGGTCCTCATTGTGCTGGCGGGGCGTCCGCTGGAACTGAAGTGGGCGGCGGGACATGTGCCGGCGATTCTTGAGGCGTGGAGCCCCGGAGTGGAAGCGGGACATGCGCTGGCCAATGTTCTGTTTGGCGATGTAAACCCGTCGGGCAAGCTGCCGTCGAGTTTTCCACGCGCGGTGGGGCAGGAGCCCCTTTACTACGCGCAGCTACCGACAGGACGGCCAGCGCACGGAGACCTGAGCCACATGCCGACAAACGCGCAAGAGAAGTTCATGTCGCGGTATATGGACGAGGAGAATTCGGCGCTGTTTCCGTTTGGGTGGGGGCTGAGCTATACGCGGTTCAGCTACACGCAGCCGACGATCAGCCGCAGGGAGGTTCCGGTGGGGGAGATTCTGGGTTCGCGGAACGGGCCGGTCGCGACGGTGGGTGTGGACGTGAAGAATACCGGGAGCGTGGCGGGGACCGAGGTTGTCCAGATGTATATCCGCAACACGGCCGCGAGCGTGGAACAGCCGGTGCGGGAGCTAAAGGGCTTTGCGCGGGTGACACTGGCGCCGGGCGAGAGCAAGCATGTGGAGTTTCCGGTGGGGTTCGACGAGCTGAATTTCTACAACGTGGAGATGCAGCGGACGGTCGAACCGACGACCTTCAAGATCTGGGTGGGTGGAAGCTCGCTGGCTACGGCGGAGACGGCGTTGGTGGTGGAGTGAAGGCAGTGGTTAGTGAACAGTGGTCAGTGCTCAGAGACTGAGGGACAAGGACTGAGGGACTAAGGCTTTGTTGAATCCACGGTGAAATAGAACGTGGCGCCTTTGTCGACTTCGCCTTCGGCCCAGACTTCTCCTCCGTGGCGGCGAATGATGCGCTCAACGGTTGCCAAGCCAATGCCGGTGCCCGGAAACTCGCTGACCGCGTGGAGCCTTTGAAACGGTTTGAAGAGGCGGTCAGCAAAATTCTGATCGAACCCCGCGCCGTTGTCGCGAACATAATAGACAGTCTTCCCGGACCGCTTTGTGCAGCCGAATTCGATTTTGGCGGACTGGCGAAGGCCGGTGAATTTCCAGGCATTGCGGAGCAGGTTTTGCAATGCGATCTGCATCAGGCCCGGATCGGCATTGGCCTGGCATCTCTTTTGAACCACGACTTCAACCTGCCTGTCGGGATTCGACTCGGCGAGGCCTTCGAGAATGGAGGTGGCGAGCGGGCTGAGGTCGAGTTGCTTCAAATGCAGGGGCGCGCTGGTTGAGCGGGAGAGATCGAGCAAGTCGTCGATCATTGCGGACATGGCGGCGACGGACGCGCTCAACTGCACCAGCATCGGCGCCCTCTCTCCGGCGAATTCTCCGTGGTCTGTTTGCTCAATCAGGAAACAGATATTGGTGAGAGTTTGCAGCGGTGCGCGCATATCGTGGGCCACGGTGTAGGAGAACGCCTCGAGCTCACGGTTGGCGGCCTGCAGTTGGGCGGTGCGTTCTTCGACGCGGAGTTCCAGGCTTGCCTTGGCCTGCTCGAGCGCGGCGTCGCGCTGTTGGATTTCGGTGAGCATCTCGTTGAAGGCCTGGGTAAGGGATTGAAGTTCGTCATAACTCTGCTGCGGCGTAAAGCGGAGGGTGTAATCGCGATAACGCGAGACCATGCGCGCGGTCTGGGCAAGGGAAACGATGGGCCGCGCCAGAAACTTCCGGAATACGGCGCCCACCAGCAACGCCACGACCAGGCAGAAGAAGAGAACGAATCCGGCAATCGTGGCGTACTGGATTGCCTGCTTGCGCAGGCCCTGAAGGCGTGCCTGGATGTAGACCGTGCCGGCCACCTTGCCTTGAAGCATGATCTGCGAACCGGCGAGGATATCCAGCCCGTCGATCCAAGCGGCATGCGTGGAGCCTTTGGGAATCTCTCTGGGAGGAGGCGCGGGATTGGCGCCCCGCGCGTATTGAGCGAACAGATTGCCTGACGGGGTGTAGATGGCCGCGGAGACTACCTCGCTTGAACTATCCAGTGCCGAGAGAGTGGTGCGGGCCGAGACCTCGTCGTTGTAGATAATGGCCGATGCGCTGTTTGACCCGATGATCTGCGCCTCTCCGGTAAGGCTGCTGATGGCGGCCTGGCGGTAGGCATAGAGGTTATAGGCGAGAAAGGAAACATAGGCCAGAAGCAGACCGATGCCGCTGACGAGGACATTCATCCACGTAAGCGTGGCAGCGATGGAACTGCGGCGAACAAGAGGCTTCATTGCGTTCCCTCCTGCGCCGGTTTTGTATTTACGTAGACAGCGACCTTGAGAAGCTGTGAGCTCAGTACAAGGGCGGCCTGCTCTGCCGCGGGCAAGTTGACGGCGAATCGGACCTTCCTGTTCTGGAGGAGAAATTGAATCATCCCGCCGTGTTCCAGGAATCCGGGGAGGGTGCTGACGGTGAGGATCGGCTTCTTCTGCAATTCGTTCAGATCTTTCGCGAGCCGGCTTTCTTCGGATTGGCCGATAAAGAGGATCTGGCAGTCGTTTGCGGCTGCAGCGGAAGACAATCGGCGCGCGATGAGCTTACGCCCTTGATGGGTTTCATCGGCAATGAGGGAATTGAGCGATTCGCCGAAGGTGTCCTCGCCAAGGATGCAAATGGCGAAGGGTGCGGAGTCGTGGCCGGAGTCGGATGGCCAACTCACGAACTTCTCAAAGTTATAGAGATAGGCTGCTTCGACATCCGATGGAGTGGGGGCCACGACAGATTCCGCCGAGCCAAGAAGTGAGACACAGAGCGGAAACAGGGCGCACGAAAACAGGCGGACGCGGCGAAGCCACATCCCGGGCGCACCCCTCCCCTGCAAACTCGATCTCACTGCCGATCTTCCAGGAAAAATGCGCTTAAGACCCGTTGGGCAACGGGAAATACGCGAACCATTGACGTGCTCCAAAATCTGAATTGCCGGGGATGCAGGGTTATGACTGTGATATTCGATGTTGAAGGGATTCAACCAGTTGCCTGACCATCCAAACAATTCTTTATCGCGACGCCCTGGTAAGTTCTCGCAGGGTTGAGAGCAGCAATGCGGGGTTGCCTTTGCGGACAAAGCCTTGCACCAAGGGAGCGATATCGGGGGGAGCGTCGTAAACATCGGACAAAAGCACAATGGGAACCGTCGGATATTGTTGCCGTACACGCCTGGCAACGTCGCAGGCGGAGATGTTGGGAGCCAGGCGGTAATCCAGAAGCACGGCATCTACCGGCTCGTCCTGAGGGAATTCGAGGCCGCGGGTCGAGACAAGGACGGGCAATCCTCGGAAGCCTGCCGTTTCCACGATCATTCGATAGATTTGCAGGTGCGCGGGGTCGTCGTCGATGAGCAGGATGGAAGTCTGTCGATTCATCGTACTTCTGATTCAGGGAGAAATAGGCCGGATACCCTACAATATCACAATCTTTACGATTCCCTTATAGGGACGCAGGCTGGGACTTGGGGTCCTTGCGGTGCGGAAATGGTGTGGAACTCAGAAGAGAAGCGAGAGTGATATACATTAGGGCATTCAACCAGGAACGGAAATGCGAGATGGTATTATGCGACGCTTCATTCTCTTATGCGGCACGGCGGTACTGTCGGCTGTGATGTGGACGCCGCGTGCGCTGCTTGCACAGCTTCAGGAGCCGACCAAGGACGAACTCCGGATGACGGCGGACGAGAGGGCGCCGGGGGCGAGTGCGGTCTATCTCTATCGCGAAGATGTGACGGATCAGGCGGCCCGTACACGGACTTTCTACGAACGGATCAAGGTGCTGACGGAAAAGGGCAAGGAGCTGGCGACGGTTGAGATGCCATACGATGCAGCATCGGAAAAAGTCGAGATTGAGGCGCGCACTATTCACGCGGACGGAACGATTATTCCGATGGTGGAAAAGCCCGCTGATGTCCTGGACTACAAGACCAGACGGCTCGAATTGGACAAACTGGTGTTCACGCTGCCGAGCGTTGAGGTGGGGAGCATTTTGGAATACCGGATCAAGGTAACCTATCCAATTTCTCCGGAGCTACCTACATGGGAGATCCAGCAAACGTATTTCATTCACAAGGCTCACTATGCTTTCAAACCTATTGGGCCCTGGGGGATCGGTTACGGATCTCGTATTGGTGGTCCGATCAAGGTGGCGCACGATGCAAAGGGTACCTGCACGCTGGACCTGACAGATATTCCCGCCTTGCCGGATGACGACTGGATGCCGCCGCTGAATACTTTCACCTGGCGGGTCTGGTTTTACAGCACGACCTTTCCTACGCCGCAGGCATTTTGGGATCAGGCGGAGCGGAACTGGGCTGAGTTTGTCCGCGAATATACAAAGACCACGAGTACGCTGAAGAGCGCCGCTGCCGGGATGGTTGGCCGCAACGACACGGAAACGCAGAAGGCTCAGAAGATTTATTCGGCAGTGATGAAGCTGGAGAACACGGATTTTACGCGCGAGAAGTCCGCGGTGGAGAGAAAGAAAGAGAAGATCAAAGACGTTCACAACGCGCAGGATGTGTGGCGGGAGCAGGGCGGGAATTCCGACGAACTGGCGCTGCTTTATGTTGCCCTCTGCCGCGCTGCTGGGCTCGACATGGACCCAATGCGCGTTACAGACCGAAGCCAGTCGATCTTCGATTACGGCGTTCTCTCCGCAAGACAATTCGACGACTATATTGCGGTGGGAAAGCTCGACGGGAAGGAAGTGTATTCCGACCCCGGCGAGAAGTTTTGCCCTTTCGGCATGCTGCAGTGGAGGCATACTTTGACGTCGGGATTCCGTCCTACGGCCAACAGATCGGCGACGATTGTGAGGACACCGGGCACGAGCGACGAGTCGAATCACGTTGAGCGAGTGGCGGATTTGACGGTGGATGAAGCTGGGGATGTGAAGGGGCAGGTGCGGATCATTCTGAGCGGCCAGGATGCGCTGCGGTGGCGTCAGATTGCGATTCTCAGCGACGAGAGCGAGGTGAAGAAGCAGTTCAACGAGTGGATCGAGCAGTATCTTCCTGAAGGAGTGCAGGGCGATTTCGACCATTTCCTCGGACTTGAGGATTACAACGTAAACCTGCTGGGATTCGTTCGCATTACCGGCAGTCTTGGAACAACTACCGGCAAGCACATGTTTCTACCGGGGATGTTTTTTGAGTCGAAGGGGAAGCACCCGTTTGTAGCGCAGGAGAAGCGGACTATATCGGTGGACGTTCAATACGCCAGGTCAGAGAACGATGACGTTACGTATAGGCTGCCGGCTTCGTTCAAGGTGGAGAGCAGTCCGGAGGCGAGCTATGTTGAATGGGCGGACCATGCGAAGCTGTCGATCACGACAACGGTCGATGGGGATGGAGTGCATTTGACGCGGAGCCTGGCTAACAACTACACCATTGTCGATCCGAAGGATTACGGCGATCTTCACGAGTTTTATCAGAAACTGGCTGTGGCGGATCAGCAGCAAGTTGTGCTGGTTCGCGCTGCGACGGGGCAGTGAACGGGCTGTAGTTGCAAGGGGATCAATACTGCGGCGGGAGATGGCTGAGGAGGCTCTGGAAGCAGCCGGGGAGTTGGGCGTCCCACTGGGTCCAGTTGTGGACGCCGGGCAGCGTATGGATCTCGATGTTGAAGTGGTGCTCATTGGTCGAGTTCGCGAAGCGCAGGATGGGTTCGAGGAGCGGTTCCTGCTGTCCGGCGGTTAGATATAGATACGGAGTCTCGGTGGGGTTGGCGGAGCGGAGCAGCTGAAATGGGTCTGCGGCGTTACGGGTTGGGCTGCCGTCGGGGCCAAAGAGGGTGCGGAAGCGCAGGCTTTGTCCCCAGCGGCGCCAACTGAAACGGCGACTAGGGACGTCGATGGCGGGAGAGATAGCTCCGGCGAAGACGAAGAGATCGGGGCGGCTCAGGGCAAGTTTGACAGCGGCGAACCCGCCCATGGAGACGCCGACGATGGCACGGTTTTCTCGACCCGGCGCGGCGGGGAAACGGGATTCGACGTCGGAGATCAGGTCGTGGACCAGGTAGTCCTCGTACTTGTCTTCGGGCTTGAGGGCAGCGTTGACATAGTACGACGAGCCGCCATCGGCCATGACAAGGATGAGGCCTTGGGCAGCATAGTGGCCGACGTCAGAGTAGTTCGACCAGTTCCGGTAGCTGCCGCCGCTGCCGTGGAGAAGATAGACGACGGGGAGCTTTTTGCCGGGGATGAGTTTTGCGGGGAGATAGACACGGTAGGGCATGTTGCGGTTGAGTGCGGGGCTGAAGAAGGTGACATCCTGTATGGCGACGCCGGGGAATTGGCGGGGGGTGTCTGGCAGGAGTTGCGGCGCGGAGTGGCAGCCGGCGAGAAGCAGGGCCGCAAGGGCTATGCGCAGGATGGCTGACGGCGCGGTGGGTAGAGCTTTCACGGAGCCACTATTCTAGACGCTCGGCACATGCTTGACGGTGATGGATTCCAGAGCATGAACAAGCTCAGTCATCCGGCTTTTGCCGAATCTATGACGCCAGCTCTCCTCGACGGCGCTGATACGCGCTTCGTAGGCGGAGTGGATTACAAGGCCGCGTGGGGTGAGCGATGCGACCTGGCTGGCGCCGACGTCGCTAACGTGCAGGAAGCCGTGACGGATAAGCGCGGAGACGCCGGGTGAGGTGCCCAGATTGCGCAGCGGCAGGCCTGAAGGCGGAATGCGGCAGATGACGTCGCGGCTGAGTGCAAATGCGACGGGGGAATGCTCTTCATAGTTCATGGCGAAGGCGACGAGAGCTTGCGAAACGAGCGCGGTGAACGGCAGTCCGGAGACCGTATCGCCGGTGCCGCGGGGGACGGGCTTCCAGTCGTCGCCGTTGCCGCCGGTGACGCTGGCGTCGGCAGGTCCATAGCCGGCGGGGTAATGGGGATGCTCGAGGGGAAGGACCGCGACCAGTGCCTGGAGCGCGACGCGGAGCCTGGCAGAGCTTTCCGGGCTCACGGCGGCGCTCCAGCGCGCTTCCGCTGCTTGCTCCAGAGGCTGCCAGCGTTCAGAGATGGCGGTTCCGCGAGGGGTGAGGCGCACGACGGCCCCGCCCCGGCCAGCTTTCTGCTCTTCGACCCAACCGTGGCGTACGGCGGTGGCGAGGCGGGTTCGAAAGGCGCGTTTGGACAAGCGGAGCAGGCTGGGTAGATGGCTGCGGTGAATGCCTGCCGGACTGACGACGCGGAGTAGGTTGGCCCACAGGTCGAGGGGCGGAAGCGGCGGCCTGCCCGCACCTTCCATCACGTAAGCATGCTCCAGTCCGGCAAGGACTGCCAGGAGCAGGGATGACAGAGAAGGATGAGCGGTCATGGCTCCGATTGTACGGGGCGTGCAGATTTAGCTACATAGAACTTATTTCGCTCGACCATGGTGGGGTGTGCAGGTACACTGACGGGATACAGGAGGAACACCCATGCAAACGCGGATACAAGGCACGACCATGCCCGTGCTTGATGTGCAGCTTAACCCGAACGAGAGTGTGTTTTCAGAGAGCGGCGAGCTTTCGTGGATGACTGCGTCCATTCAGATGACGACGCATACGCAGATGGGCGGGGGCGGCGGCCTGTTTGGGATTCTGAAGCGGGTGGCGGGCGGCGGCAGCCTGTTTATGACCGAATACCGGGCGTACCAGTATCCCGGCGAAGTGAGCTTTGCCACCAAGGTGCCGGGACACATTGTGCCGGTGCAGGTGCAGCCGGGGCAGGAGTTCATGATTCACCGGCACGGCTTCCTGTGCGCGACCGATGGCGTGACGATCGGCGTGGGGTTTCAGCAGTCGCTGGGAGCGGGAATTTTTGGCGGGAACGGCTTCCTGCTGCAGAAATTGGCGGGGCAGGGGACGGCGTGGCTTGAACTGAGCGGTGAGCTGATTCTGAAGGACCTGGCGCCGGGCGAAGTGTTGCGCGTGCATCCGGGACACGTGGGCGCGTTCCAGGGGTCGGTGGCGTTCCAGATCACGATGGTTCCGGGATTGAAGAACGCGATCTTTGGCGGAGATGGAATCTTTCTGGCGGTGCTGACAGGGCCAGGACGGGTCTGGCTGCAGACGCTGCCTATTTCGCGGCTTGCGCATCAGATTGGTGAGTATCTGCCGAGAGGCGGCGAGTCACGGCAGGCGGGACCGGCGGCCGGGGGAGCACTGCTGGGCGGGATTGTGGGATCGATTCTTAGCGGGGACCAGTAGAAGCAGGGAACAGGGAAGAGGGAATAGGGAGGCAGCGATCTGCGGCTGCTGTTTCCTATCGGAAAGACGGGATGACAAGGGTAAGGAAGCGCACGCTTCGCAGCGATATCGTGTTCCTGTTTGCGCTGGCGTTTGCGTGCGCGCTGGCGTGGGTGGTGCGCGACGTGCTGCTGCTGCTGTATGTGAGCGGGCTGTTTGCCGTGGTGCTGACGCCAGTGGTGCGGTGGACCGCCGAGTTGAAGGTGGGCCGTTTTCAGCCATTCAAGAAGACGGCCGTGCTGGGGCTGATGCTGGTTCTGCTTGCGTTGATTACGGCGTTCGGCTTTACGGCTTTGCCGCCGGTAATCCGGGATCTGGAGCAATTCACAAAGGAAGCGCCGACGCGGCTGCCGCAGATTCTGGCGAAGCTGCAGAGGATTCCGTTTGTCGACCGGTTGAATCCCGCGGACCTGAGCACCAAGATTGAGGACCTGGCGAGCCACGCGGCGACGCAATTGGTGCTTTCGATCCGGGATTGGGCCGGGGGACTTTTTCGCATTGCGATGGGCGTTATTCTGACGGTTTACTTTATTGCGGAGGGCGAGCAGGCTTACAAGTGGTTTCTGTCATTTTTTCCGACGGAGGGGCGCGAGCGGCTGGATAAGGCTCTGCGGCGGGCGGAGATAAGGATGGGCAAATGGCTGCTTGGGCAGGGCAGCCTGATGCTGATTCTGGGCGTCGCCAGCACCATTGTGTTCGCGTCGTTGCATGTTCGCTATGCGTATGCGCTCGGCGTGCTTACGGGTATGCTGAACCTGATTCCCGTGCTGGGTGCGGCAATCAGCATCTCGCTGGCGCTGCTGGTGGCGGCGATTGATTCGTGGACTGCGGTGATCTGCATCCTGGTGTTCTATGTGATCTATTTGCAGGTGGAGAACTCGTACCTGGTGCCGCGGATTATGAGGAGCAGCGTGGATTTGCCGGGGCTGGCGATCCTGGTGGCCCTGCTGCTGGGCGCGGCGCTTGAAGGAATTGTAGGCGCCATGGTTTCAGTGCCCACCGCGGTGCTGGTGGCGGTGCTGGTGGACGAGTACCTGGTGCAACGGGAAGCGGTTGAGCAAAGCGGCGAGCCTGTAGAGACTCAAAAAGCGTGAGCCACCCCAGGTAGAAGAATCTAAAGATAAAAAGATACATCGACACCCCTTCGGAAATCCCACGGACCGCTCAAAGAGCTTCGATCTGTTGACCGTCAGCAGAGGGTGTGCTGATATCAACCGAATTCTGAGTGATTTAAATCACCCAAATAATTTCTCATGCGGGGTAGAGTATGGGACATTGATCGAGAACTTGCGTGGGGTATGTGATGGCCAGAGAGATGATGACGAAGAGAGTGATCATCAACCAACCAGGCACACTCTCAGATCGCTCAGAGACGAGGATCAGAGTTCACTTTGACATGATAGAAACGCAGGATCGCGTGGATGGGGTTCCCGACCTGGAATTCAGCTTTGGCAATCTTCGATTCGAGGATGAAGCGATGCTGAGTATTTCGTGCCATGCGCTGATGCGCACCCCGCTGGTGCTGACGGGCGGCGGAATCAGCGCCACAGTTTTATTGAGCGGACTGAATGCTTTCACCGTGATGGGCGTGGTTACGGAGATCCGAGTCTATGAGGCGGTTGTCGCGGCTTAGCGGCGCGTCTGGTGTCCCGGCGACTTTGCCCTGGTCACGCGTTACTCGCCGCCGACTTGTTCCAGGTTTTCCATGCAGCCCAGACCAGAGCGGTGCCGGCAGCGGCTAGCCCCAAGCCCGCGAAGACGGCGATGGACACACGAGAACACCTGGATTGGGCGGAAGGTTCGTTGCGCACGTGCTCGGGCCGTACGCCGATCCCAACCGCGTATCCCACGGCGCGCTGAAATCCAGGGATGCGCACGGCAGCCTTCAATTGCCAGGGAGCCTGAAGCGGCCCTGGGTTCTCAAACACGCCAGCGAAGCCTCGATGGGCCCCTAACTGAATGGCCTGTGTCACGCGGGTCGGGAGGGTGCGCCGCTTTTCGACCGCGGCCAAGTCAGCTACTGAAACGTTTCGCTCCTGAAGCGGCCCGGCCAATATTCTTGCCGCGGCAATAGCATCCTGAATGGCAAGGTTGATTCCCACTCCACCAGCGGGCGACATGGCATGGGCCGCGTCGCCAATGCATAACAGCCCCGGCCGATACCAGCGGCGCAGACGATTGATCTGTACGGTCAGGATCTGGATTTTGTCCCAATTATCGAGTTCGTTCAAGCGATCGCCGAGGTATGGAGCGATCTTGTGGATGTCGCTGCGGAGGGCATCGAGACCGCGCGCCTGGATGTCAGCATACGAGCCTTTTTTGATGATGAGGCCGGCTTGAAAGTAGTCGGAGCGATTGATGAGAATCAACGCCTTTCCATAATTCACATTGCCGAGGACCTGCGACGGATCGTCCGGCTTGCGGCTGATGCGGAACCATAGTACGTCGATGGGGACACCGTGCTCGATCACATCCAGTCCGGCCGCATTGCGGGTTCGAGAATGACGCCCATCGCAGCCGACTACGAGATGGGCATGGATCCGCACTTCACCGTCCTCATTCCGCGCCAGAATGCCAGTGATGCGCTCGCCTTCTGTGATCAGACCCGTTGCTTCGTGCTGCATGAGTAATTGAAACGATGGGAATGCCTTTGCATGACCGGAGATGAAGTTCAGGAAATCCCATTGGGGCATGAGGGCCACGAATTTGCATACCGCCGGCACGTGGCTGAAATCGGCTATCTGGAATTCGGAATCGCCAATGATGAGGCCCAGCGAAGCTACTTGCTCATGGGGCAAATCTAGGAATTCCTTTAGCAGGCCAAGCTCGTCGAGGACGTTGAGTGTGGAGGGGTGGACGGTATCGCCACGAAAATCGCGGAAGAAGTCCTTGTGCTTTTCGAGCACTGTGACGTCGATGCCCTTCTCTGCAAGAAGATAGGCGAGCACCATGCCCGCAGGGCCGCCACCGACTACGCAACAGGTTGTTTGCAAAACTTGGGACGCCACGTTAGATTACTCCGGTCTCAGATCGTCTCCTAACTTCGATGCTGGAAATCAAAAACAGTGTATATCGGCTCAATAACTAACATAGATCGAACCGCACAATTTGCAATTTATTAGTTCATGCGATATAGTTCACATGAACTATATGACGGCTGAACCTGGAGTCTGGGAAATTGCTGTTCTTGCACTGCTGCGGGAAGCGCCAATGCATCCATACCAGATGCAGAGCCTGCTCCGGCAGCGCCATAAGGACGAAATTCTAGCGCTGAAGCGCGGCTCTCTTTATCACGCCATTGGGCGGTTAGTGCGCGACGGGCTGATTCAAGCCGCATCTACGAGCCGCGACGGGCGGCGGCCGGAGCGGACCACTTACGCAATCACTCCAGCCGGCCGCAAGGAATTCACGCGTGTGCTTCGGCAAATCATCGCGGTGCCTCGCCGCGAATCTTCAGAGTTCATGGCGGCGATGAGTTTCCTTGTGCATCTGACGCCGGGCGAAGCTTTGCCGCGGCTGGAGGAACGCGCACAGCGTCTTGAAGATGAAATCGCGTCTCGCAGCGCCGGAGTTTCCGCGGCCTCGGAATATGTCGACCGCATCAACCTGGTTGAGAGCGAATACCTGATTGCGATGCTGAAGGCTGAGTGCGCATGGGTACGCGGACTGATCTCAGAAATTTCGACAGGTAAACTCGCATGGGATTTGAAGACCGTGCTGAAAGGTGCGCGCGCCGCACGCCTGAATGCCGCGCGGAAGAAGGAATAATTCATGCAAAGCGAATCGTTACAAGGAAACATGCAACTGAAGGCGCCCGTGGCCACTCGCTACAGGGCGGCGATTTGGACCCTGCTCTTTCTGGCGCCATTCATCGCAGAAGTCCTAAGCGGCTCGACGCGCCTGAGCATTATGTTTGTTCTGATTCCGGAGATGATGGTGTGGGGCGGGGGCGCGCTGATGGCTCGAGAACTGGTTCGGCGTTGGCGCGCAGGCGTGACGAGCTTGCTGTGTCTTGGCCTCGCATTATCAATCGCCGAAGAGTTCATCATTCAGCAAACATCGATCGCCCCGCTGCCGTTTCCGGGCGTCCACGGCGACTATGGACGGTACCTGGGCGTCAATTGGCTCTACCTGCTTTTCATGCTCGGCTTTGAAAGTGTCTGGGTTGTGCTGATCCCAGTACAGGTGACGGAACTGATTTTTCCCGATCGCCGCGAGAGTCAATGGCTGCGCACGCGCGGACTGATTGTGACGATTGTTGCCTTTCTGGTGGGTAGTCGCATTGCCTGGTACGGCTGGACGCAGAAGGCGCGGCCGCAACTTCACGCCGACCCTTATCATCCGCCAGCGATTCTTATTCTTCAGGGTCTGGCGGCCATTGCGGGCCTGATCGGGCTGGCTTGGTTGCTGCGCGGGGCCGGTCAGTTGAGCAAGATCGATTCACGGCAGACTGCGAATCCATTGGTCATCGGCCTCACGAGCGCCGTTTTCGGGGCGGCGTGGTTTGCGCTGATTACCCTAATCTTCCTTCCCCATCTCGGGGTTGCTGTTTGGATTCCTCTGACCGCTGGACCCATTTGGGCGGTGCTGGCATTTGCAATTGTGCGTTATTGGTCCAGGTCAACCCGATGGGGAGAGTGGCACCGCTTCGCTGTCGCCTTCGGAGGAGTATTCGGATGCATGGCTATCAGCGATGTCAGTGCGGCGGGGTGGACACGCGTCGACCTGATTGCGAAGTTTGTTTTCCAATTGCTGGCTGTCGTGGGATTTGGGGTGCTGGCACGGAAGGTCCGGCAGCGGGAAGTAGCGCGCCGATGATACAAACCAACTTCCTGTATGAATGTTTGGCGCGTGGGAACCGCATCAGGCGCTTTCCCGAAAGTCCATTCCTAATTCGCCGTCGGCTGCTCCACATGATCGATTACGAGTACCTGCACTGGCCCTTTTACCGGCTGGAGCTTCAGCCCCAACTGATTCTTCAGCGCCTCGCGAAATGTGCCGCCCGTCTCATTGTTTCCCTGGTCGCTTGTTTCTTCCGGCATCCAGTCCATCCAGAAGTCGTATCCACCCGTCAGTCCCGTCTCATCTATTACCGGGCGGGTCACCGTTGCCATTCCTGTCTGCGTTGGCATGGATGTGCTGAGCACTGCGAGCGTCACGTTGCGCCCGCCAAAGCGATGAGCACCTGGGGCGCTGGGCGGCAGACGTGAGATCTGGCCACAGGGAATGGGAAGCGCTGAGAGGGATTGCGCCGGGGTCGCGCCTTTACCGGAGTCATCAGGAAACGCCGTAGTGCCGCAATCATCGCTCGCGGGATGCTGCTTGAGTTGCGGTCCAAGAATCCCCCGCTTATTGAGAACAAGCGCAAAGATCGGGACCTCCCGCGTCTCCATGCGTACTTGCAGGTTGAAGCGCTCGGCCAGCAGGCTCTGCATCATCAGCCGCAGTTGGTCCTTGGTGGCAGACTCTGGTGCACGCGCCTCAATATCGTAGCGGTCTTCTTTGACCCACTGCGGAGCGTGCAATTTGAGACCCTCCCAGTAGTCGAGCCTGAGCGCGAGCTCCTGCGTTCCGCTCAGCTTGTAGGCAAATATGATGTAGCGAATCAGCGCCTGGTTCTTCGCGGAAAAGAGGGTGCCATTCGGGTCCTGCTTGTCATTCTTCCCGATGATGAAATACGCGTTCCCGTTGTCGAGCGAGAAGTTGCTGTATGAAGGCCCGCCGTTCTTATCCTGGCGCACGCTGGCCACTTCAAATTGCTGTTTGCCGCCCGCCGCCCTCTCCCAATCCTGCTGAGCAGTTTGCGCGCGAGCTGAAATCGCCGCGCACGCGAAGAACGCTGCAGTGAGAAGAAGCGCATAGACAATGACGAACGAACGGCGTTTGCAATCCAGCCTGCATATCATCACTAGAAGCTCCAGAGGGTGTGATTATACACCCTATGTAGCATTCTACTTTATGTCAAGAGAGGGCCCGGCGCGTTATTTTGCCTTAGCGGCGCCGAGATCTGCTTGCACGACGGCTTTCATGACGCCGCAACTGGAGAAGAAGCGGACAAGGTTGGAGGTCAGGGGTTCGAGTGTCTCGGAAGTGGTCGCCGTACTAACAGTGCAGGAAACAGGTTCTTCGACTCCCTTCGGTCGCTCAGGATGACTATCGAAATTGGGCGTTCGCTCAGGATGACAAGATGCGGGATGGAGCGTTGTGGGGTAGTTTGTGTCGGCCATTTTTAGTTCGCCGGTGCCCTGGGCGTCAAGGATCAGGGCGGTTAGCTTGCGGGCCAGGTTGAGGTCGAAGCTTTCGGCGACGAAGACGAGTTTGCCACGAGTGGTAATGAGGACGGGGCCTTCTGCGGTGCTGAAGACCTGCTCTTGAACGCCGGCGGGGGTGGTGCGCTGGGCGGCGAGGTCGGGCTTGAGGCCGGAGTATTTGCGGCCGAGGTTATCGGCGTAGAGGTGGGCGAAGATCTGCGCGGATGCTTCATTTTTCCAGGAAGACAGGTAGAAGAGTGCCAGGGATTTGGTGCTGGCCTGTGCAGCCGGCGTTTTTGCGTCAAGGCGTTGGCCGGCCCAATAGATGCCGCCGTTCCACGCAGGAGTGAGGTCGCGTGAGGCGCCTTCGCCGCCGAAGATTTCAGCGAGGATGCGGAGGTCGAGCTGGCCGACCTGGCCGATGTCATAGGGCTTGTAGAGGGTGTCGACGAGGGGGTGGATGTCAGGGAGGATGGGCACGGAAGGGACGTGCTTTTTCTCATATTCGCGGGGGTTGAGGATCTCCCAGGATGACGTGGGCGGGCGGTCAAGCGCGCCGGCAAAGGCGGCGGCCTGGCCCTGGTCCATCCACACATCCTGCTCGAAGCTGAGGCCTTCCTTGTAGGGGAAGATGAGCGATTCGGAGAGCAGGATGGGGGCGCGGGACATTACCGGCGACGAGTCGGAGGAGTTCATGAGCTGCTTCACGGTGTCCATGACCTCGGGATCCTTGATGAGGCTTTTGCCCATGGGCTTGAGGATGTAATCCATCATGACGGCAGTGGCCTGGCCCTCGGCAACGGCGTCGCGGGCGGTATCCATTTCATCTTTGGTGAGGTGGTCGGCGTCGCCGGAGGCGTTGAGAGAGACATCGTCCGGGGTTTGGTCGTTCCATTTTTCGAGGTCGGCGTGCTGGTCCTGGAGGGCGTGGGTGAGCTCGTGGGCGAGTACCGGCTTCTGCTCGTCGATGGAAATCCAGTCGAGCATATTCACGGTTTTGGTTTTGGAATCGTAGTAGGCCTCGATCTGCTCATCGAGGAGGGCAAGAAGGAAGGGTTTGAGGGCGAAGTCGTGATCGAGAAGCCCAAATTTCTTGAGCACGATTTCTCCGCGCTGGAGACGCTTGGAGCCTTCATCCTCGTTGAATTTCTCTTTCAGATAGGCCTCGACGGCGGCCTTGCTGGTGATTTGGCGCTTGACATCGCTTTTAACAGGTAGGCCAGTCTCCTGGGAGGAGAACTTGAGGAGCTCGTCGACGAGGGAGAAGAGTTGTTTGGCCTGCTCGGGGGTGATGTGGGTGGGCGCGGTGCTGTTAGAAGACTGGTCACCGGAAGACGGGGCGGGAGGTTGCGGTACCGGTGCGGGGGACTTCTGTGCGCCGGCGGCTGCGGCGCCGATGCAGACGGCGACCGCGAGGGCGAAATTGCGCCATCCTGTACCCAACCGTGGAGCTAAACCAGAGTAATCATGCCCTTGCAAGAGGTGTGCGGGGCGGCTTTTACTTCCACCCCACTGACGAAGATCTGTTCGTGGGGACCCCGGGAAGGAAAAAGCCGCTGGGCGTTGGGCTTCCGAGATATAGCTACTCAGGTTTCGCTGTAGTTGTTTCTTGCTCATTCAATCTCCCAGCGGTTACCGGCTGCCATGCCGTAACTGCGGTTTCTGTTCCAAGGCTATAATTAAGATGCGGCTTGGCGCGAGGCTTGGACGGAAAATCTCGCAGCCAACCTGAAGAAAAACTTCCCTATGATTGAAACGGCGCCTGGCGCATCGACCCCTGTGACCCCATTGGCTTTACTCCTCGCCTCGGCTGCGAGGCCTATCGAACTTGCGGATTACCGCGGCGCATTGACCGCCCGTGAATTGGACGCACCAGAAGCGGAAACAGCCGCTCTGATGGAATCGGCCGCGGTGCACGACCTGGGCTGGCTGAAGCGCATTGCGGTGCGTGGAGAAGACCGGCTGCGCTGGTTGAGCGGCATGGTGACGAACACGGTGAGCGACCTGGCGGAACATGCCGGCGCGTGGAACCTGGTTCTGAATGCGCAGGGGCGAATCCAGGGAGACTTAACGGTTTGGCGTGAGAGCGATGGGCTGGAGCTGGAGATTGCCGCGGACCAGTACGATAAGCTGCTTGGGCACCTGGAACGGTTCATCATCATGGACGATGTGGAGCTGGTTCCGCTGAATGGCGAGGGTGCAGGCATGGCGAGCGCGCAGGCGGCGCTGGGGGTGACGGGGCCCCAGGCGAGCGAAGTGTTGGAGCGCGCGGGGCTGCCGGTGCTGGCCACGTCCATGACGAGCACGCGTGTGGAGTGGTACGGTTTCGATTTGCGGGTGGAGCGGGTTTACGGTGTGCTGGGAATGCATTACGCGCTGTGGATTCCGTTGGCAGGCCTGGAAAGGCTTTGGAAGTTTCTGCTTACGGCGGGCGCGACGCCTGCGGGCACCGCGAGCCTGGAGGCTTACCGGATTGCGGAAGGGATTCCGGCTTACGGGATTGATATTGCGGAGAGGGATTTGCCGCAGGAGACGTCGCAAACGCGGGCATTGCATTTCAGCAAGGGCTGCTACCTGGGGCAGGAGATTGTGGAACGGATCCGGTCGCGCGGCAAGGTTCACCGGCACTTGCGACAGCTTGAGTTGTTCGGAACGGTGCCGGCGCGTGGAACGGATTTAACCTTGGAAGGCGACGCGGTTGTGGGGCAGGTGACCAGCGCGGCGGAGTTGAAGCTGGCAGGCGGCCACCGGGTGGTTGGTTTGGGGATGATGCGCGCGGAAGCCGAGGTGGGAGAGAAGACTTTCCACTACACGGATGGGACGAGTTCAGGGATAGCGCGAATTGTGGGAAGTTAGTCGAGTTACTAAGTCAATAAGTCGGATTGAAAGATTGGAATTATGAGCGAAACACCGAAGTTTACGGTAATCGACCGCCGGAAGTTCAAGGCGGAGGACGACGACGGGAGCGCGCCGACGCCGGCTGCTGAGCCTGCGGCGAAGACGGAAGTGAGCGCAGGCCCGCAACTGGTGGTGAACGGGAGCAAGGCCGAGCCCGAGGCGGAAACGGCTCGCGAGAGCGTGCCAGAGCCGGGAAATCAAGAGGGTGTGCCGCCTGCGCCGACAGCCGAAGAGAGTCAACGGCAGAAGGATGCATACGAGGCGGCAGCGCAGCGGCTGGAAGACTTGCTGAGGGCGCAGAACCCGGGCATGGGCGCGCCGCCGGCCATCACCTTCGAACACCTGGTGCAGCAGTTCTACGTTTCGGCAATGATCCAAATGGGCGCAGGGGCGCAGGACGGACAGCGTCCGCGCGTGGACATTGTGGGCGCGCGGAACACGATTGACCTGCTGGGCGTACTGGCGCAGAAGACGCGGGACAACCTGACCGACGCCGAGATTCGGACGCTGGACAGCGTGTTGTTTGAGGTGCGGATGGCTTTCCTGGAACTGACCAGCATGATCAGCGTGCAGGCCATGCAGCCGCCGCCATCACCGCCGCAGGGAAGAAGATAGAGCAGGGACTTAGGGACTAGGGACTAGTCTCTGCGAGAGGCTATGGACGGGCGGCTGACATTTCTCGGGACAGGGACTTCAATGGGAGTTCCGACGCTGGGTTGCGGCTGCGCGGTTTGCACGTCGGTTGATCCGCGGGACCGGCGGCTGCGGCCTTCGGCGCTGGTTCGGTGGAGAGAGCCGGAAGCGGATGGCGGGCGAGAGCGGATCGTGGTGATCGACACGGGGCCGGATTTTCGCGAACAGGCCTTGCGCGCCGGATTGACCCGCGTGGACGCGGTGTTCTACACGCACTGGCATGCCGATCATATTCTGGGCCTGGATGATCTGCGGCCGCTGAGCTTTACGGTATTCCGCGAGGGAGGGCCGATTCTTCTTTACGCTTCGGAGACCACGAAGGCGACGCTGGAGCAGATCTTCGAATACACATTTTCTCCAGAGTCTACTTATACGAACCGGGCAAAGGTGCGGCTGACGCCGCTGGCTGCGCGCAACACGGTGCATGGCGTGGAATTTGTGCGCGTGCCGGTGATGCATGGGACGATGGAGATTGCCGGTTTCCGCTTTGGGCGGACCGCTTACCTGACCGACGTGAGCACGATTCCGGAAGAGAGTTTTGCGCTGCTGGAGGGACTGGATGAACTGGTGCTCTCAGCGCTTCGGCACAAGCCGCATCCGAATCACGCAACTGTACAGCAGGCGGTGGAGTGGGCCCGGCGTATTGGTGCGAAGCGGACGTGGCTGACACACATAGCGCATGAACTAGGCCACGAAGCCACAAACAAGGCGCTGCCGGATGGAGTAGCTCTGGCGTACGATGGCCTGGAGCTGGCCGTGATGCTATGAGTGGGGGCGGCATGACTCCGAATCCAGCGACGCTCACGCTGCGGGATATACCCGTTTACCGCTCAGTACGCGAGATTACGGCGGGGTTTGGTCCTTGCGTGGCGGCAATTGGGAACTTTGACGGGGTGCATCTGGGACACCGCGAGATTCTTTCCTCGGTGGTGGAGGAAGCGCGTGGGCTGGGCGTGCGGTCGATTGCGATCACGTTCGATCCGCACCCGGAGCAGTTTCTGCGGCCCCACCGGGCACCTGCGCTGCTGACGTTGATGGACGAGCGAATCAAGCTGCTGGCGGCGACAGGGATTGATGGCGTGCTGGTGCTGCCGTTTGACGCGGCCCTGGCTGCGATGCCGGCCAAGGAGTTTGTGCGCGAGATATTGGTGGGCGCGCTGGGTGTGCGCGGGCTGCACGAGGGAGGCAACTTCCACTTTGGTCATGGCGCGCGGGCAGGGGTATCCGAACTGAAAGCGTTTGGCGCAGGCTTTGGATTTGCTGTCCATGTGCATAAGGCGGTGATGGTGCGCGGGCTTGAGGTTTCGAGCTCGGCCATACGCGCACTGGTGGCAGCCGGGGATGTGCGGCGGGCGCGCTGGATGCTGGGCAGGCCGTTCGGTGTGCGGTCAACGCAGGCGCGGGGACGCGGGGTTGGGACACGGCTGCTGGTGCCGACGGTGAACCTTGCGCCGTACGCGGGATTGCTGCCGGGATTCGGGGTGTATGTGACGCGGCTGACTGTCCAGATGCCGGGCGGTGGAAGGTGTTTTCAAGCGGTGACGAATGTGGGCAACCGGCCGACGTTTGAAGGTGTCGGGTTTGGGGTTGAGACGCACATTCTGGATTTCGAACCGGTAGAGATGGATGAGGAAACGCCGATTGAGCTGGAGTTTTTTATGCGGCTGCGCGGAGAGATGAAGTGGCCTTCGCCGGAAGCGCTGAAGGCGCAGATCTTCAAGGATGTGGCGCGGGCGCAGAGGTTTTTCCGGTTGGCTGAGTAGAGATTCTTCGGTATGATCACCGGCATGAGAAATCGCTCTGTACCCAGCGACGGCGTTGTTCCGCACATTTGTTATCAGGATCCAGTTGGGGCTTGCGCATGGCTGACCAAGGTGTTTGGCTTCCGCGAGAACTTCCGCTATGGGGACCCGGTGAGCGGCGTGCAGGTTCTGTTTGGGCAGGTGTGCTTGATGCTGCATCGCGCCAACCCGGGAAGCCTGAGCCCGGCGCAGCTTGGATACGGGACGCAGATGCTGACGATGATTGTGGACGACGTGGACACGCACTACGCAAACACGATGGCGGAAGGAGCCACGATTGTGGAGGAGCTGCACGAGACCATCTATGGCGAACGGCAATACGGCGTGGAGGATCTGGCGGGTCATCGGTGGATCTTCTCGCAGCATGCGCGCGATGCGGACCCGGCGGGATGGGGTGCTACGGTGAAGCAGGCGCAGTAGATTGCGGGATGAGGTGCGTGTGTTCGGTGGGATGAGCCGGCTTTTCCCGCTTGCTGTGTGTGCGCTGGTGGCTTGCGGGCACGCGCGGCCGGCGCAGACTGCGCCCGTTGCATCGACGGATGAATTTCAGAATCCGCAGCGGGTGACGATTGAAGGCTGCGATGGCGATGCGATGGAGCCGTTCGTGAGCCGGGATGGAAAATACCTTTTCTTCAATAATCTGAACGAGCCCAAGGTGAACACGAATCTGCATTGGGCTGAGCGGATTGACGATCTGCACTTCAGGTATCGCGGAGAAATGCAAGGCGTGAACACGCCGGCGCTGGAAGGCGTGGCGTCCATGGATCGCGAGGGGAATTTTTATTTTGTATCGAACCGGAGCTATGACCAAACGGCCTCGACTCTTTACCGCGGGAAGTTTGCGGAGGGCGCGCTGAGCGGGGTTGAGCTTGTGCCTGGGGTTTCGTTGGCAAAGCCGGGAATTGTGAACTTCGATGCGGAGATCAGCGCGGACGGCAACACGCTTTACTTTGTGGAGAGTCAGTTCAGCTTTCTGGGGCAGCCGAAGAATGCGCGGATTTTGTATGCACGGCGGAACGGGAATACATTTGTGCGGGACCCAAACAGCGTTGCCATTCTGAAGACGATCAACACGGATGCGTTGAATTATGCGCCGGCGATTTCAGCCTCGGAACTGGAGATCTTCTTTACGCGCGTGGGTGCGCAGGGTCCGGCGATTTATATGACGAAAAGAGATGCGAAGACACTGCCGTTTGGAGAGCCGCTGCGACTTTCCGCGATCGACGGATTTGTAGAAGGGCCGACACTTTCGGCGGATGAGTTGTCGCTCTACTATCACAAGAAAGAGAACGGGCGGTTTGTGATCTACCGGGTGACTCGTACGTTGATTCCGTCGAGGTGAACTCAGGTTACTTTGAGTCGAGGTCGGGTTTCATCGAGGTCATGTCGACAGGGACAGAAACATGTTCGTGGCTGATGAGCCACTGGCCGTTGATCTTCCTATAGCCATCAGTAACGCGCACGGTGAATTCAGTTTTCTTGCCGTTCTTGTCGGTCAGGATGGGATGCTGGATGCTGTGGCCGTAGGCTGCGTCTCCGCCTCCGACGGTTACGCTCACATCAGTGATCAGCATGTCGGCGGGACCGGGGGACGAGGCCAGAAAATCTTCAAAGTCTTTTTTGTAGGCAGGCCAGCCGGTGTACTGGCGCGGAGGCGTTGCGTCAAAAACAACGAGGTCAGGACCTGTCGTGTACAGGGCCATGATCGCATTGATGTCTTTGGCTTTGAAGGCGGCGGCGAAGCGATCTTCGAGAGCCCGGATATCGGCTTCGTCCTTGGCTCTTGTGTCCGCGACGGGCGCAGTGGCGCAGCCGACACAGCCGGCGAGCAGTGCCATCGACAGCAACTCTTTCATCTTCATGATGCGTTTCCTCCGGGGAATTGAGTGGGAGTATTGATGGGGACAATGTTGATTTGAGGGCGCAAGTGCCGAGGTTGTCAAACTGCTTTTTGCGGAGGTTCTCATAAGTTCATTCAGCGCTCTTTCAAACTTTTGAGTGACACTTGATGAGTTTCGGGCGCAGAGTGTCTTCATTTCGGCCACAACATTGCCCATTTAAAGCTCATATGCCTTATGCCGAAACAGTGAGTAGATGCGACCGTAACATTACCAGGGAACAGCAGCCCAGAGCGAAACAAATCATGGGCGCAACCCCGGTAACGAACGGAGTGCTGCGCATTCCAGAAGGAGTGCCCCATGTCCCTGGGTGTCTTGAATAACCTCTCCGCCGTGTATGCGGAGAACAACCTGAACAACACCACCAACAGCCTGAACACTGTGCTGCAGCAGTTATCCTCCGGATCGAAGATCAACTCCGGTGCGGATGACGCTGCCGGCCTTTCGCTGGTCAAATGCGTCAGTGCTGGGGGTTGGCAGGCAGAACCGGTTTGACGGCGACCGTGGGTTTGATCAGAGTGGGGTGCGCCGTAACGGCCGTTTTCACGGATGGCTTGGGCGGGGCTGCGGCAGGTTGAGCCGAAAAGGCTGAGGGCGCATTGATCGTGGGCTGAAGCGGCGTGGAGGTCATTGTTGCCGGAGCCGGGGTGCGAGCGGGTTTGAAGATGGCGACCGTCTTTATCAGCTTGCCGTTCGTTGCGGCGGAAGGCGCTGGGCCCGGTTTTGCGGGCGTGGCGGCAGACGCTTTGTCCAGAGGCGGGGCCGACTGGTCGTCGCCGAGGAATTGCTCATCGTCCTTCCCGACGATGGCTTCCTTCATGACAGTCATCCAGATGGGGAGCGCGGCTTTAGCGCCTGTTTCCTTGTCGCCGAGGGATTCACGGCTGTCATATCCGACCCAGACGCCACACGTGACGGACGGCGAGAAGCCGAGGAACCATGCGTCGGTGTAATCGCTGGTGGTGCCGGTTTTTCCGCCGAGGGGGTGATTGAGCTTGGATGCTTCTGCGCCTGTACCGTGTGCGGTGACGGCGCGGAGAAGGATCATCATGGCGCGTGCGGTGTCCTGCGATATGACGTCGGTGACGGTGGGCGCATCTTCCCAGAGGGTGACGCCGTCGGCGTTGGAAACCTTGCGGACCAGACGCGGGGTGACGCGGATGCCATCGTTGGGAAAGACGGCGTAGGAGGCTACCTGCTCCTCGAGGGTGATTTCAACGGCGCCAATGGCGATGGGGAGATAGGGCGGAATGTTGGAGGTGACGCCGAAGCGGTGGGTCACATCGATGACGTTGCGGATGCCGACGCGGGCGGCGAGCTTGAGAGCAGGAATGTTGCGCGACTCGGCGAAAGCGTTGACCAAGGTCATGGAACCCTTGTAGTTGTTCTCGTAATTGTGCGGAGTATAGCCGCCAAAGCTGACGGGGCCGTCGATAATCATGTCCGAGGGCTTGGCGCCATCTTCAATGGCGGCGGTGTAGACATAGGGCTTGAAGCTGGAGCCGGTCTGGCGCTCTGACTGGGTAGCGCGGTTGAAGACGGAGACGGCGTAGTCGCGGCCGCCGACCATGGCGAGGACGTCGCCGGTGGTGTTGTCTATGGCCATGAGTGCGCCCTGGGCGCCGGAATCCTGCTGCAACGAGACGCGGCGGGCGGGGCCCTCCATGGACTGGGAGAGCTGGACGTAGATGACGTCGCCGGGCTTGACAAGGGCGTCGGCGAATCGCTGGCCGGTCCACTTCCAGTCTTCAGGGAGGATAACGATTTCGGTGTTCTCCTGGCCGGGCGGACCGATGCGAGCATGGATCTCAAGCGGCAGGACACGGGTAACAAGCGCGTGGACGTAGCCGCCGGGAGGAGTTTTCAGGGCCCAGTCGGGGTGTTTGTAATCTTCGAGGGTGATGCCGGAGGCGAGGACATTTTCCTGCTTGTTCTTCCAGCCGTGGCGGCGTTCGTAGGCGGCAAGGCCGTCAGTGACGGCGCGATTGGCGGTTTGCTGGAGATCGAGGTCGAGGGTGGTCTCGACTTTCAGACCAGCCTCATGAACTTCCTCCGAGCCGAAGCGCTTCTCCAATTCGCGGCGCACTTCTTCCTGGAACCAGGGAGCGACGGACATTTCCGGCTGGTTTATTTTGAGGCCGAGCGGAGCCAGGCGTGCCTGTTCTGCCTGCTGGTGGGTGATGACTCCGTCGGATTCCATTTCGGAGAGAACGAGGTTGCGGCGGCGGAGGGCTTTTTCCGGACTGAGCAGGGGCGAGTAGGCCGCGGGAGCTTTGGGCAGTCCGGCGAGGAGAGCGGCTTCGGTGAGATTGAGGTCTTTGGCGTGCTTGGAGAAAAAGTACTGCGAGGCAGCCTCAAAGCCGTACATGCCGCTGCCGAGGTAGATCTGGTTTCCGTAGAGGGTGAAGATCTGTTCCTTGGTGAAGGTGCGCTCAATCTGGATCGCGAGATAGGCTTCCTGGACCTTGCGCCCAGCGGTGCGCTCAGAGGAGAGAAAGAGGTTGCGCGCCAGCTGCATGGTAAGCGTGGATGCGCCCTGGGCACGGCCGTGGGAACGGATGTCGTGCCAGGCGGAGCCGGCGACGCGGAAGACGTTGATGCCCCAGTGTGACTCGAAGGACTTGTCTTCGATAGAGATGACGGCCTGGCGCAGGATGGGGGCAAAGTCATTGTAAGCAACGATTTCGCGGCGCTGCAGGGCGAAGGAGCCGATGACTTTGCCATTGCGGTCGTAGAGATCAGTGGTCGTAGAGGGGCGGAAGCGCTCAAGGTCGTTGATCTGGGGCAGGTCGACGGAATAGACGAGGGTGAGGCCGGCAAGGGAGCCGGTGACGACGGCCAGGGTGATGAGGATCGCGAGCGTGAATGGGCCGGCGAGCTTGCGGCGACCGTGGGAGGGGACAGGCTTGATCTGTTGCCTGCGCGGGCGGGCAAGGGGTGGCGGTTCGGCAGGCTGAGGGGTGGGAGCAGCCAAGCGATTCAGGCCTCGTCTGCATGTCTCCGACGGGAGCGGGGAGGATGCTTCAGCCTTAGGCTAGCATTTTTCCGGCATCTGCGGTTGTGCGACGGGGCACAAGGGAATCTTGGGGGGCAACGAGGACAGGGGGCAGGGAATAGGGAATGGGTTCGATCGGAGGATGAGATTTGTGGCTGGAAATTCTGCTTATGTGGTTGCAAAAGTGCGGAAAAGTCTGCCTGCAAGGTTACAAAACGGGCGGGAACATACCCTCACATGGTCAGGATTCTTACATTCTTAAACCGCGCATGGTTCGGGAAAGCATGTTTTTTCTGCGTGGAATTGGATGAATCGGCACGAGAGTTTGCTTGTGATTACAGGTTGATCTTGAAAATGGGCTGATTCTGCACGGCTTTATAGGCGTAAGACATTGATAGTGCATTATTTATTTGGATTTGTTTGCTGTGCGGTTGCCTGCGGGAATCGGGGAGGCCCGATGGCCGATGGTTGGCTTCTGTGGTATCCCGCCCATCGGACAAGAACAAAGACGTCCGATGGATGGGGCATCGCCGTTTTGGGGATGGTCAGGGTTTTAAGAGCTTAGGGTGCGCAACCCTCCCACCCGCCAGTGCCGGCGCTTAGAGGCGAGTGTAGAGGCGGCCCTGGCGAAGCGCGGGCTGGATGGCGGCGGATTTGATGGCGCGGGTGACTCGCTGGTGCCAGTCCGTGTCGCGCCACATGCCGGCGAACTGGGGACCGCAGAAGTTGCTGCTGGCGATGGCGAGCCACTGGCCGGTGGACGCGGCGTGGGTGGCGCCGAGGAGGCAGAGGTCTTTGATCCAGTCCCACTTGAGCAGGGGCCAGTCTTTGTAGTCGACGACGCCCCAGCACTCGGTGGTGATGAGGGGCTTGGCTAGTTTGGAGGAAATGGCGGCGAACTCGTCGATTTTTTTGGTGAGCAGGCTTTGCCAGTAGGCGGGGCGCGCGCGGTAAGTGGGCTCGGCGTTGAGGCTGAGGTTGGTATAGCCTTTGGAGTCGAAACGCTCGTAGTGGTAACCGACAAGGTTGTAAAACTCGCCGTTGTTTTCCTGGGACATCCAGATGTGCGGGTCGAGAAGGTCTAAATAGCTGATGTCGTGGTCGAGATAGCTCTGCATGCGGCCGGTGGCGCAGGAGAAGAAGAGGGGGAGTTGGGGATAGTGCGCGCGGATCTGGGTGATGGCGCGCTGCATGAAGTCGAGGGATGCCGGCTGATCCCATTGGCCGTAGGAAAGCGGCTTCATGAAGGGCGCCCAGTCTTCGCCGGGCCACTCGTTGCAGAGGTCGGTGTAGAGGATGGCGTCGAGTAGGCCCGCGCCGGCAATTAGATCCAGCGTCTTGATCCACATGGAAGCGAGCACGTCTGGGCCCGTGATGGTCATGCGGGTGTTGGCTTCGTCCTGGCGAAACCAGGTGGAGAGGCCGACCAGGATGCCGCGGTCGCGGCACTTGCCGATGAACTCAAACAAGGCGGGGAGCAGGGTGATGCGGTTGACGTCTGGCGAGCCCCAGTCCTGGGTGTTCCATTCCGGCAGCAGGGTCCAGATTTTGTGCGGATCGGCGCAGAGCAGGTGGGGAAAGGGGTCAATGCGTACGGCGTTGTAGCCGCGTTCCCTGAGTTCGTCGAGGGCGCGGTCCCAGTCTTCGTAGCCGGCGCCGGGCCAGCGGCGCTCGATCCAGGAGAACTCCCACATGGTGATGGCGCGGGGGTGTTTGGAGTGGCCGGATGGTGAGTTGGCGAGGGCGGAGAGTTTGGGCGCGGCAACGGTGGCGAGAGTGGCGCACGCCATACCGGCGAGAAATGTTTTGCGATTCACGAGGGACTCCCTGGATTTCGGGTACCAGTGTAGTCGTGTTCGACGAGCGGAGGGGCGCAACCAACGATCGAGCCGGCGTTTTTTGACTTCAGGAAAGAGTGTCCTATGCTTTGGGCAGCTTCGCGGTCAACGGGTGTGGGCGCTCACCCTTCGCAAAAAGCCGCGAAGGATGGGGCACCATTGTTGTGGGGATGGGGGGAGTTTAGAAATGCAGGGGGCGCCACCGGCCCATTCGCTCATTAAAATTTAGGTGAATAGGTATCATGTCCCCCTATTTCCCCCGTGCCAGTAGTCCAGACAGAACACCCCGAAGAAGAACAGGCAGCTAAGGAAAAATGCTCCCCACGTCCACACATGCGACCGGCTCGGCCACGGTTTCGCGTACTGTTTCCGTCCCCACTCCGCCATGCTCAACCCTCCTCTGCCTGTGGTTCCCCAGCCTCTTTCTCGTCCGCTTTGCCGACCGCCTTTCGCGCCGCCTCCAGCCGCTCCTGCGCCCGGTCTCCCTTCACCGCGTCGGCCCGCTCGATCAGACCCCGCATCTCGGCCTCGGTCATCGGACCCTGGCCTGCCCGGAACTGGAGATTGAGGAACAGCGTCCGAAGGGCCAGCACCTCGGCCAGCGTCACCCGCCCGGCCAGCGCCGCCTCATCGTCGGGAAGCTCCACCCCCGGCGCGGCCAAGAGCACCGCCCGCACCCATTCCGACAGCGTCATGTCCGTCGCCCGCGCCGTCGCATCGAGAGCGGCGAACTCCTCCTCGCTCACCTTCGTGCCGATGGATTTGGTGCGCAGCGGGGCCTTCATCGCTCACCGCCGATTCGATTGTGTGGAGGATTTGGGCCGCACGCTGGCCGCGTGCCGCAACGTGCCGGGCAACGGGTCGAACGGAGCCGTTTTCTTGCTAAGGGGAGGGGAGTCATCAAGTTACCCCTTCAGCAACGCCAGGTTGCTATCAGAGTAACCCGTTTTCAGAGATTTTTCCTCTTAGCCGCCTTGTTTTCTGATGGTTCCCGCTCCGGTAACCTTCAGCAACTTCGCAGCAACCCGTGCGGGGTGACGTGTCACCATTCACCCGACGCGCAAGCGGCGTGGCCTTCGGCGGCCGGTCATGGCTGCCGGAGTAAGTCGGGAGGCTCGGCTCGACGACTCTCCTAGAAAACTCACTCTGTTTCTTCCTCTTTGCGAAACCATGTAAATGGATTAACCGCTCGGAAATAATCGGAGATCGCCTCCGAGGCTTTAAAAGGCCCCGTTCTGTATTCTCTGAGCGAACGCCACTTCAACAACGTACCTCCCAACCAAATGGCAATTAGGAACATCGCCATGCCGAATACGAAGATCGCGCCGACGCTTGTATTTAAGAAATCATAGTCAGCGAAGTACCACTGCCCATTACGCGAGACGAAGTTCAGGTGGGTACTATATTCCTTCTCTTCGCTCGACGTTGCGCTTGTGGACTTGAAGTTCAGACGCGCTGGGACTGTAGCTGTCTGACCAGAGACCTGGATCACTTCCTCTGGCGTCAGCGTAATCGTGTAGTTGTTTGCGAAATGCCGTAATTCCTCTATCCGCCTCTGCTCCGAAACCGTCGGGTCCAAGAGTTGCTGAGGATCCTCGTGCGCAATGAGTTTGTGGATTAAAGCGTTGATCTGCTGGGTATCTGTTGTTGTTGACGGCTGAGAGTGGAGCATACACGCCCCTTCAGCTAGCAAGGCCAGGACACAAACAAATTGAACTATTTTCAGCTTCACAAACTCTCTCGCTCCTTCCTATTATTCGGGCGGTGGTTTAATGGGATTGACCGTGGTTCCACTATCCCCATGTGACACGCTCGAAGTCACCCCAGACCCTCCCCAGTTGACCGAAAGCTCGACGCTGCCTCCCACACCTGGCGACAGGCCGAATTTACCGTCCACTCCGGAAGTTGTTATTGAACCATCCACTGCTGCACCTCCGCCGATCTCACCGGATACTGTGAGAGTGACCCAGCCATAATGCAAGGCCTCACTTCCGCTCGCTAAATCCAAGTGCCCCTCTACTCCCGCAGCTACTCCGGCACCTTTACTTGTTGCTCCAATCGTTCCGTTTGCTTCGCCTTTGGCTGTCAATGCATCGCCCGTCGTAGTTGAGCTTAAGCCTTTCTCACTCCCAGCCGTCGCTTCGCCGTGGTACACGCTTGCGGAACCCGATACGCTACCCGCAGCACCCGCTCCCGAAACTGCATACGAACCTGAGCCCGAGGCATAACCAGCCCCTCCGCTCACTTTTACTGGACCGATTGATCCTTTGCCGCCGACTAGCGTTTGGCTCCCACCGGCGTGTCCCGAAATCTCATTGCGGCTGAGGCCCGCCGGTTTGAATGGCGTGCATTTTGGTCCTCCTCCACATCCCATAGGCCCTGCGGCATGACCGTCCGCATCCGCTCGAATGAGTGGGTTGTTTCCCACGTATGCGTACAGATTCAGCGATTGCGGGTCTTCTAGCTTGGAATAGGGCACCGGTTCAACCTTGGCGCTCCAATCGGGCGACATGAACCGGCCCATTGAGCTTGCGTAGTACCTGGCGCCGAAGTAGTCGTTTCCGGACTCGGTGTCCCGTTCTTTGCCGGTGAAGTGTGTTGGCGCTGGGCGCAGTGTGCTTGTTGCGGAAGTTGCCGCGGGTGTCATAGATGCACGATGCCCCCGTCGTAAGTGTAACGACGGGGACGGAGGAGGTGGAAGCTGCCAGGTGACGGGCCCTCTCTAGGCGGCTTTGGCTTTGAGGAGCTGGAGGGCTTTCTCGAGGGGCTCGTCGCCTTTGGTTGGAGCGGCTTCGTCGTCCTCGTCCTCAATGGACCGGCCGACGGCTAAGGTTGGTGTGACGGCTTCGTCCTGAATCTTCTTGCCGGCGGGGCCCTGGTACTTGGCGACGGTCAGGAGCAGAGCAGCGCCGTCGGGCAGTTCGATGGTCTTCTGGACTGAGCCTTCGCCGAAGGTGCGTTCGCCCACGACATCGCCTCGCTTGGCATCTTCAATGGCGGCGGCAGTGAGCTCGGCCGCGCCGTAGGTGCCGCGGTTGACGAGAACGGCGAGTGGAGAGTCGGAGATGAATAGAGCCGGGTCGGCGGTGAAGGTCTGGGTGGGATATTTCTGGCCCTGCAGGGTGGCGATGGTGCCCTGCTTGAGGAAGAAGTTGGCCAGACGCACGCCCTGCTGGGAGTCGTCTCCGGTGGAGTCGCGCAGGTCGAGGAGGATCTTGTGGCCTTTGCCATCGGTCTTCAGCCTGGCGGCAATCTCGTCAACCCGTGCCGCGGTGAGGGAACCGGGCTTGAGATAGAGGATGGTGGAGTTCTCATATTGCTGCTCGGCAAGCGGCGGTGGAGTGGTGAAGGAGCGAGTCAGCGTGAGCTTATCCGGATCCGCCTTGCGGGGACGGACCACGGAGAGAGTGACGGTGGTTCCGGGCTTGCCTTCGAGCATGAGGCGGATGACGGCGAGGGAAAGTTCGCGCGTGGACTGGTCGCCAATGGACTCGATGACGTCGCCGTCAGAAAGGTGCTCGCGGTCGGCAGGGGAACCGGGCAGAACGCTGACGATGGTGGCGTAGCCAAAGCGCTTGGAGGCGACGATGCCGACCTGGGCGATGTTGGTGGTGGGGCGATCCTTGTATATCTTGTATTCGGTGGGGGTGAGGTAGCTGGAATCGGAGTCGAGGGATTCAAGCAGTCCGTGGAGCGCACCCGTGGTGACGTTATTGATGTTAGGCGGCGTGACGTAGTCGGTCTGAACCTTCTTGAGGACCTCGGCGTAAACGCGCATCTGGCGATAGGCGCCATCTGAGTCGGCACCGGCGTGGACGCCGAAGAGGCCGAACTCGCCGAGGACGAAACCCAGGCCGAGGCAGGCGAAGATGACTACGGACAGAACGAAGACAAAGCGCTGGAAGAATCGAGACACGCACACCACCGAAGGGCGGCCGGTTGAGGGAAAAGGCCGCACAGTCTATAGACGTAATGATAGCGCAAACGGCAGATGACGGATTACAGATGACAGATTGCAGGCTACAGATGATAGTTTTTCCCTCCATGCGGCTAGAGGGTCCCCCGGGGCACGGAGTTTGTGGCGCGGCAAGAAGGACGCAGCGGCCCGGCGCTGGCTGGGGTGCGTATCCTGAATGGGTGATTGGTGGCGGAGGACGGGATCGAACCGTCGACCTTGGGGTTATGAATCCCACGCTCTAACCATCTGAGCTACTCCGCCGGTGGAGGACGCGCTAAACCAACGCATCGACGGCGACCTGTCGATGGGGACCCGGTAGACCGCTCCAGAGTGTTGCGCGCCAATATCGATGATACGGGCGGCTCGATTCAAGGTCAAACGCCTGAAGGTCAAACGCGGCCGCCTGAATGGCATTTACACTAAGCGGCATGGGGAAGTTGCGGATTGCCGGTGTGATTCCGGCGCGGCTGAACTCCACGCGGCTTAGCCGCAAGGTGCTGCGCGTGATTGCGGGTCGCCCGATGGTGGAGTGGGTGTGGCGCGCATCGGCGGCAAGCGGCCTGATGGACCCGGTGTTGGTGGCCACGGACTCGGACGAAGTGGCGGCGGCATGCCGTGAGTTGAGCATTCCGTCGATGATGACATCCTTGGAGTGCCAAAGCGGGTCGGATAGAGTCAGAGAGGTGGCGCGGACCGTTGACGCCGATGTCTACGTGAACATTCAGGGCGACGAGCCGACGCTGACGGCGGATTTTTTCCCTCCGCTGCTGGCGCTGTTTGACCGCGCGGAAGTGGACGTGGCGACGCTGGCAGTGCGCTGTCCGGCCCTGGAGATTACCGACCCGAACGCCGTGAAGGTGGTTACGGCGCAGGACGGGCGCGCGCTTTACTTTTCGCGGGCAACGATTCCGTTTGACCGTGACCGGGCGGGGTTTGCCGGCTACCGCAAGCACCTGGGGATTTATGCCTACAGGAAGGCTGCGCTGGAACGGTTTGCGGCGCTGCCGCCTTCGTGGCTTGAGCGCGTGGAACGGCTGGAGCAGCTACGGCTGCTGGATAACGGGATTGATATCTATGTGGCTGCTGCGCCGCGGGACACGATTGGCGTGGATACGGAAGCGGATTTGGTAAGGGCCGAGGCGGCGCTTAGGAAGCTGGCGATTACGTAGCGGGCTTGGAGCGACCATAATCGGAATTGCGCGCAAGAACTGGATAGTGCGCGGAGCCGGAGTTGGGCGACCATGGTTGGTATGAACAGTTCAACTCAATTCGCAAACAGCAACACTGGGCCGGGAATGGCGATTGCGATCGACCAGGAGACAGCGTGGCGGCAGGTGATGAACCGCGATGCGGATGGCTCGTTCTTCTACGCGGTAGCCACGACGGGCGTGTTTTGCAGGCCGGATTGCAAGAGCCGGCAGCCGCTTCGTGAAAACGTGCGTTTTTTTGCCACGGCGGAGGCGGCGCGCGCGGCTGGGTTCCGCGCCTGTAAGCGGTGCAAGCCAGGCATTGCAGCCAGCAGCCCTTTGGACATGGTTCGAGCCCACATCGAAAGGCATCTTGACCGCGCGGTGCCGCTTGCGGAGCTGGGGCGCGTGGCGGGGCTGAGTCCGTTCACTGTGCAGAGGCTGTTCAAGCAGAAGCTGGGCGTGAGCCCACTGCAATACCAGAGGGCGCTGCGGGCGGGCAGCCTGCGCTCTGCGCTGAAGCAGGGAGCCAACGTGACAGATGCAATTTACGAAGCGGGATTCGGTTCGTCGAGCCGTGCGTATGAAGGCGCGGCGCTGGGGATGACGCCGGGGCGGTTTGCGGCCGGCGGCAGGGGAGAGCGCATTGGTTGGGCTGCGGCGAAGTCGCGATTTGGCTGGGTGGTGGTTGGCGCGACGGACCGCGGGCTTTGCTGGCTGGCGCTGGCAGGGACGGCGGGCGAGGCTGAGGCGAGCTTGCGCGACGAATTTCCCGAAGCAACGTTGCGACGCGATCCGACCCTTTCCAGCTTGGTGGATGCGGCGATTGCGCAGGTTGCGGGGAGCGATGACGAGGCAGGCACGAGCCAGCCGCTCGCGCTGGATTTGCGCGGCACGGCGTTTCAACTACGAGTGTGGCAGGCGCTAAGGGCGATTCCACGCGGAGAGACGCGCAGTTATAGCCAGCTTGCGCGGGAGATGGGCGAACCCAAGGCGACGCGGGCGGTGGCCCGGGCATGCGCTCTGAATCGCGTGGCGCTAGTGGTGCCCTGCCATCGCGTTGTGGGGGTGAGCGGATCGCTGACGGGATACCGGTGGGGTGTGGAAAGGAAACAGGCGATCCTGGAAGCGGAGAAGCGCGCAGTGAGGACGTAAGAGACGTCACGAACCTTTCCTCATTTTCCCCTTGCCTGATAGATTCGTTGATTAAAGGGAGAGAAAATGTCGCGTTCGCGTTTCCGAGTTATCCTGCTTTGCGCTTTTGCCTGCCTGATTGTCGTTTTCCCCGCCGTTGCGCAAACCAAGCTGCTTCGCTTTCCGGATATTCACGGCGACAAAGTGGTGTTCACTTATGCGGGAGACCTGTGGACGGCTTCGACTGACGGCGGAGTTGCAACGCGCCTCACGGCGCATCCGGGCGTGGAGATGTTTGCCAAGTTTTCGCCGGATGGCAAGTGGATTGCGTTCACAGGACAGTACGACGGCGATGAGCAGGTGTATGTAATTCCGTCTGGTGGCGGCATTCCGAAGCAGCTCACGTTCTATCCGGCGCGCGGCCCGCTGCCTGCACGCTGGGGATACGACAACCAGGTTTATGGATGGACTCCGGATGGGAAGTCGGTGGTGTTTCGCTCTTTGCGCGAGTACTTCGACAATGGAGACTCGCGGCTGTACACGGTTTCAATGGATGGCGGTATGCCGCAGGCGCTGCCGATGCCGAAGTCGGGCGCGGGTGATTTTTCTCCGGACATGAAGCAGATGGTGTACTCGCCGCTGTTCCGCGACTTCCGGACATGGAAGCGCTACTCCGGTGGATGGGCGCAGCAGTTGTATATCTTCGACCTGCAATCGCATGCTGCCGAAAAAATCACTACCGATGTGCGCTGCCATCGCGACCCGATGTGGATCGGCGACAAGATTTACTTCACATCCGACAAGGACGACACGCTGAATCTCTACTCCTACGATCCGAAGAGCAAGGAGACCGTGGAACTGACACACAGTAAACAGTGGGATCTGCGCTGGCCGAGCACAGACCATAAGGGGCGCATTGTTTACGAGCTTGGCGGGGAACTGAATATCTTCGACCTTGCGACCGGAGAGTCGAAGCATCTGTCGATCGAGGTTCCTACCGACGCGCTGGCCATGCGTCCTTCGCGGGTTTCCGCATCCGGACTGACGGAGTGGACCAGCCTGAGTCCCAAGGGAGAGCGTGTGCTGATTGTGGCGCGCGGCGATGTGTTTACGGTGCCGATTGAAAAAGGCGCAACGCGCAATCTGACTAACTCATCGAATGCTCACGACCGGTTCGCGGAGTGGTCGCCGGACGGCGCAACGATTGCCTTCGTCAGCGACATGGATGGCGAGGACGAACTCTATCGCATCAGCCAGGACGGGCGCGACAACAAGGGCCAAATGGCCAAGCCGGAGCAATTGACGCATGGCTTCCATGGCATGCTGTATCAGCCAAGCTGGTCGCCTGATGGCAAGCGCATTGCCTTCGGAGACAAGGATGGCAAGCTGTATGTGCTGACCCTCGACGACAAGAAGGTTACACAGATTGCGCAGAGCGTGCGCGGACGGATTGAGTCGTACCCCTGGTCGGAGGACAGTGGTTACCTGGCCTTCGCGATGCAGGAGCCCAGCGGTATTTCGTGCGTGTATATCTGGAGCGTTGCCGACGGGCATGTGCGCCGTGTAACCGATCCGCTGTACGACTCCGCTGAACCGGCATGGGATACGGAGGGAAATTATCTCTACTTCATTGGTACGCGTGAGTACCAGCCGCAGATCAGCGGGATTGAGTTCAACTTTGCTACCAATCGCGACCGGTCGCTGCTGGCGCTTGCTCTGCGCAAGGATGTGAAGAATCCATTTCCGCCGCAGAGCGACGAGGTGACCATTACCAAGCCGGGCGATGACGCTGCCGACAAATCCAAGTCCGACGACAAGAGCAAAGCCGATGACAAGGCCGGCGACAAGAAGGATGAGAAGAAAGACGACAAGAAAGAGGAGAAGAAGGACGAGAAAAAGAAGCCCATTGTCATCGATTTTGACGGGCTTGTGGGTCGGGTGATTCGGGTTCCGGTGCAGGCGGACAACTACACCTCGCTTGCGGTGACCAAGGATTACCTGGTGTACGAGCGTGATGGCGCACAGTTCTATGGACGCGAATCCTCTCCACCATCGGCGCTGCTTCTCTACTCGCTGAAAGACCGCAAGGAATCCACGCTGGTGGAGAAGATGGACGGGTACGATATCTCTCTCGACGGCAGCAAGGCGCTGGTGAATGCGGAAGGCGGATACAAGCTGTACGACGTGAAGCCGGAAGGCAAGTCGAGCGCGAAGTCTGTGTCCACGGATGGGATGATGGTGGACCGCGTTCCGCAGCAGGAGTGGGTGGAGATTTTCAACGAAGTTTATCGGCGCTATCGCGACTTCTTCTATGCACAGAACATGAACGGCTATGACTGGAAGGCGCTGCGCGATCAGTACCGTCCGCTGGTGGATTATGTGGCCAACCGGACGGACCTGAACTATGTGCTGGGCGAGATGGTGGGTGAGCTGAGTAACTCACACACTTACATTTCGGGCGGCGATCTCGACATTCCTAAACGCACACCGGTGGCGCTGATGGGCGCGCGGCTGGAGTTGGACCGAGCGGCGGGACGTTACAAGATTGCGAAGATTTTCGCGGGCCAGAACGACGATGCGGTTTACCGTTCGCCGCTGACCGAAGTGGGAGTGGATGCGAAGGAAGGCGATTACATCCTGGCTATCGACGGGCGAGAGTTGACTGCTAAGGACAATCCATACGAGTTTCTGCGCGGCAAGGCCAGCCACCCGGTGCAACTGACGCTGAATACGAAGCCGACGCTGGATGGTTCGCGGACCACTTCGTATCTTCCTATCACAAGCGAGGCGGACCTGATCTATCTCGACTGGGTTACGCATAACAGGGAATACGTTGATAAGGTCACGGGCGGCAAGGTTGGCTACATTCATTTGCCGGACATGGGCGCGGCGGGGATTCGCGAGTTCATCAAGTACTACTACCCGCAGATTCGCAAGCAGGCGCTGATTGTGGATGATCGCGGCAATGGCGGCGGCAATGTTTCGCAGATGATTATTGAGAGGCTGGATCAGAAGCTGCTGGGAACGAATTTCGATCGCATCAGTTCGGTCACCGGCACTTATCCCAGCAATGTTTTCGTCGGGCCGAAGGTGTGCCTGATCAACGAGACGTCGGCGTCGGATGGAGACATCTTTCCGCATATGTTCAGGCAGGCGGGGTTGGGTCCGCTGATTGGTAAACGCACGTGGGGAGGCGTGGTGGGGATTTCGGGGCGCGGGCCGCTGCTGGATGGAGGCGAGGTGTTTGTGCCGGAGTTCTTTGCGGCGGCGAGCCCCGATGGCAAGTACGAGATTGAAGGGCGCGGGGTAGAGCCCGATATCGAGGTGGAGAACGATCCGGCCGATATCATTGCGGGACACGATGCGCAACTGGACCGGGCGATCGCGGAGATTCAGAAGGCGCTGGTTGCCAATCCGGGCACGTTGCCGCAGCGGCCACCGGACCCGGATAAGGCGCCGAAACGGTAGAGCGAACTGCACGTTCGACCCGGGTTTCCCGGAGGGGGCAAACGTATGCTCGGAGGGTTGCGTTTCTTTGAGACATGAACCTACGGGGCAGCCTTTTCAGATGTTCTCGGTTGCTGAGAACTGAACTAATCGAGGCATTAGGTTGTTGAGAATATGACACTTTTTTCGAAAATGCGCTGATTTTGCACCAAATAGTGGCTTAACCTGTTGATACTGTGTAATTTAATTAGGTTTTGTTTGCGGTGCGATTGCGCTCAGAAATGCGCTGGCCAAGGTCCGCCCGTTCATCGCAATAAGAATGCGATGAACGGCACAGATTTCCATCGCCACACACTTCAATCTTTGCCAAGCGCAGACCAGCGGCAGGATCGGTGGGCGGGCCACCTGCCGCTTCTTAATAGGTTACGTCTCATCCGCCCATTTTTTCTTGACGCCACTCATCAAGAGAGATGACCGCCCGTCACAAGTGGTCACTTGGTCCGCACAATGATCGACGAATTTGGGGAACTATACGGGATCGATACAGGTGATAGCTCCTTGACGGTCGTTGCCCCGACCACGTAGATATACAGATCGCCGCTCTTTCCATTCTGAGCGTAGAGATGGCCATCCTCGTCCCAGGCCATATTCGTGATATTGCCAGAGGTGCCTCCCAGCACACCGGTGAACGGAGTAATGGGATCGGCTCCGTTGAAATGGAAAAACTCGACACCTGTGCCCGTGGCGACCGCCAGGACCTTGCCGTTCGGGTCCATTTTCATCAGATTGGTACCATCACCGGGAGGCAGGCTCGGCATGGTTTCATAGGTGTTGGTTGTCGTCAAGTTCCCCTGGCTATCCACCGTATAGCTTCCCAACTGAATGGGGCCGAAGGTGATTGGATAATCCTCGCAATCCGGATCCGACGTCGAGCCCATGGCGATCGCCAGATGATTGGTCGGGTCGTCAGTCAATGGTCCAGGCTCCCAGGTGAACCCCGATGGCGGTGCTGGCGGGAGTTGATATGAGTTACTCACATAGCTCAGCGTTCCACCCGTCTCGGCAGCGAAGAGATTGTACGTGGTTCCATCGCAGAGGTCTCCATTTTCCAGATTCCTCTCATAGCCATACCCAAATTTGCCGTCTCCAATCATCGTCGGCAGAAGGGCAGTGAAGAGGAAACTCGAATCCTGGTTAACTTCGGTCACCCCTTTGAATGTGAGCGTTCCATTTTTGGCGACGCCATAGGTCTGAATACCGTCACATGCGCCTTCGTAATACGGGCCCTGCGCGCCATACAGGTGCACGTACAGGTCGTCTCCAGCGTGGTTAAACTGGGCAGCTACTCCACCGGAAGCGGCCGCGTTAGTGTCTATCGCTCCGCACTCAGAGCCACTGTACTTTTGGGTGTCAATCTGGGAGACCAGTTTGCCGATGGCGCCGTTCGATTCGACCTTATAGGCGTACAGGGTGGTTGAATCCGCGGTTACAAAGTAGGAGCCATTCGTGCCGACCATTGCACCGGCGGGGTCGTTCTGCGTACCTCCGGTACCCGCGGTCTTGAATGGTGAACCTTCGATCAGGGCGAGCTTGCCGGTACTTGAAGCGTCATAGGCATAGACGCCTTCGGTGGGTATGAAATCGTACACGTATGCTTCCTGGGCTATCGCTGTGCCCGTGCAAAAAACAGCAAGGCACACGATAAGCGGGGACGAGCGCACAATAAACTTGATTGGCTGCATGGGAGTCCTCAGAATTAGCCGCGTTGCGGCAGATGGCCTGACTCTAACTAGCGGTGAGAGTCTCCGGCCGGGCGAACAGTTGCCCTCACTGCCGCTCTCACTGCGCTTTTTGCAGAGACAAAACGCGAATTGCGAGCGCATGAAAAGAGAGTTGGCTGGATCGAAGATGACTGCAGGCAGGTGGCCCACTCATCCCGGTATCAACAAATGTGCCTCATTCAACGCAGCACCGGAAACTGTGCGTTCATCGCGGATTTGCTTATCGCAATGAACGGGGCCCGGTTTCTGATCACGCGATGAGTGGGCCACCTGCAGGACTCATTGCTCCCGTATCGAGGGGACGATGGAGGCGTCTCTGTGCATCCTTCTGGCGAGCGGCAGGCGCATGAAGCTCAGTAACATCAGCTGCAGGAAAGATTCATCGGGATGGATGCCTTGGTGCAAGAAGTAGATTGCGCCCACCAGCGTATAGCAGAAGAGGCCGAGCAGCGCCAGCGGAAGCAGGTCCTTAAAAAAGAAGCGGACGATCTCCCATAACCCCCAAGGGCCACCGGTTTCGACAATCTGGCCGAAGCGGGTGAGCACCCACATTTCGCTGGAGTGGCCTTTGAGCTTGAAATACAGTTTGCCGTTGGCGATGCGGGGATGGACCACGTCGGAGATGATGGGAATCTTTGCGCCCGAAGTGGTGTCAAGAAAAGGCTGGAGTCCGGCGATGGTGGTCAGCACTCCCTGATGGTTCCACCCGATCTTATCCATGTGGAGCACGCAAGGGCAGTTCTCCCCGCCGAGGCGTGGAAACTCGAAGTCGGCCGGGATCACGAAAAGGTAGTCTTCTCCCTCCACCGCCTCGTAGTATCCGGCTCCGGACACGGGCGCTTGGGTGGCGTGGTTCAGTTGCATGGTTTCGCCCGGCAGGACATAGAGATGGGCGACCACGATGTGGTTGTCGTCCTCTATATCGACCGCGGGGAGTGGAATGGAGGTGGGATTGGGCTGCACTTCAAGGCGAGGCGCCTTCGGCTTCAGAGCGCAACCGACGGTAAGGAGCAGAATCAGTGCGAATAAAGGCTTCATGGCCATCCGTATTATCCCATGCTGGAAGCGGCGCGGACGGGAAAAGCGGCGCGCTCCGACTCTGGCCCGGCGTGTTTGGGCATGGGGTCTTTGGGCATGGCGACTTTGGAGCGGATCCGTTTTCAGTTCGTCTCTTCGACGGCCTGATGTAGATCGGCGGCCATGCGGCGGAGTTCGCCTGCGAGTTGGGTGGCGGTGTCTTCTTCGTCGTCCAGTTCCACCTCACGGACTGATGCGGCGACACGGGTTGCTTCCAGTTTCAGGAGCAACTCCACGGCCTTGGCTGTCTGCTTCACGATCGTCTCAATGCTTTCCTTACTCATTTTTCGAGGGCCTTTCTTATCATGGTTTGATTGGTGCGTCAGGCAAGAACGCCACGCACCAGGGCGCCGATGCGTGCGTTCACGCTTTCGCAGTTCATCAGAAACGGGGGCGAGGCGACTGTGATGGTGAGTGCCTGGGTTGCCGGATCATAGTTCCATTCGAACTTGCCGCCGAAGCTGGAGGCAGCGCCGGAGTTTCCTTCAAGCGGGATCCCGGATGCCTGCGCTTTTTGTTGCAGCAGGGCGAATTGGTTGGGGGCGACGTTGGCGAAGCTTTGCGCTGGACACGCGGACATTCAGGTCTCCACAGAGCTGGTTCTTATTGCCTGCTGATGGAAGGCAATCAGGGAACTGATCGTAGCCCCGTGCGACCACTTTATATCAATCGGCTGCGGTGGATTTCCTGGCCGGCTCTTTTGGGGCACGGATGGCAGTCGGAGCTGCCTTGGCAGGAATGGCCGGGGGAATGGAATCGAGGTCGGTCTTGCCTTCGGCAAGGCGCATGAGAAACTCCTGGCTTGAAAACGACGGAGCATCCTTGAACAGCTTGCTGGCGCGGATGTAAGAGCCATCGGACTGCTGGATGCGGGCCTTGACCGTGTCGGCGAGATACGCAGGCAGAATCTCATTGTGAATGCGGGCAATGGCCAGAGGGTCGCGAACCGGAAAGACGACCTCGCAGCGCTCAAACAGATTGCGAGGCATCCAGTCGGCTGAGCCAAGGAAAATTTCGCTGTTGCCACCGTTGTCGAAGTGGAAGATGCGGGAGTGCTCAAGAAAACGGCCGACGACGGAGCGGACCCGGATATGGTCAGACAGACCTTTGACGCCGGGACGGAGGACGCACAGGCCACGGACGATGAGGTCAATTTGAACGCCGGCCTGCGACGCGGCGTAGAGGGCCTCGACGACCGAAGGCTCCAGCAGCGCATTCATTTTTGCGACGATGTGGGCGGGACGGCCGGCCTTGGCGTGCTCCTGCTCGCGGCGGATGAGGCCGAGAAAGCTTTCCGCCATGGTGAGCGGCGCGACCAGCAGCGGGCGGTAGTCGTCCACTTCGGCGTGGGCGGTAAGGTAGTTGAACACCAAGTGCACTTGCTCGGTGATTTTGGGATCGGATGTGAGCAGACTGAGATCGGTATAGAAACGGGCGGTGACCGGGTTGTAATTGCCGGTGCCCAGGTGGCAGTAGCGGCGGGTTACACCGTCTTCGTCATGGCGCACCAGCATGGCCAGCTTGCAGTGGGTCTTCAGTCCCACAACGCCATGAAACACCTGCACGCCGGCGTCTTCCATGCTGCGCGACCAGGTGATGTTGGAGGCTTCGTCGAAGCGGGCCATGAGTTCGACGACGACTGTGGCTTCCTTGGTGGCTGCGGCCTCAATGAGCGCCTGGAACATGGGCGAGTCGTGGCTAGTGCGGTAGAGGGTTTGCTTCATGGAGAGCACGGCGGTGTCTTGCGCGCCCTGCTGGATGAAGCCGACAACGGGTTCGTAGGAGTCGTAGGGGTGGTGGAGCAAGACGTCGTGCTGACGGAGTTCTTCAAAGATGTTGGCTGACTTGCGGCTCAGGTGGAGCGGCCTGGGCGTGAAGGCCTGGAATTTCAGGTCGGGGCGATCCACGTCACCGTTGAAGAACATGAGGCGGGAAAGGTTCACCGGCCCCTCGCAGCGGAAGACCTGGCTTTCCTCGAGTTCGAAGTTCATCCGCAGGCGGTCCACGATTTCAGAATTGGAGCCGGCCTCAATCTCCAGCCGCACCGCGTCGCCTTTGCGGCGGTTGTGGAGTTCAAAGCGGATGGTTTCGAGGAGCGACCGCGCTTCTTCCTCCTCAAAATAGAGGTTGGAGTTTCGGGTGACGCGAAAAGCCGCATGGGCCAGCACTTCATAGCCGCGGTACATTCCTCCGAGGTTTTGCGCAATCAGGTCCTGGAGTAGCAGGTAGTCGAATTTGCCGTCGGTGGAGGGCAGGCGGACGAAGCGCGGCAGGGCGCGGGGAACGGTGACCACGCCCAGCACCTGGGGCCCTGAGCTGCGGCGTTTGGCGCGCAGCAGCAGCGCAAGGCAAAGCGCCTTGTTGAGGACGCGGGGAAAGGGATGGGCGGGATCGATGGAAATGGGCGTGAGGAGCGGATCGACTTCGCGCAGGAAGTAGCTTTGGGCAAAGGCGCGGGCATCGTCGGAAAGCTCTTTCCAGCTGAGCAGCCGGATGCCGTTCTTGCGCATGTCAGGCAGAAGTTGATGGTTCCAGCAGTGGTACTGGGCGGTCACGAACTCGTGAATATCGGCTGTGAGGCGGGTGAGGGATTCGTCGGGCCGGAGACCGTCGAATCCGGGCTCGCGGTAGCCGTCTTCAATGCGCTGCATCAGGCCGGCCTGGCGGATTTCCACGTACTCGTCGAGGTTGGAGCCGGTGATGGCGAGGAACTTGACGCGTTCCAGCAGTGGATTTGCAGGGTCCTCTGCCTCTTCAAGGACGCGGCGGTTGAATTGCATCCAGGAGTGGTCCCGGCCGTTGAAGAGCTTTTGTTTTGGGGAAGTTCGGGCCATCATGTCCGTCCAGTGCGTCGTGTTGGAAGTCTACAGCGTTTTCCCTTCGGGCGGCATCTCGAATCCCGGGGATGGGAAGAAAAATGCCCTATCTGGCAACTCATACAGGATGCAGGGGGAAAACGGTGTTAAGAAGAGGCAAAAAGGCGCGGGGCGGCACGAAATGGGGGAACGGGCAGTGGGCTTTGATGGGTGGCACGGGTTCCTGAGGCGGGGCCGGTTCCGGCTCACCTCACTTTGTGTTGGCAGAAATACCGGTCAGCGGTGCGGGCGCGGGAAACTCCGTCAGCAGGTTTCGAAGATTGGCGAATGTGGCCGCCCAGACGTGGGCAGGAAGCTCGTATCCCTTGAGCTGAACCGTCTTTTCTTCAAAGAACCGCTCTGGCTGATCGCAGCATTGCCGCAGGGACTCCATTGTGTCCCGGCCGATCACCAGGTCAAACCCAATGTCCCTCGTGGCCGACTCGAATCGGAACGCCGCATTGACCGTATCGCCCAAGGCGGTGTAGTCGGCGCTGTGTTCGCTGCCCGCGTTTCCGATGGCGGCCGGCCCGGTGTTGATTCCGGCTCCCACCTCAATAGGGAAAGGCAGTTGAAATTGCTGCTGCAGCGTGCCGGTCACCTGGGTCAATTCCCCAAGGGCATGGAAGATCGACAGGACCTGGGATGCTTCGCCCTTCTTAGTGTGAACCCAGACGGACATCAGCGCGTCGCCAATGTACTTCTGCCCCCAACTGCCACGCCTGCGCATAATCTCGCCGCCACTGCGAAAGAGCGTTCCCATGACCTGGCTCAGCAGTTGCGGATCTATGGCCTGTGCGATTTTCGTGAAGCCGCGAACATCGACCACCAGAACGCTCGTCATTTTCTGGGTGAAAAGAACAGTTGTAGCCTTGGTATCCAAAGCCGGCGCGGAGTCCGCCGGTGCGTTGACCCTTGGGGGGCAGTGAAAGCTGACGTGAAAGTCCCCAAACGATATCCGGTCGCCGTCGCTTAGCGGCACTGGAATTGTGACGCGGGTTCCGTTCAGAAATGTGCCGTTGCGGCTGCCCAGGTCGAAGAGAAAATACTCCCCGTTCTCCATGCGTTGCACCAGTGCGTGCTGGCGCGATACCAATTCGTGGGGCAGTTTGATCTGGCTGTCTTTGGCGCGGCCCAGTCTCCACGCGTTGCCGTTTTCGAGGAGGACATCCTGCTCGCCGTCGTTCTGCGGGATGGTCAGGTATCCGACGTGGGCGATCATCTTTCCCCCGGGGCATGGAACTTGTGGATTCCGATTGATCATAAAGGCGGAGCGAGCGTGGCGGCAATCGTAATTCGAAATAGATGGATGGGCAGGCAAAAAGGTGGGGTGGTTGCCGCGCTGTGGAATTCTCCAACCGGCGCGGAAGATACCGCCTGGAGTCGCAAGAATTGCTGAATAAAAGCAATTCCGCCATCGGACGGGCGGCGGGGGAGGCAACATCATGTCGCCAGAGGCGGCCTGGATGTTAACTACTTCGTTAGTGAGGGGTGGCCGGTGATTCGCTCGCGGTTCGCAAATCGACTCCACCTCATTTCGCTACCGAGCCTTCGACAGCGGTGCGGCGAAAGATTCGCCAGGCGAAAACCACGCCGCGATAGCTGCCTTGGAGCAGCCTCCAGACAAGTAGAACGAGCCAGAGCAGCCATATGAGCGACGCAAACAACGCTAGAATTCCCGTGCAGACGCAAATGGTGATAAGCGCGCCAGGTTCCCAAAACCATCTGCGGGGATGAATCAACGGAAATGCACCAACCAGGATCCACTGCAATGCGATTAGGCTGCACAGGCAGATTGAGAACTCTACTTCCTTGCGGCGGCTGTCGGGATTCGGCCAGCCCACGCCGACCAACCCCGCGAGCGACCAGATAGGTGGACACGGCTCCCCCCACTGCGAAAAAGCCGCAGCGGGGAGCTCACCGAAGACAATGACTCGCTCCTGCCACGGAGTGTGACGCCACAGGCCGCAAGGGCTGAACGAAACCGTTTCGCCCTCATCGGCTGGTTTGACCGCGTCAGGAGGAGACGGCGGAACCGGGCGCGCCAATTCGAGAGGCGGCAGGTTCTCCTGCGAGCGTATCCAGTCCCACCTGCTCGCTTGCTCCCACACAATCAACGGCACGCAAATTGCCAGGTGAACTCCTGCCAGCACCAGCCCTCGCCGCCATTGAGCCTTCATTTTGTCGCTGGGGACCCTTTCTTCTCCATGCGGGGTGCAGGTGGTCGTTTAGGCTTGTTAGCTTAGACACCACCATCGCAATTGTTGTTACGTGAGAATGGTCGGCCAACCATACAGAACCCCGTTTTTCGAGTTCTGTCCGGTTAGGCGGTTACACATCCAAAACCACGCAGATCACTTAACATCGGCCAACTAATCGCTCGCGAGCAGCCTTTCTGATCGAGCGGAACGTAGGTCTCAGGTGGTTTAACTCTCAATCGCTGTCGCTGCGCAAGAACGCACTGTGAACATCGCGTAGGACTGCCTCCAAGTTGGGCGTTTGCGAAGTGTCGACATCGATACACGGCTCAATCTTCAGCGGGCCCAATCTCGCGAGCTGGTGAATACTCGCAAGAATCTCTTCATCCGATTTCTCGCTATCCAGATGTCCAGGATGCCGCTTTCGATGACCGAACCGCTCAGCCGCCACCTCGACCGGGCATTCGCAATGCACATGAACAAACTTTTCCGAAAGTTCATGAATCCAGTCCGTGGGGGTTCCAGAGTCTAGGGGCATGCCGGGCAAATGCCAATGCGAAACCAGAACTGCACCTTTCGAAATAGTGGCTTCTGTTCGGAGTATCAGATCGCTCTCTCGACTAAGCGCCTTTCGCCCCTCAGCGTCACCCGCGCCCTTGCTCTCGAACAAGCGTTCCAGAAATGTGTCTTTGTCTAGAAGCGCAAGACCAAGCGCAGAAGCCAGTTGCTTCGCTAGAGTACTCTTGCCGCTGCCAGGTAGACCCGAAACGACAATAAGACGTTTTTCCATGCTGGTGTGATCCAAATGCTTGCTGGAATAGCGATCATACGATGCGGGGATCTCACTCGCCTAGGTCAAAGATCCCGCATCACCCAGCAGTGTAAGGCAAGGCTCATCCTGTTCCTGTATGGTCGGCTACGCAGAAATAACTACTCAGTAATCAGTCAGCCAGCCGACGGAATCAAATTGTCCCGCCTATCCTGGCCGCCATCGCGCTGCCCTGCTACTGGTGGCGGCATAGCGTTGTACTGTTTGGGGCTTTCCGCTGTATCCCAGCGCCAGAATGCCTTTCAAGCCGCCCAGTTGGGAGATTCGTGCAATATTCCGTTGCGCGAATCGCTCTTGGTTGCGCGAAATCGATTTACGCGCAATCACACAATATTTTGTCGCGCGAAACGTCTTTAAGTTACGCCGAACGAATACGCGCGCAGCTTGCCGAGGTAACGTTGACGGCAAAGGGCGGCGGGTTCAGGATAGGGATACGGCTGTTTGCTCCATCCCCAAGAGGAGGCCTTTCAATGCGCCAGGATATTTTTACCCCAAACGAGAGTCTGATACCGCCGGCGCCGATCCCTGCTGAGGCGCGGGCGTTCACCAGCGCCATTCATGAGCTTCTGGACGGCCAGCCGAAGGACGACGCGACTGTGGAAAAAGCCCTTGAAGGGATGGACTCCATGTTCGAGCTGATAGCGGCGGGCCTGTACAACCTGGCTTCCATGCTGGTGGGCGAGGGTGAGGACAGCATCCGGCTGGTTGAGGCTGCGGTGGCCAACACAGAGGTTGCCAACTGCAACGATCCCGAGCGGTCGCGCAAGGACACCAAGCGCGCGCTTGCCGATGCGGCATTGACGATTCTGGAGCAACGCGACCCTGGAAGCCTGGCGGCCCCGGAGGGTCTGGAGCCGGGTGGGACCTGCATTGAGGACGACGATCTGGATGCGGCGGGAGTTTCCGGTGCGGAGTTGGAACAGATGATGGGGGGACCCGATCGGGACCGCGTTAGGCAGTGGCTGGAAAGCTTGCCCACGGCAGTGCGGACTATCTTTGCGCTGCGGGCCGTTGCCGGTTTGAGCGCGGCGGAGACGGCGGAGCTGCTGGCTGAGCACGGAGGACCGAAGGCTGCGGGATGGACTGCCGATGCGGTGCGCGGAGTTTTCCGCCAAGGGCTCTGCTCGCTGGCTTCGCAGTTGATTCAGGCGACCGTCCGCTGAGACGGGCAGCGATCGGGGATCCCCGGTCAGGGTCAGACGAGCTGTCCGCTGAGATTTGTTCTTCATTGCCCCAGAGATTGGTTGCCCGAAATAGTCACTTCGGGGCGATACAATCTCGAACAATTGATGTGCGGAAAGAAGGGGATTCCGTATGAAACCGCCGATTTGGCTCTTCCTGCCGATCGCCCTGTTGAGCTCGACAGCGGTGCTTGCACAGGATGCGCAGCATAGCGATCCATGCAAAGCCATGCCGGCCGCTGGGTCGGCCGCGGCAAAGTATTTCCTCACATTCGAACAGTTTGAAAAAGAGTTGCGAGTCGATATCACCCGGCAGGATGCAGTTGCGCTGGCATTTTTGGTGAAGTTTCCTTTGCACGTCAGCGAGACGGGAGGCGGCATGATCTCGTTGACCAACGCAGCCGCGCTCAAATCGCATTTTGGAGAGGTTTTCACGCCGGCCGTGCGCAAGCACATTTTGAGCCAGACCAGCGACGACGTTGATGACGTTGACTGCGAGGAGGAGCATATCTCGCTCGCGGAGGGAGTCATTGCGGTCATCGCCACCGATCGAGGATATGCGATCTCCGCAGTGAACCAGAATGGGACCATTACCCCAGAGACCTATTACATATGCCAAACGCAGACCCATCGCATCGTAATCGATGCGGTAGCGGGCGGAGAACTCCGTTACCGATCCTGGAACAAGCCGCGGGCAGTAACGGAGGCACCCGATATGGTGCTTACGAAAGGAGAAAGCACAATCGAAGGCGACCGTTGCGGAGATCCGGTTTACGCATTCAAGAACGGCGCGACGGAATACAGAGTTGAAGGCAGTCTGAACTGCTACCCGACTTTGGCGATTTACGCGCCGCCGGAAGGCGCCACCGGGCGACTGGAAGTTACTGTGGCAGGCAAGCCGGCCGCAGATTCGTGGTGCTACTGACGGCATGTGGGGATTTCCGGTTAGTTTGAAATCCAGGGGCTTATCCTCCGGACGTGGTAAAAAAGCATATTCGGCTGGATGAATCACGGCGCGACAGTTCCGGCCGTGAGGCATCCGTCGTGTCTGGCGATACGGCGCACCCGGGCATCGCGTCCGATACACTACATTTAAGAACCGCGCAGGCAATATCCCGCATCCATTAAAGGCATTCATTTTTCGGGCTTTTGCGCCTCGCAAGTGAGTAGAACACCCTTGATTTCATCAAAAGAAACGAAAATGGGCACAAACCGCTTCTGCGTCCCGGGGGCACTGCTGGGCCTCGCAATCGTTGCCGGACACGGGCTGGCGGCGCAACAGTCCCTTGGACTGTCGAGCCCGCAGGCTGTGGGCCCGACTGCGCAAAGTTTTCAGGGCAGCATTGCCACGGGCGAAGCCACAGGCCAGACGCTGGAACTCTCGCTCGACGACGCGATCCAGAGGGGACTCAAGAACAACCTTGGCGTGATTCTGAGCGGCACTGAGACACAATCCGCGCGTGGGCAGAGGCTCAGCGACCTGCAGGCGCTGCTGCCGTCTGTGGATGCCAGTGGCAAAGAGACGGTGATGCAGTCGGACCTGGCGGCAGAGGGGTTGCGCATTCCGGGTTTCCCAACGGTCCTGGGGCCGTTTGGCTATACGGATATTCGGGCCTCCTTGAGCTGGTCGCTGGTGGACGTCAAATCGCTGCGGACTTACCTGGCGGCGCGTCATAACTTTGCCGCGGCGCAGCTCTCGGCGGAGGACGCGCGGGACATGGTGGTGCTGACTGTGGGCAACGCGTATCTGCTGGCCCTGGCCGATGAGAGCCAGGTAAGCAGCGTGCAGGCGCAGGTGGCCACGGCCAAAATCTCATTGGACCAGGCGGTAGCCAATCACCAGGCGGGAACGGCGCCGCTGCTGGACGAACTGCGGTCGCGGGTGGATTACCAGACGCTGGATCAGCAGTTGATTGTGGCCCAAAACGCGTTGGAAAAGGACAAGCTGGCCCTGGCCCGCACCATCGGTCTGCCGCTGGCTCAGAAGTTCACGCTGTCTGACAAGGTGCCGTTTGCGGCCTTCGATCAGCCGGAGGTGAGCGCTGCCATTCAGCAGGCGCTGGCGGGCCGCAAGGACCTGGCTGCGATGACGGAACAGACTAAGGCGGCCGTTGAACAGCGCAAGGCGGCTACGGCCGACAGGTACCCCACTCTCAAATTCGATGGGGACTATGGCGACATTGGCACCACGCTGGCGCATTCGCATGGAACCGAAGATGCCACCGGAACGTTGAGCGTGCCGGTATTCAAGGAATTTGAGTTGCGGGGCGAGGCGTTGTCGGCGCAATCGCAATTGGACACGCAGCAGGCGCAGTTAAGCGACAAGAGCGCACAGGTCAATGCGGATGTGCGCGATGCGCTGCTCGATATTACCTCGACTGAGAAGCAGGTTGAGGTGGCGAAGTCCAGTGTGGATCTTGCGAGCGAGGCGCTGAGCGAGGCACAACAGCGGTACGCCAACGGCGTGAGCGATAACCTGGCGGTGAGCCAGGCGGAGCAGAGCGTAGCGCAGGCCAACGATCAATATGTATCCAGCCTCTATCGCCACAACGTGGCCAAGTTGAGCCTGGCAAGGGCCCTGGGAGCAGGGCAGAGTTACAAGAACTATCTGGGAGGAAAGTAACAGTGGCGGATCAAACATCGACACCGAGCCAGCCGGCGGCGGCTGAGACAGAAATCGAGCAGCCGAAGAAGAGCCGCGCGGGCATCGTTCTTGTTGTGGTTGCGGTGCTTGTTGTGGTTGCGGTCGCACTGTGGTGGCGCTCGACATTCACGGAAGATACCGATGACGCGCAGGTCAACGGTCACCTCATCCAGGTGAGCTCGCGCATCAACGGGCAGGTACTGAAGGTGGACGTGGAAGAGAACCAGGTGGTGAAGGCGGGCGACACGATTGCCGAGTTGGATCCGGCGGATTACAACGTCGCGGTGGAGAACGCCCAGGCCGCTCTCGAAAGCGCGCAGGCCAACGCTGCCGCGGCCAACGTGAATGTGCCTCTGACCACCGTCAATACCGGAAGCAACCTGATTTCGGCGGGATCGGATGTGAGCGGGGCGCATGCCAGCGTGGAACAGGCGGAGCAGCAACTGGCCGCCGCGAAGGCGCGCGTGGTGCAGGCCCAGGCCAACTCCACCAAGGCGGATGCCGACCTGGCACGCTACAAGCCGCTGGTGGAGAAGGATGTCATCAGCAAGCAGCAGTTTGACGCCGCCGTTGCCGCAGCCGATGCGGACAGGGCCGCCGTTGCCGACGCGCTGGCTACTGAGAAGGCCGCCTCGGATTCCGTTCGAGTGGCCAGGGACAAGGAAGCCCAGTCGCAGGCGTTGCTGAAATACGCCCAGACCGGACCGCAGCAGGTGGCGGCGCAGAGTGCACGCGCCAAGCAGGCTGAGGCGCAGGTTGCGCAGGCTAAGGCGCAACTTGACCAGGCCGAACTGAACCTGAGCTATACGAAGATTGTCGCGCCGGTTGCCGGCATCATCACGCGCAAGAGCGTGGAGGTGAACCAGAACGTGGGCATCGGGCAGAACCTGCTGACACTGGTTTCACTTGAAGATATCTGGGTTACGGCGAATTTCAAGGAGACGCAGCTCAGGCACATGAGTGCCGGCCAGCCGGTGGAGATTGCGGTGGACGCTACCGGCAAGAAGTATCACGGGAGGGTAACGCAGATTGGCGGCGCGACGGGGTCGGTGCTTTCGCTTTTCCCTCCAGAGAACGCAACCGGCAACTACGTAAAGGTGGTGCAGAGGGTTCCGGTGCGCATTGACTTCACCGACCTGAAGAACGAAGATCCGGACCACCTGTTGCGGCCTGGACTTTCAGTGGAACCGACGGTGAGGGTGAAGCAGTAAGACAGTTGTCAGTGACCAGTTTACCCCTGATTGGTACGCTCAGGTGCCGGGAATCGTCAACGCTGGAGAATTCTTAGATGGCCTTGTAAACCGGTCTGAAGCACTTCAGATCCTTCGCATATCCGCCCGTGCCCACATCGGGCCCGTTGCCGGGTCGACCCAGACTCCGGCGGTTTCCTTGGCCTGTGCCGGAGATGGGAGAGACACTGTTGGCTGCGCGGTTTGAATCGAGTCCTGGAGAGTCGCTGGAGTTGGCGCCGAAGTCTCGTTTGTTGAATGCTGCGGCGTCTCGCGCTGCGTGAGCCACCATAAGCCCAACATAACAATTCCTGCCAAAAGCAGAATCAGGAGCAGCTTTCTGCGGAAGCTTTCGTTCGAGTCGTGGGTTGATTTGGCAACCGCGGGTTCTCTTTCAGGGTGCGAAATCCTGGGACGAGGAGCGGAGACCGGGATGGGTTCACGAATAGGTTCCCGTTCGCGAATCTGAAGCGGCTCCGGCGCTGGGGCAGGTACGGGGATCGGCGCGGCAGGCGCGAACACAATCGCATCAATGAGCGCGAGACATTCAGCCACGTTGGCAGGCCGCTGCTCGCGCTGCTTGGCAAGCAGCCGCAGGATGAGTGCGTCGAGTCCTCTCCAGTTGGCCAGGTCCGGGCGCAGGTCGGTGGGCGGATGCGGCGCGGCGGTCAGGTGCTGCTGGGCCCAGCCATGGTAGTTTTCGGCTTCGAATATCTTTCGGCCGGTCAATATCTCGTAGAGCACGCCGCCCAGTGCGTACAGGTCGGTTCGCCCGTCAAGGTCGGCGGCGCGCGTGCCAAGCCATTGCTCTGGCGCGGCATAGAAGGGTGTCAGCAGCAGCGATCCAGTTTGCGTATGTTGGCTCAACTCGCGCGTCGCTACAATGCCGAAGTCGGCAATCTTGGGGATCCATTGCTGGCCGTCGTTGGCCATCAGGATGTTTTCAGGTTTGATGTCGCGATGCACCATCCCCTTGGCGTGAGCCGCGCCCAGACCCTCCGCAATGCCGCGCGTAATGGCCAACGCGAGCGGAACGTGGAAAGGCTTGGGAGCCGCATTGACAAAGCTGCGCAGGTCCGGCCCTTCGACGAACTCCATGGAGAAGAAAAGCGTTCCATCCTCGGCAGGTTCCAGGTCTCCGCTATCGACCACGTTTTTGTGCCGCACTTGCCGGAGTGTTCGCACTTCCCGCCGAAAACGGCTTGTAAAGTCGGCGTCCTGGCTCAACTCGCTGGAGAGGAACTTCAGCGCCCGGGGCTCCTCCATAAAGATTTGTTCTGCAAGATAGACAGCTCCCATGCCGCCCTGGCCGAGTTTGCGCTCGATGCGGTAGGTGTTGCGAACAATCATGCCCGGACGCAGATCGCGAATCTCGCTGAGCACGCCGCCATGCACGGGGCAGCTTTCAACGTGATCGGCATACCCGTTGGTGCAGTGCGGGCAAAGCTTCATTCTTCAGCAACCGAATGGGAGAAAGTCTCGCGGTGCAATTATTGTGCCATGGGACAGTTGAAGACTGACAACTAACAGACGACAAATGTTAGCTGTCGGGTGGCTGCTGGACCTATCTAATGTGCTGCGTGCTTCGAGGGCCTCGCCTTGGGAGCGGGAGGCGCCAGCTGCGCGGCCCACTTGCAACCAAAGTCGTCGCCGTCCGTGCAGGCCTTGTTGTAGAGTTCCGCGGCCTTCTTGTCGTCCACGGGCACGCCTTTGCCCTCATGGTAGATATTGGCCAAGTTGTCGCAGCTTTCAAAGTCGGCCTTGTCGCACGCTTTTGCAAATAGCCCCATGGCCTTATTGATGTCGCGCGCAATGCCGGTGCCCAAGAGGTACTTGAGGCCGAGCTTGCGGCAGGCCAGTGGAAAGTTCAGTTCGCAGGCCTGCGAGTAGACGGCCGTGGCCCGCTCGTCCCCGTCGGAAACCGCGGTGGTCTTCTCATAAAAGGAGCCAAGGTCATAGCAGGCTTTGCCATCGCCCTGGGCGCAGGCCGCATTCAATTTTGATACCTGCGTGTTGGAATCATAGAACCCAAACCGCCAGATGACGAAACCCGCCGCGCCTATCAGCAGAAAAGCGGCAAGCACAATCAAAATACCGAGGTGGGGATGACTACCCGATTCCTCCTCTTCGTCCTCGTACGAGTACTCAGTCTGCTCCTCGTGCTGCTCCTGCTCCGCCTCCTGCTCACACTCCTGCTCATACCCCTGCGCCTCCTGCTCATACTCCTGCGGCTGCTCCTCCTCCTGGTATTGCTGGCGGAAGTCGATCTCGGGCACCGGAGCTTCTTTGGGAAAAGAAGAGGGCGATCCGATGGCCTCTCTGAGCGGCGATAGATCAGTAAACTTGCCGGTCTGCATCCAATCGGGCATGCTCGGACGCGCCGGAGGCCGGCCGGACTCTGTGTTGGGCCGCCTGGGCACTTCTCCAGGAGCAGTGAAGATCTCCGTGCGGTTGAAGGGTGGGGGTACTTCGGCAGTTGGCTCAGTCGGCTCTTCAGGGTCTGCCGGTACATAGGGCTGGCCAAAGAAATTCTTCGGTGCGGCGGCCAAGGAAGGCCACTCTTCACGCGGCAGGCCGGTGGAGGGCGGGCCGAAGATGCTGGTGGCGCCTGGTGTGCGTCTCGGACCATCGTCAATTCTCAGAGGGTCGTCAATTCTCCGAGCATCATCAATTCCCGGAGCATCATCAATTTTGACGCTCGATTCCGTGCGCCCGAAAAGCCGCTTCAACTCCTCGACACTCATGGTTGGTTCTTCCGCATTCTCATCTTCGTGCATTGCCGGTTTGAAGACGCCGGGATGCTTTGACGCGGGAGGGGGAAGGAACTCGGGCTCCTTGGGCCGGAACTCAGGAGCGACGAAGTGTGGCGGCTTGACAATGGGAGGCTTTTCGATCGGCGTGGGTTTAATGGATGCGCGCTCGAAGGCATTTGCTTCAACCGGGGTTGGCCCGGCCTGGGCGGGAGGAAGGAACTCCGGCATCGGGGGTTTGAATTTGGGATCAACGATGTGCGCGGGTTGCGAAGCGCCGACAGCCCTTTCCACTTGCTCCTGTTCGCGGCGATGCTCGATTGGACGGTTCACTTCAACGAAGGGAGCCTGCGGACTCTCGGGGTTCCTTGATCTAAATTGCACCGCGTCGAGAAGATCAATCACGGCGGATGCGTTTCTGGGACGGTCGGCGACGTTTTTCGCCAGCAGCGTTCGAACCAGGTCATCGAGGCCGCGCCATGCCGTTAGTTCCGGGCGGAGGGCGCTGGGGATGCGGGGCGGGACAGTCACGTGCTGCCGGGCCCAGCCATGATAGTCAGTCGCGTCGAAGACCGTCTGGTGGGTGAGCATCTCAAAGAGGATTGCTCCCAGGGCGTAGAGGTCGGTGCGCCCGTCGAGCTGCTCTGGCCGCGTGTCGAGCCATTGCTCGGGAGCGGCGTAGGTGGGCGTCAGCAGGATTCGTCCCACGGCGAGAAAGGTGTTGCCAAATTCCTGAGTTGCTCCGATGCCGAAGTGGGTGATTTTGGGTACCAGCGATTTCGTGTCGCGCGCCATGAGAATGCTCTGCGGCTTCAGATCCAGATGGATCATACCCGCGGCGTGCGCGGCGCCCAGGCCTTCCGCCAGGCAGCGAATAATGGCCAGAGTCATGCCTACTTCGAATGGATCCGGCGCCATATGGAGCAGAACTCTCAGGCTGGGCCCGTCCACATGCTCCATGGCGAAAAACAGCGAGCCGTCCTCAGCGCGTTGCAAGGCGGTCGTCCTCAGCACATTTGGATGGCGGAGGTCCGAAAGCCTTTTTGCGGCGCGCTCAAAGCGGCTGGTAAACATCTCGTCGCCGCTCAATTCAGGGCTGAGGAGTTTCAGCGCCTTTACCTCGCCGGCTTCGCGCTCGTGTTCCACAAGGTAGACCGTGCCCATGCTGCCTTGTCCTAGTTTGCCCAGGATGCGGTAAGCGCCGCCAATCAGTATGCCAGGGGGCAGATCGCCGGTCTGAACCAATGGTTCGCCGTGGACCGGGCAGGTCGCTTTGCTGTCGGGATAACCGGATTCGCATCGTGGGCAAAGTCTCATTCGATAGCCTGGCCTTCGTATCGAGCGTAATTCGCAGTACCTTGCATTGTGTCAGTCATCCGGTTTTAGCGCAATGGTAAACGGTCGACAAATGCAGTCATGTGCCTGAAATTCAATACCATGCGGCCAGACATCGCCAGCTTGAAACCGGGCTACCATATAGACTAATTGAAATACCACGATGAAAGATTCAATTCATGTTTCGAAAGAGAATTACCTTAAGGCGGTACTGGAGGCTGAGGCTGAAGGGCGCGAGGTAATTCCGGCACTGCTGGCGCACTGGCTTGAGGTGTCTGCCCCGGCTGTGACCATGGCGCTGAAGCGGCTGAAACGGGATGGATTTGTGGAGGTGGGCGGCGACGGAATTGTGCGGCTAACCCCTGCCGGGCGCGAAACGGCTTACCATACCGCCCTGCGCCACCACCTGATCGAGCGGATGCTGAGCGAAATCTTCGGCATGGAGTGGTACGAGATTCACGAAGAGGCAGAGCGGCTGGAGCACGCAGTTTCCCCGGAGTTCGAGGCGAAGCTGCGGGAGAAGCTGGGCGAAGGCGGTGCTTGTCCGCACGGGAATGCGGTGTTGCCGGAGAGCCCTGCGGAACGCAAGCGCCGCGGCGAGGTGCCGTTGTCCGAGGCGGAAGAGGGTCGCAGCTACACGGTGATCAGCTTGCATGAGCGCGACCACAAATTGCTGCTGTTTCTGCACCGCACCGGGATTGGGCCGAGCCAGAAACTGAAAGTGGTGAGCCAGAACTACGACCAGACGGTCTCAATTGAACTCCCCGGCGGGGAAGTGGGGCACAACTCGATTTTGGGACGGCCGGCGGCAGAGGCGGTTTGGCTACGGTCGGAGGTTCAATAAGGCTGACGAGGCCGACTAGGCGGTTGGGGAGCGGACGATGAATATCCTGTTGCTCTGCAGCACTCCTTTGCTTGTCGTTACGGTGATCCAGCCGGTGGTGGCGCCGATGGGCACCGTGACTTTCAGGTAGTCAGGCTGAAGTTCGGTCACTTGCCCGGGCACTCCATTGAAGAGCACCTGAGAGTCAGCCGTGAAGTTCTGGCCGAGGATCTGCACGGTCTCGCCTACGCTGCCATAGCAATTCAGGAAGGTAACGAACTCAGGCAGTCCCAGATCGTAGCGGTAAAAGACACCGGCGTTTTGCGAGCCGCCTCCGGTTGTATCTCCGTAGAGAAATCCGTCTGTGTGCTGCATCAAGGCGATGGGAAGCGAGCCGGTGGCCTGTTCGAAGGTGTGAAGCACTTTGAAGTCTCCGCTGGTGCTGATGCGGAAGAGCACGCCCCCGCCCGAGGCGCTGGTTCCCGAAGTGGTGCCATAGAGATAACCATCGGAGGCCTGAATCAATCCTCCGATGGGTTCCGATCCCTCGCTTCCTCCGTTGAAGCTGTGGAGCACTGTGACCTGGAATGAGGGAGTCATCTTGAAGACCACACCCGCGTAGGCGCCGCCACCCAGTAAGGTGACGCCGTAAAAGTTGCCATCGTTACCCTGGATCATGCTTTCGGGATAGGTGCCGTGGGTATTGTCAAAGTTGTATAAGACTTGATAATTGCCGGCGGAATCGGTTCTAAAAATGGTGCCTGCATTATTGGGGCCGCCATGTTCCGCGGTGCCGTAAAAGGAGAAGTCATTCGCCTGTACGAGCGGGCCGAAGGGGTTTGCACCGTCGACGTTGTTGAAGTTGTGAAGTACGGTATACCCGCTGCCGTCTGCGTTGATCTTGTAGATGGTGCCCACAGCGGTGATGTCGGCTCCCGGATTGGCGGTGCTGCCATAGGTGGTTCCGTAGAAGTTACCATAGAGGCTTTGGATTGGCGGAGCCCCGGGAGACCCGTTACCGTCGTCCGCGAAGTCGTGCAGGTCTTTCACGATTCCGTCGGGAGTCATCTCAAAGACGGTTCCGCTGTTATGGGCGCCTCCAGCTGAAGTGGTTCCGTAGTACTCTCCATCGCGTCCGAGTACCAGACCGCTCGCCGGCAACGCGCCTTCGGCCTGAACAAATTCATGCAGGGCCGTTAGATCGCCGGAGGTTGAGACTCTGAAAGCGGTTCCACCTTCGTTGTTCTGGTAGTTGGGCGAAGTTGTGAGCAGGTAACCGCCCCAACTCTGCGCGATGAGCCCCGGCCCAACGGGCTCGACGGGGCTGTTGTCAAAGTTGACGAGCACCTTGTACTGCGCATGAAGGGTTGCGGTAAGAGTCAGAGCAAGGGCGGCGATGGTGAGCTGGGATAGCTTCATGGGGGAGACTCCTGGGAATGCCAAAGGATGCGGGCGTGCTGAATTGGAGGAACACGAACCGTACTTGCGGATTCACAGCGAAGTCAGGTTGCTACGAATCCCGGCTTGTTAGAGGGCAATCCTGGAACGGCGGTTGCCCTACCCCTCTTCCGGACCAAGCCAGATGAGGGGCTCCGAATGGGAATGGGTGGGCGGTTCGTCGCCGGTTTTGGAGAGGGCCGGAGATTCATCGTAATTTCATATAATGAAATTCATTAACCATACTTAACTTTCTGTGGCATACTTGGGTTGAGGGGCGCACACGGCCTCCTCCCCGGAAGCCATGTCGACTCAATCCATCTCCACACCGGTCACTGAGCCCTCCCTGCCGGAGGTTCATTCCAGTGTGCGCGTTTCAGGGTCGCCTATCTACTGGCGGCGGCTGCTGGGGTTTCTGGGTCCGGGCTTCCTTATCTCCGTTGGATACATGGATCCGGGCAACTGGGCCACGGACATTGCCGGCGGATCGCAGTTCGGCTACACGCTGCTTTCCGTCATCATGGTTTCGAACCTGATGGCGATACTGCTGCAGAGCCTGAGCCTGAAGCTGGGCGTGGCTACGGAGCGCGACCTGGCGCAGCTATGCCGCGAGCGCTATGGCCGCTGGGTGAGCTTCGGTTTGTGGGTCGGCGCGGAAATTGCCATTGCCGCCTGCGACCTGGCCGAAGTGATCGGTTCGGCCATTGCGTTGAACCTGCTGTTTCACATCCCGCTCTTCTATGGCGTGCTCATTACCGGTCTCGATGTGCTGCTGATCCTGCTGCTGCAGCGCTGGGGCTTCCGCGTGGTTGAGGCGCTGGTGATCGCGCTCATCGGCACTATCATTGTCATGTTCGCCGTGCAGCTTTTTCTTTCGCGGCCAGAGTATGGGCCGGCGCTGCGCAACCTGTTTATCCCTTCTACTGCAATCGTGACCAACCCCACCATGCTCTATATCGCCATCGGCATGCTGGGGGCGACGGTGATGCCGCACAACTTGTACCTTCACTCCTCCATTGTGCAGAGCAGGCGCTATCAGCGGACGGCGGAGGGCAAGCGGGAAGCCATCTTCATGGCGAACATCGATTCGGCGCTGGCACTGACCGTGGCGCTTTTTGTGAATGCAGCCATTGTGGTGGTGGCGTCGGCGGTGTTCTTCCGCAGCGGGCACTATGAGGTGGCGGCGATTGAGGACGCTTACAAGCTGCTGAGTCCGCTGGTGGGCGCGGCGGGGGCAAGCACACTGTTTGCCATTGCCCTACTGGCAAGCGGCCAGAACTCGTCCATTACCGGCACGCTGGCCGGCCAGGTGGTGATGGAAGGCTTCATCCACATCAAGGTTGCGCCGTGGCTGCGGCGGCTGATCACGCGTTCGCTGGCCATTATTCCCACCATCATTGTGGTTGCCATCACCGGCGAGCGGGGCACCGAGAAACTGCTTCTGCTGAGCCAGGTGATTCTGAGCCTGCAACTGAGCTTCGCGGTGGTTCCGCTGGTTCTGTTCACGGGCAGCCGCAAGATCATGGGCGAGTTCGTGAACAGGCTGTGGCTGCAGGGGCTCTCCTGGTTTGTGGCTGTGCTCATTGCCGGCCTGAATGCATGGTTCCTGGTGTTGATGCTCAAGGGTAACTGAGTCACCCCGTTTCCCCTCGGAGGTTCGACATGATGTCTATTCGCAGTGTCTTCTATTTTTTTTCCTGTTTTCTGACGTTAACCATAGTTAAGGCAGAGTTCCTAGTGGCGCAAAGCGGGACTTCGGGCGCCATTTCCGGGTTGGTGGAGGACTCGACCGGCGCGGCTGTGCCGAATGTTGCAGTGATTGCGACCAACGTGAATACACAGGCAAGCCGTGCAGGAGTTACCAGCGCCGACGGACGGTTCCTTTTCTCCCAGGTGAATCCTGGAACTTACACGGCGACCGTGCGAGCCAACGGATTTGCACAGCAGACGTCGCGGCCGGTTGAGGTTGGGGTGGGGCGGACGGTGACGCTGGACCTGCGTCTCTCTCTCTCCTCGACAACACAGAGTGTTGAGGTAACGGCGCAGCAGGCAATGCTCAGCCTGGAGAATCCGAATACCACGACAACGCTGGACAGCAAGACGATTACGAGTCTTCCCAACCCTGGGCAGGATCTGACATTCATTGCGCAGTTTGCGCCGGGTGCGCTGATGAATACGGCGGGTTCTTCCAACGATGCCAAAGCGGCAGGCGGGTACGGGAACGTGGAATTCAACGGGCTGCCCGCAACATCGAACGGCTACATATTGGATGGATACGACACGAACGATCCGTGGCTTGGATTGAATGTCGGGTTGTCGACGAACCTTGTGATCGGGCTGGATGCGCTGCAGGAAGCGACCGTGAATACGAATTCCTATTCTGTTGATCAAGGGAGATACGGCGCTTCGCAGGTGAATTACTTTACGAAATCCGGGACGAATCGATTTCACGGAGACTTATACGAGCTTTGGAATGGCTCTCTGCTGAATGCGGAAGACTATTTTCTTCACGCGAACGACACGGCTGACAGCATCGCCAAAAAGCCGCGCTCCACTGTGAATGAGTTCGGGGTAAGTGTTGGCGGGCCTGTGCGGCCGGACAAGCTATTCTTCTTTGCGCACTATGAGGGAATCCGAATCGCTTTGCCGTTGGTTTCGCAAGCGGTTGCGCCAACGCCGGCTTATCAGCAGTATGTGCTGGGCCAACTGGCGCAGGGCGGGACTGACCCAATTACAGGAACCGCGCTGCCGGCGCAGCCGCAGGAGATTGGGTTCTATCAGTCGATGTTCAAGCTTTACAGCAATACAGCAGGGACTCCGATTACGGTGAATTCCTGCCCACTGGATGCAAGCGGGAGCCTGCTTCCCGGTACGCCGACGAACGGCAACGTCATGGATGGGAGCGGTTGCGCGAACCAGAGGCAGGTGTCGCTGACCAACAGCGACGCTGAGAATCTGCTGGTGGTCAAGATCGACCACACCATCGATCGAAACAACAGCGTCTGGTATCGCTTCCAGCAGGACACGGGATTGCAGGCCGCTTATACCGATCCAATCAATTCGATATTCAACTCGTATTCACCGCAGCCACAACGCACTCTGGTTGCCGGGTACACGCATATCTTCAATCCGAATTTGGTGAATCAGTTCAATCCCGGTGCGAGCTGGTACAGCAGCATCTTTGAGCCGGATAACTTTGCCCAGGTGCGGCAGATGTTTCCCATTGTCTTGGAGGCGGGTACGAACAATGTCCCGTTTACGACGATTGGAGGGAATAACAATACTTATCCGCAGGGACGCAATGTGACCCAGTGGCAAATCAACGACAACCTGATCTGGACGCGGGGAAGAAATACCTGGAAACTCGGAGTGAATACGCGGCGGATCGATGTGAGTGACTACGATCTGGGCGAGGGAATCGTGCCGACGGTTGTCTATAACGACCTGGCACAGTTCACGTATGGAGCGGCATTTACCGCGAGCCAGACGTTTCCAATTTCGCTGAAGGAGCGCGTCGCGGCGGGCAATCTGGATATGTACGCGATGGACAGCTGGAAACCCACCGCGCGCGCGACGTTGACTGCGGGAATACGGGCGACGTGGAATACCAATCCTGTGAATCAGCAGCGACTGTTTGCGCGCCCGGCGGGATCGTTTCTGGACATTTCGCACGATTCAGGAGAGCCTCTCGAGCAGGTGATCCAGACCAAGGTCCGTGGGTTGTTCCCGGCAACACCGTTGCTGATCTGGCAGCCACGCGTCTCGGTAGCGTACGCCATTACAAGTAAGACTGTGTTACACGCAGGGTTCGGCGTATTCAACGACATCGTTCCGGCACAGATTGCGGACCTCGCCGCGACAAACGCTCCCTATGCGCCAACGTTTGTCGGCGGAATTGGGGGACAGGTGGGCGGTGTCGGGATTGCGCCGAAGGTGCCAGGAAGCGCGGTGGGTGCGACAGAGAATGCCAACCAGAGCTTTCAATCTATTTTCAGCGAGGGGGCAGCACCATGCTCGGGGATTGCAATGGGCGCGCCAACCTGTCCGCTGGCAGTGGGCATGAACACGTTTGAGAGCGGAACGCTGAAGACGCCTTACTACTACCAATACAACCTCGGTGTGGAACGGCAGGCGGGGGCGCATGGCGCGGTACGAGTGGACTATGTGGGGACACGCGGGGTGCATGAACCCTACCAGGTGGAGTTGAACGGCTACCAGACCGTCTGTGACGGGTGTTTCGCGACCTATCCCTATCAGAAGCCGCTCGATCAGAGGTTCGGCAGCGTCAACGAGTTCGAAACCAATGCGACCAGCAGTTATTCAGGATTGCAGACCGGGATTACCGAGCAGTTCGGCGGGCTCACGCTGCGAGGCAACTACACCCTCAGTCATTGCCTGGATGAGGTATCGAATGGAGGCTTGCTTCCGTTTTCCACGCAGGGAATTCTGTCGCCGCTGCCGGGAGAACTCAGCCACGATTATGGAGATTGCGACTATGACGTGCGGCATAACCTCTCGGCATTCGGGATATACCAGATACCGTTCCGGTCTTCGCATGCCCCTCTGCGGACAGTGCTGGGCGGATGGTCGTTCTCGGAAACGGCGTTCCTTCATTCGGGCCTTCCGTTCACGGTGCTCAGTCAGCCCTATACCGCAAACGGCAATGGAATCTTTCAAAACAGTGGGGCGCAGTTTGCGCGGCGTGTTCCCGGCGTGCCCCTTTACCTGAAAATGCCCTACCCCGGCGTGACGGTGGCGGGGACGAAACAATGGCTGAACCCGGAGGCGTTCACCTCAACTGTGGACCCGACGACGGGCGCTTGCCTGGGCGGCGACTCAGCAGCCAATTGCCAGTTTGGAGATTCAGGGCGCAATACGGTGCGCGGACCGCATTTCACCTACTCGGACGTCTACCTAACCAAGAGGATTCCGATTAAAGAAGCGGTGAGTTTGCGTTTCGACACACAGTTTTTCAATGCTTTCAATCATCCCAATTTTGCACTTCCCAGCAACGTGGAGGCGGGAGTGCCCGGAGTTTATGTTCCGGCAAAATTCGGCACGCTGGAAAGCACAATTTCGCCGCCGACGGGGCTGCTTGGTGTGGGGCTGGGCGGAGACAGTTCGCCGCGCATGATCGCATTTCAGGCGAGGATCGAATTCTGATCTTCAATTCCGCGGTCGAGCGGACACGGGCAATCCGCTGCCAAGTTATCGGCAAGACTACAAATAGTTAGATCGCAAAAAATCCGGCACTGACAATTTGCAAACTATAAACTACCATCACCATCATGAACGTTCTCTCGGCCGTCGAGATGCAAGCCTGCGACCAGGTCACGAGCGAACGCTATGGCGTCGCGCCCGTTGACCTGATGCGCTCGGCGGCAGGCGCCGTCGCATCCTTCGTGCGCTCACAGTTTCCGCGCGCATGGCGGGTAACGGTGTTGTGCGGGCGGGGAAACAACGGGGGAGACGGCCTGTTGGCGGCGCGGATGCTGACCGATTCCGGGCTGAATGTAACCACACTGCTGCTCGGTTCTCCGCTGGAACTTGTGGGCAACCCGGCCGATGCATGGAAAGAGTTAGTCAACGGTGGGAGCGGAAACTATTTTGTAGTGGAGGGCAAGCAAGATCTGGAGCAGCACAGGAAGACTCTGGAGGCGGACCTGATTATCGACGCTGTGTTGGGGACCGGTTTCAAGCCGCCTTTGAAGCCCCTGGCGCTGGCGACTTTCGAATGGCTGAAAGACAGCAATGCTCCCATTTTGGCTGTGGACCTGCCTTCCGGATGGCCGGCGGATTCGGCCGAGGCGACGATCGCTGGTCCGGTGTTTCCCGCGGATGCGGTGATTACGTTTACAGCGCCCAAGCCGGCGCATGTCTTTGGCCAGCTCACACGGCGATGGGACCAGCCGGTGGTGGTGGCGCAGATTGGATCGCCGGAGGAAGCCGTAATCGGTGTCCTTAGTCCCACTTCGCCTGGCGTGCACTGGACGGGTTCAGCGATGGAGATGGTGCAGGCTCCGCGCTCGGCAGAGGCCAACAAGGGCAACTTCGGACACGTGCTGGTGATCGGTGGCATGTTTGGCTCGGGCGGCGGCCGGTCCGGCGCACCTTCCATGACGGCGCTGGCCGCGCTGCGCTCCGGAGCGGGGCTGGTGACGGCAGCGGTCCCCGCGCCAGCCGCGTCGCTGGTAGCGGCAATAGCACCCGAACTGATGACCTTGCCGCTTGCGGCAACTGCGGAGGGCGGCATCGCCCAGAAGAACCTTGCCCCTGAGTTCCTTGCGGGAATGATGGCCGGCAAGACCGTACTGGCAATCGGTCCCGGCATGGGACAGGCGCCGGAAACGGCCGAGTTTGTTGCCGCGCTGCTGACCGTCAGCACCATTCCCGCGGTCATTGACGCGGATGCCCTGAATATTCTGGCTGCGCAGCCGCAACTGCTGGCGCGGCTCGCAGCCAAGGCCAAGTCGGGCCGCACGCTGGTGCTCACGCCGCATCCTGGAGAGATGGCGCGGCTGGCTGGAATCTCCGTGCGCGATGTGCAGGCCAACCGGCTGGGCGTTGCGCGCGAGTTTGCCCAACGCTTCGCCGTGACCCTGGTGCTGAAGGGAGCCCGCACGCTGATTGCGCATCCCGACGGACGTGTGGCTGTAAACACCACCGGCAACCCGGGGATGGCAAAGGGAGGCAGCGGCGACTTGCTCACCGGGCTGGTGGCGGGGCTGCTTGCCCAATATCCCGCGGAACCCAACCAGGCAGTCGAAGCCGCTGTATACCTGCACGGACTGGCTGCGGATCTCGCCGTCCGTGAGCGCGATGAGCACACTTTGCTGGCTACAGACAGTCTTCAACAGCTTTCACAGGCTTTTCGCTTTCAATCGCGCGGTCCTAACGGGTATGTTTGGTTGCAGGGGCTGCCGCCGGTATTGCATGCAGCAGTCTCCAAAGAGGCTCCGGAATGACGAAGGACGCTCCTACCGCAGAAGGCAAGACACACGAGTTCACCACCCAAAGCGGTGCGGACACAATTGAGGTGGGCCGTAAGCTGGCCAAGTTGCTGAAGCCGCCGCAACTGCTCATCCTGCGCGGAGACCTGGGCACCGGCAAAACGACGCTGGTGAAGGGCATTGCGCAGGCACTCGATGCCGCCGAGGCCGACGAAGTAACCAGCCCCACCTTTACGCTCATCCACGAATACGACGGAACGCGCAATGGCATAGCCGTAAAGCTGTTTCACCTGGATGTGTACCGCCTGGAAGGCGAGCGCCAGTTGGAGTCGCTGGGACTGGACGAGTTGCTGACCGACGACGCGCTGGTGCTTGTGGAGTGGGGCGAGAAATTCAAGAGCATCCGCAAAAAGGCAACCGGCGAAATTGCGATCAGCTCTGAAGGCGGCGATGCGCGGAAAATCTCGGTGACGCTGAAGGATTGATCAACAACCTGCTCTCACGCCAGGTTAGTTGTGCAATTTTGCTCATAATTCATCAGCGATTCACTTAGCTGGCTTCGGACAAATCTACTTCCAATGTGAGCATTTTCGCTCAGACCGGTAACTTCCCTCTTGTTACTGTCGCTAAGTCATACCTCGTCGGCGCTCCGCACCGGGCCGATGCACGGATGAGCTACGGACACTGTGACCCCACAGTTGGGCGAGAGGGACAAATGCAAAAAATCAGATTTGGAATGACGTATTCGCTGGCGGCTTTACTTGTTGTCTTCATTGCCGGATGCGGCCAGGAAACCGTCACAGTTCCCTCCGTGGTATCCACTATCCCCGCCAATGGCGCTACGAATGTAGCGATCAACACACCCATTAGCGCGACCTTCAACATGTCCATGAACGCAGCCACTATCACCTCATCGACCTTTACCGTCACGGGTCCGGGCGGAGCGGTTGCGGGAACGGTCAGTTATAGCGGCCTGACTGCAACCTTTGTTCCGACCGCAGCGCTGGCTTATTCGACCACATATACGGGCACAATCACCACCGGGGCGATGAATCCGGGCGGCACGCCGCTGCTTGCCAACTATGTGTGGACGTTTACAACCATTACGCCGGGCCCCACGGTTATATCCACGGTACCCGCGAACGGCGCCACCAGTGTGCCTGTCAGCCAGGTGCTCAGCGCAACATTCAGCGAGGCGATGAGCCCCTCGTCCATTAGTGCAACGACGTTTACCGTGACCGGCCCGGGCGGAACGGCTGTTACAGGAACAGTGACCTACAGTGGCGTGACGGCGACATTTACGCCAACGGCTGCTCTGGCTTACAGCACTGTTTACACGGCCACGATAACTACTGGAGCCATGGACGTTGCGGGCCAGCCGCTCGCGGCCAACTACGTGTGGACGTTTACGACGATCACGCCGGCCCCTGTGGTGGTTTCCACGATCCCCGTGAATGGCGCCGCCAGTGTGCCCATTGGCCAGGTGCTCAGTGCAACATTCAGCGAAGCAATGAATCCGGCGTCCATCAGCGCGTCGACTTTTACTGTGACCGGCCCCGGCGGAACGGCCGTCGCGGGAACAGTAACCTACAGCGGTGTGATTGCGACATTCACGCCAAAGGCGGCGCTTGCATACAGCACTGTCTATACGGCCACCATTACCACCGGAGCCAAGGACGTTGCGGGCCAACCGTTGGCAGCCAACTATGTGTGGACCTTTACAACCATTACTCCCGCGCCTGCGGTGATATCCACCATACCGGTCAATGGAGCTACGGGCGTACCTCTCAGCCAGTTGATCAGCGCCACTTTCAACGAGGCGATGAAGTGCGCGACGCTCGCCTCTCCTGCAACAACCTTCACACTCACCGGCCCCGGCGCTACTCCGGTAACGGGAACCGTCGCTTGCGCGGGGACCGTCGCAACCTTTACGCCAGGCGCACTACTTACGGTGAATACCCTGTATACGGCCACCATCAGCACCGGGGCTCAGGACTTGGCCGGCACGGGACTGGCCAGTAATTACGTGTGGAGTTTCCTGACTCTTCCGGCTCCCACGCCGCCAACGGTCATCTCCACTGTGCCCGTAAACGGAGCCGCGGGCGTACCCATCAACCAGGCTCTCAGCGCTACCTTCAGCATAGCCATGAACCCGGCGACCATCGACGGGGCCACCTTCACTTTGACTGGACCGGGCGCGACCGCCGTTACCGGAGTCGTTACCTATGTGCCCGCCGGATCGGTGGCAACCTTCACACCGGCAGCGAACCTGGCGCCGAGCACGGTCTACACGGCCACCATTACCACCGGGGCAGAGGATCTGGCGGACGTGGGCCTGGCTGCCAACTATGTGTGGACCTTCACCACCGCAGCTTCCGTGATTGTTGTGCCGCCAACGGTAATCTCGACAGTTCCCGTGAACGGAGCCACGGCAGTACCGCTGAACCAGATTGTGAGCGCAACGTTCAGCGTGCCCATGAACCCCGCGACGATCAATGGGACAACCTTCACACTCACTGGACCAGGCGCAACGGCTGTGCCGGGACTGGTTGCCTACGCGGCGGTTGGAAACACGTTGACCTTCACGCCGACAGGGAATCTCGCGGCTAACACGCTCTTCACAGCCACCATCACCACCGGGGCCCAGAACCTGGCGGGCACAGGCCTTGCCGCCAACTACGTGTGGACCTTCACAACCGGCGCGGCGGTCGTCGTGATTGCGCCGGAGATTGTTTCTACGGTCCCCGCGAACGCAGCTACGAATGTGCCGCTGAACCAGGCGGTGAGCGCCACGTTCAGCGAAGCCATGAATCCGCTGACCATCACCACGGGAACATTCCAACTGAGCGGCCCGGGGGGAACTGCAGTAGCGGGAACGGTCTCCTACGATGCGATCAACTTCATCGCTACGTTCACGCCTACGCTTCCTCTGACCGCAAGCAGCAGTTATACCGCAACTGTAACCAACGGAGTCACGAACCTGGCAGGTACTCCGCTTGGAACCACCGGTGCGGCGAATCCATGGATGTTCACGACCAGCGCGGTAATCGTTCCACCGCCTATCGTCCTTGGTCCAACCATATCGCTCTTTGGCGGCTATGGCGGGACTGCGGGAATGACGAACCAGGGGATCTTGACGGTAGTCAATGGATATATCGGAACCACGGCGGTATCCACGCTGATTACCGGATTCCATGACACCAGCGTTGTGGTTGCCGGCGTCAATGAGTGCACCTATACGGAGACCCCACTCAATATCGGGCAGGTGAATGGATTGATTGAGACTGCGCCACCACCGCCTACGGTTGGTTGCCCGAATGAAGGAACCGCTGCTACGTACGCCATCGCAGCCGAGGCCGGCACGGAGGCTCTTACCGCTTACAACACGCTGGCGGCAATTCCGAATGGCCTTGATGTATCGGTCTGCCCTGGATGCGGAGGGGGCAATGCGGGCGAATTGGGAAATAGAACGTTGGCCGCAGGGATCTACAAGTCGGCTCCGGGAAGTTACGCCATATCGCAGGGACCTCTCACGCTCGATGCCAAGGGAGATCCGACAGCCACATGGGTTTTCCAGATGGCGACCACGCTGACCGTCGGAACGCCTTCAGGGCCTCAAAGCGTCCTGTTGGTTAATGGCGCCACAGCGGCCAATGTCTACTGGCAGGTAGGGACAGCAGCCACGATCAATGGGATTGTTGGAGGCGGGACGATGCAGGGGACCATCGTTTCACAGGCAGGGGTTTCGATATCCACTGCGGGGGTCAACGCAGTCACGACACTCAACGGCAGGGCGCTGGTTTTGACCGGTCCTGTCACCATGGTGAACACCGTCATTAACGTGCCGTAATCATTTGCCGGGACCGTCCGCGACATGCGGTCCCGGCCTTTTTTGAATGCGATGCGGTGTTTGGTATCAGCAATTCAGGTTTGGTTTATCCGGCGATGAGATGCAAAGAGAATCGCGGCGAGCAATTCAGGAGACGACAATGAGATTGAGTGTAAAGATAATTGGGTCAGTGGCACTTGCTGTTCTTCTGGTGCCTGCGTTCAGCCTCTTTGCGAGCGAAACAGCAAAGCCGTTGGCCAATGCCCCCAAGGTTGAGGACTCGAGTTCCGCAGCCGCTTCCGATCCGCTGTTGTTGCCGGAGGCTCCAATGCCCATGGCCTCCATGAAGGCAGCCACGCCTTATAAAAGCGGCCGGAACAGTTACACTCCCAGGGTTGAATGGTTCATGGGTTACAGCTATCTGCGGGCCATGCCCGAGCTGGCGACCGGCAACCGGTTGGTGTATCTCAATGGCGGCAGCACGTCGCTCGCTTTCAACTTCAATCGGTACTTTGGGATCGTTGGCGACTTGGGCGGTTTCAACGATTCGCGGCTCCTGCTCAACGGTGCGGGTGCATCCGTAAACGATCAGGTGGACCAGGGAACTGTATTCACCTATATGGGTGGTCCGCGGCTTTCGTTTCGGTACGATAGGGTCACGCCCTTTGTGCAGGTCCTCGCCGGCGACATCTACGCCAGCTCGATCAAGATCTCCGGTTGCTTTGGCGATTGCACGCTGCTCCCCAGCGCCAACGCGCTTGCCTTGACCGCTGGTGGAGGATTGGACATCAGGATTGACCATCGCCTTGCCCTGCGGCTGGTTCAGGCCGAATACATGATGACGCGGTTTGACAATCTCAACACCGGATCAACCGCAAATCAGAACGAAATGCGTATCTCTACAGGACTTGTCTTCCGATATGGCGGAGGCGCCCCGCTGCCGGTGACACTGGCATGCGCGGCGAGCCCGACGTCGGTCTTCCCCGGCGATCCAGTGACACTGACGGCGACGGCTGGTCAGCTGGATCCCAAATTGAGTGCCGTCTATTCCTGGACGGGAAGCGGCGTGACGGGAAGCGGAGCGACAGCAACCGTGGCCACGGGCTCGCTTACGCCAGGCAGCTATACAGCGAACTGTGGTGTAAAGGAAGGCAAGACAGGCAAGGAAGGCCTGAAACCCTGGGAGACTGCCAGCGCTTCGGCCAGCTTCGCGGTAAAGGCATTTGAGCCACCGACGATAAGTTGTTCGGCCAGCCCCAGCACAATCAATCCTGGCGATAAGGCAGTGATTACGGCTTTCGGCGTGAGCCCTCAGAACCGTCCACTGACTTATACGTACTCCGTATCGGCCGGAGCGGTGAATGGCAGCAACACGACGGCGAGCTTCGATTCAACCGGTGCTCCGTCGGGCACGATCACTGCTACCTGCACAGTGTCGGACGACAAGAATCAAACTGCGACCGCGAACGCCAGCTTGACGATCGCGCCACCACCGCCTCCTCCGGGGCCACCCGCGGAACAAGTGCGACTTGAGGCTCGCCTGGCGTTGCACAGCGTCTTCTTCCCGACTGCTCAGCCCAGGGCCGAGCATCCCGAAGGCGGCCTGTTGACCAGCCAGGAACAGACTCTGACGACACTCGCGATGGACTTCAAAAGCTATCTCACATTCAAATCGGACGCTCACTTGACCCTGACCGGTCATGCGGATGTGCGCGGATCAGTCGAGTACAACCAGAAGCTTTCCGAACGCCGAGTCGCTCGCACAAAGCAATTCCTGGTTGAACAAGGCGTTCCTGAAGCAAGCATTGTTACTGCGGCCGATGGCAAAGATCAGGAGCTCACCGCCGACCAGGTGAAAGAGCTGGTGGCACAGAATCCTGACCTGAGCGATACAGAACGGAACAAAGTTCTTGGCAATTTAACCGTCATTGTTCTGGCTCAGAACCGTCGCGTAGACGTGACTCTGAGCACCACGGGCCAGCAATCGGTGCGCCTGTATCCGTTCAACGCAGCCGACTCTCTAACTCTTATCGATGAAAAGAGTCAGACGCACAATCAGACGCACAAAAAGAAGGCCGCGACGAAAGCCGAGTGATCCACTTGAACCGCTGCAATAGTGACGCTGACGTGTTGCGGCAGTAAGGCGATGCAAGGGGATTCTATCGGACTGGTTGAACGATCAAAGGCTGACTTGAGGGGATCATCGAGTCAGCCTCGGCGTTTTAGCCGTCCCTCAATTACTCCTCGCGCATGAGTATCGTGGGATTGACCGCGAGCGCCCTTTGCGCGGGAATCCACGCAGCGGCCAAGCCCAGCGTCAGCATCGTCAGCAGCACGCCGACCAGGACAATTGGATCCCTCGGCGTCGCCTGGTACACAATGTACGAAAGCACCTTCGTCGCCAGAAGGCCCAGCACCAATCCAGCCACTGACCCCACCGACAGCAACACGAACGGGCGCCCGAGTGCGGCACGCAGCACCTGCTTGCGCCGAGCGCCCAGCGCCATGCGGATGCCCAGTTCGCGCAGCCGTTTGCTCACGGTATACGAGGCCATGCCGAAGATTCCCGTGATAGCCAACATGGCACCGAGCATCCCCAGGACTCCCAGTGCCACGGTGGCCACGCGCGCGGCAAACAACGCCGAGCTCATTTCCTGAACCCACGGCCCCAGAATCAGGGGCAAACCCCCGTCCAGCCCATGCAGCTTCCGCTCCAGAGCGTTGGCAATCTCTCCCGAATCGCGCTCCGACCTTACCATTAGCCATGTGCCGCTCTCCTGGTGTTGCAGAAACGAGAAGAACATCGCCGGCTTCTGATCCTCGGTGAGTGTGCGGTATTTCCCGTCTTCCACCACCCCCACGACTTCCGCCCGCTCTCCACCCCAGTACTTGAAATGACCGCCAATGGCCCTTTGCACCGATCCAAAGACCTTGACCGCAAACTCCCGATTTACGAGCGCCACCTTCTGCGCCTTGCTGTCGTCGTTCAGACTCAGGTTTCTCCCCGCCAGCAGTTTGGTGCCTGCGGCTGCCAGGTATCCAGGCGAAATGTTGTAATTCATGGCGTCCGCGGCCTCATTGGATGGCCGGAAATCGTTCGTGCTGTCGGTGTAGACGTATGAGTCGCCACCGCCCAGGCTGAGCGGCAGGTTGCTTACATAACCCACGGCGGTTACGCCCGGAATGGCCGCTGCCGCTTCGATCATGCGGCGCTGTACCTGCGGAATCCGGTCGCCGGTGTAGCCCGCCATTTGTAGGTCACTGTTCGCCAGCACCACGTTCTGCGGATCGAACCCGAAGTTACTGTGCATCGATCGCACTAGACCCCGCACCGCCACCAGCGAAGAAGTCACCAGCACCGCGCAAATCGCAATCTGCAACGCCAGCAGAACATCCCGCAGCGTAAAGCGCCGCAGCCCGCCGACTCCCGCTGCGCCGGTGCGAATCACCTGCCACGGGTCGGAACGCATTACCTGGCGCACCGGTGTAATCCCGAAGAGCAGGCCGCTGGCCAGCGCCAGCAGCAGCGCCACAACGTAGGTGCCCGCGTCAGGATTCACCGGCACATTGATTGGAACATTCGGGATAGGCTGCCACGCGCTGAGCAGGCGCAAAATCACCAAGCCCCCCATCAGTCCCAGCGCTCCTCCTGCAACCGAAACCAGGATGGCCTCTGTGAGCATCTGCCGCAAAATCAACCGGCGCCGCGATCCCAGCGCCAGGCGCAGCGCCATCTCCTTCGCGCGATCCGCCGTCCGCGCAGCAAACAGGCTTCCCAGATTGGCGCACGCCGCCAGCAGAATAAGCCCGGCCAGCAGCATCAAGCCACCCATGAACGCGCGCGCAGGGCCTTCCAGCATGTCCCCCATCAAGCCTGGATGCGCCAATGTGAACTTCACGTCATCGTCGTCGGCGGGATACGTCTTTGAGAGCCATGCCGCGAGGATCTTCAAGTCTGCCGCGGCCTCCGCCGGCGTCACACCTGGTTTCAGCCGTCCTACTATCAACGCGGAGTGATTGCCGCGATATTGTAGATTGTCATGGCCCTCAACGGTGGGCTCCTCGACCAACGGGATCCACATGGCGGGCGCAAAGAAAAGTTCCGTACCTCGAAAGGCTGGAGGTGCAACGCCAATGATCGTGAAAGGGTGCTTGTTGATCTCGACTATCCGGCCGATCAGGCCCTTGTCGTCGTGAAAATGGCTATGCCAATACGTGTAGCTCAACACTGCATAGGGAGCGCTGTTCTTCCCATGTTCATCGGCTGCGTGAAAGAAGCGGCCCAGATATGGCTGGATATTGAGTGTGTCGAAGTAGTTTCCACTCGCCAGGTAGGGCCACGCGATGGACGGATTTCCGCCGGTATCAATACCCACGGGGCCGATGATGTTGAAGGCGGCTACGCCCTCGAACGTCCGGCTCCGGTCCCGCAGATCCACGTAGTCGAGATAGGACTGCGACGAATACAGGCCACGCTGCACCAGGTAAAGATTCCGTGCGTCCGGCACATTCACCGGCCGCAACACCACAGCGTTCAGCACGCTGAACACCACGGCGTTGGCCCCAATTCCCAGCGCAAGGGTCAGGATTGCTGTGACTGCAAATCCTGGCGACTTCCGCAACTGCCGAAACGCAATTCTCAAATCGCTTGTCATCTTTGCCGCCTTTGGACGGCAATACGACGGCGGGCGGCGAATAGTTCCCAGGATTTTCTGCGTGCAGTCTGACGTGATGCACTGGGTGCCTGCTAGGATGATGGGGTTAGCGGCGACGAACGGAGAATGTATGGAATCTGCTGGCTCGTTCCACAACCATCAACTCAGTTCCGGGGAATTCCGCTCTTCAAAGATAACCATCCATGCTATCGGCCTGATTCTATTTGTCTGTTTTGGGCTAGTGGGTTGCACCAAGCCGCTTTCGCCAGCACCGACGATCACTTCCTTTACTGCAAATCCATCCACCATCGTCTCAGGCGCAAGCAGCACGCTGAGTTGGACGACGACCGGGGCTGGTGGTGTAAGCATCGCGCCAGGGGGATTCTCATCCGTAGGTTCGAGCGGTTCGACGAGCGTGAGCCCCACGGCAACTACTACCTATACGCTGACAGCGACCGACGGCTCCGTCTCCGTCGCTTCTTCGCTGACAGTTACAGTGACCCCTCTCAGCAAACCAACGATCAGCTCGTTTACTGCCAGTCCGGCGAGTATCAGTTCGAGTGCGAGCAGCACGCTGAGTTGGGTTACGACTGGGGCGACAAGCATCGCCATCACGCCGGGGACTTACACATCCACGTCAGCGAGCGGTTCAACTAGTGTGAGTCCAACGGCGACGACCACTTACACGCTGTCGGCAACCAACGCTGCCGGCTCGACCACGGCGACGGCGACGGCAACGGTTACGGTGACCGTGGCCGCGAGCAAACCGACAATCAGCTCGTTCACTGCCAGTCCGGCGAGTATCAGTTCTGGTTCAAGCAGCACGCTGAGTTGGGTTACGATGGGGGCTGCGAGTATTGCCATCACGCCGGGGACTTACACGTCTACATCGGCGAGCGGTTCAACGAGTGAGAGCCCAGCCGCGACGACCACTTACACGCTGACTGCAACCAATGCCGCAGGCTCTACCACGGCTACGGCAAAAGTGACGGTAACATCGGCTGGTGGTGCGTTGACGATCACAACCACTTCTTGCCCAGGTGGAACACAAGGTGCTGCGTATGCGGGCTGCACAATCGCGGCGGGTGGCGGCACTCCGCCTTACACCTATTCAGTTAGCACGAGTGCCAGCTATCCGCCACTGCCGGAGGGGATGTCTCTCAATGCAAGTACGGGGGTGATCAGCAGCTCATTGATCGGCGGCCAGGGCACTTACATACCCCAACTGACAGTTACGGACTCGACTAATACACAGGCGACCCAGGATATTACATTCGCGATCAACGGCAGCAATGCGTTCCTTGCGAACATCTTTCCATCAACGTCGATATTTCACCATCGAGTGGACGCAGCTACAACAGGTCTGCCCGTGGATACTTCACCCGCGGCGCCTATGTACAGCGGTTATCTGCCAGAGACGGTCAAGCCGTTCTTTGGGGATGAGTATGCTAACTTTCCGAACGGAATACCGGCGATTGAGGTTCCTTACAACCAACCTGATGTAGCGGTGTCAACGACGGTCTATCAATCGTACTTTACGTCTGGCCCAATTCCGCCGTATGCACCGGTGGAAGGCACCAGCAACTCGACCGGAGACAGGCACGTCCTGACCTACCTGGAGGCGGGTGGCGGAAATAAACCTGTCCTTTATGAGATGTGGCGGGGAATCTACGAAGAGGGTCCCTGGACTGATTCTTCAAACGCGTTCTGGCCTGATGTGACTTCAAATAACCTGACCGAACAGGGCATGGGAACATCGGATGCCGCGGGGCTTCCGGTGGGGCCGCTGCTTGCCAATGCCGACGAAGTTATAGGGACCGGCACGCCCAGTGCACCCAACGGCACGATTCAGCATCCCATCCGATTCACGCTTAACCACATGGTGAACTACTGGGTCTGGCCGGCTACGCAAACGTCGGGAGTGGGGAGTTGCACGGCTACTAGTGGAGCTTCGATTCCCACGGAATCGCAGATTTCTCAATCATCACCTCCGGCAAGCTGCACCATGTCAGGACCGGCGGGCGAGATCTATCGGCTCAAGACTTCAGTGGCGACGCCCGCCTGCGCCTCGACCAGTCCACAAGCGAACATCATCATTACCGCGTTCCGCAACTATGGGATCATCCTGGCCGACAATGGAGACAGCGGGGGACTGATCGGCACACCCGACGCCCGCTGGAACAACAACGACCTTTCGTGCATTACCAGCCTTACGCTATCGGACTTTGAGCCGGTGAATGTATCCAGCCTTATTGTCAGTAATGACAGCGGAGCCACCAGCCACTAGAGCGGCATTTCAGCTCAGCAGCCCATCATGTTATAGCCGCAGTCCACGTAGAGCACTTCGCCGGTAATGGCTGCGGACAAATCGCTGGCCAGGAACAAGGCCGTGCCAGCGGCTTCAAAGCTGATCGACATTGCCGAAGGCCCGCCTCACTCCTAAAGTCTTAGTTGACAAATCCTCTCCTCCGCGCGTAATCTCCTAACTTATTAGGAGAAGCCTTAATGAAGCGACCTTCCAAAACTGCTCTCACCAAGCTCGAACTCGAGCTGATGCAGGTCATCTGGCGGCTTGGCAGCGGCACGGTCGGCGCCGTGCAGGCCGAGTTTCCCCGCCTGCTCGCCTACACCACTGTGCAAACCATGCTCAACATCCTTGAGCGCAAAGGGAAGCTGCGCCGCGAACTCCAGGGCCGCGCTTATGTCTATTCGCCCCGCGTCACTGAAGCCAAGGCTCTTGGTCAGGGCGTTCGCGACGTCATCGATCGCATGTTCGGCGGGTCGAGTGAGGACCTGGTGATGAGCCTGCTCAAGAACGGTCAAATCGACGCCGAGCGCCTCGCTGAACTCACGCAGCGTTTTAACGAGGAGGCGAAGAACTCATGACCACGCTGGAATCGATCATTCTTTCCTATCTCGCCAACGCTCTTTGGCAGCTCCCTCTGCTCTTCGCAGCGGGCTGGCTTGCCGCGCGTGCTCTCCGTTCGCTCGGTCCCGCCGCCGAACACCGCGTGTGGGTCAGCGTGCTTCTGCTGCAGGCAATCCTGCCGGGGGCTTCCATCATTCCCTGGGACGCTCTCCGCACCCTGATCAATCTCTCCTTCGTTCCGCTCAACAACGGCCAACCGCGCGTCGCGGTCGTCGTGGGTACCGGTATCGCCCTCGGCAACCCGCATCTTCCCGCGTGGCTTCTGGCCGCAGTAGCCGTCGTCTACGTCGCCATGACCGCGTGGTTCGCTGCCCGCTTCGTTTGGCGCCTGCACACAATCCGCCTTCTGAGCCGTGAAGTTGACGCGGACGCTCTCTCCGCCGATGCCGCCGCCCACTGGGATCGATGTGCCGCAGCGTTTGGCGTCGAAGCCGCATCGTTCGGCACATCCTCCCGGATCTACGGCCCCATCACCGTTGGCATCAAGCGCAAGCTCGTGCTTTTGCCGCGGGACATGCTCAATGCGCTAGCCGACACCGAGCTCCGCACCGCCATCGCCCACGAATTCGCTCACATGCGCCGGCATGACTTCCTCAAGAACCTGCTGTACGAGCTAATCTCGTTGCCCGTGCGCTTTCATCCGGCTCTCACGCTCACCCGCAACCGCCTGATGGAGACTCGCGAAATGGTCTGCGACCATCTGGCTGCCAGCCTCGCCGATCAGCACCAATACGCCCGCTCGCTCTTGCGGCTCGCCTCTCTGCTCGTCAACGCGATGCCGGCCACAACCCCTCACGCCATCGGAATCTTCGATGCCACCAGCTTTGAAAGGAGAGTTATGCGACTCACCGAGAAACCAGTCCAACCCTCAGCCCTGAGGCGATTGACCACTGCGACAGTTTGCGCCCTGCTTGGCGCCGGTATCTGCGCCACAACCCTCGCCCTCAGCGTCCACGTCGACGCGCTCGCCGCCGGCGATGATCATAGCCCGTCCCAACCCACTGGCCCCGTCGAGGTCAAGGCGAACATCATGGCTGGCCAGATCGTGCACAAAGTTTCTCCGGTCTATCCGGGCGACGCCAAGAAGGCCCGGATCCAGGGCACGGTGCAACTCGACGCTGTCATCGGCAAAAGCGGCGAGGTGGAACAGCTCAAGGTTGTCTCTGGCCCTAAGGAGCTGCAGCAATCGTCGCTGGACGCCGTCCATCAGTGGACCTACAAGCCCTTCCTCGTGAACGGGGAGCCGGAGGAAGTGAAGACCACGATCCGCGTCATTTATACACTGGGCGACGTGAAGGGATTAGGTGCGCCCAAGTAAAGCCGGCTCGGCAGATCTGGCGCATCCAAATTCTGATTTTGGACAGGCAGTTTAGAATCCCATCACGTTATAGCCGCAGTCCACGTAGAGCACTTCGCCGGTAATGGCGGCGGAGAGTTCGCTGGCAAGGAACAGCGCTGCGCCGCCCACTTCGAGTTGGTCCACGTTGCGATGCAGCGGGGCGCGCTCGGCGTGGGCGCGCATCATCTCTGTCAGGTCGCCGACGCCGCGCGCGGCAAGCGTCTTGATGGGGCCGGCAGAGACGGCGTTCACCCGGATATTTTTCGAACCAAGATTCCAAGCGAGATAGCGCACGGTGCACTCGAGACCGGACTTGGCGATGGCCATCACGTTGTAATTTGGCACCACCTTCTCGGCGGCGTAGTAACTCATGGTCATGATGCTGCCACCCTCGGGCATCAGCGGTACAGCGGCGCGACTGACGGCAATGAGTGAGTAGACGCTGACGTCCATGGCGGTGCGAAAGCCCTCGCGGCTGGTGTTGATGAACTCGCCGCGCAGATCGTTGGCGGGGGCGTAGGCGACCGCGTGGACCAGCGTGTCAATCTTGCCGTACTTCTCTTTGAGAGCGGCGAAGAGCGTGTCGATCTCCGCGTCGTTTGACACGTCGCACTGGAAGCCGCTGGCGCCGGGCAGGTCTTCTATCAGACCCTGGGCCTCGGCCTTCATGCGCTCGTTTTGATAACAGATGGCCAGGGTTGCGCCGGCCTCTTGAAGTTTTTGGGCGATGCCCCAGGCGATGGAACGCTTGTTGGCCAGCCCGAAGACTACAGCCGTCTTACCCGCCAAATTGATCATTCTTGCTTTCTTCCTCCGTTGACCGGGCCGAAGGTGGCAGGTCACGCAATCTTTAGAATATCAGGCACCTGCGCCACCTGCGGTACGGCAGCCGCCACCTGCGGTGCGGCAGACGCTCGCGGGAGGCTCGCACTGGCTTTATTGCTTCCGCACTTGCGATAGGAAAAATCGCAAAGGTAGGGCACCGGGTCTTTGTAGATCTCTGGAAAGAGTTAGCCGCCGAGGTCAACCAATTCGACAGGGCCGGTGGGACGGCCGAGGAACCGCGAGCCGAGGCGCTCGAATTTCTCGACTGAATCGGTTGCGAAGCAGCGAAGGACTGTGTCGCTGGCGGTCGGAGGTGGCGCGCTCTGATCGTGGCAGAGATACATCACCAGCTTGTCGGCGGCGGATTCGGCCGAATCGATGACCCGTACACCGTCGGGAATCGCTTTCTGAATAAGCGGCTTGAGCAGCGGATAGTGGGTGCATCCCAGCACCAGCGTGTCGGGATTCATGCCAAGGACGTCGGCTTCGGCGTTGAGCTCATCGAGGTAGATGCGCAGGACCTCCGCCGTAACGGCTACCTGCGGCGACAACTGGGCCGCTCTGTGCGAAGGGAAGGGTCCGGCTTGCGCAGCGTTGGCTTGTAAGGCGAGCAAAGCGAATGGATCCGCGGCGGTCCAGCCTTCTTCAACCAGCGGTACGAGCAGCGGGCAGGCCTTCTCCAGTGCGCGCAGTCCCAGGGTGCTGCAGGCCGCGGCGTAGGCGTGGCTGTGCACGGTCGCATCGGTGGCGATGACCAACACGTCGCCTGTCTTCGACGCCCGTTGGGCTGCCTGTGCGCCGGGTTCAATAACGCCGATGACGGGAACAGAAGAGGGAACTGCCTCCTGAATCGCGTCAAGGGCGAGGGCGCTCGCGGTATTGCATGCAATCACCAGGTACTCGGCGCCTTGCTCCTCAACCAGGAAGCGGGCGCTTTGCGCGGCATAGCGGGCGATGGTGCGGCGGGACTTGGAACCGTAGGGAAGGCGGGCTGTGTCTCCTATAAACGCGAAGCGGGCCTGCGGCGCACGGGCCACCAGCGCGCGCAGCACGGTGAGCCCGCCGAAGCCGGAATCGAATACGCCAATGGTGGGGGATGCAGAATTGCTCACGGGTGCTGGCCCTCGGTATTGTCGGCCTCGGCGGCCAGGTAGGTGCGGGTCAAGTCGGCGTGGCCGGCCAAAGTGGAGCGGGTGCGGCCATCCACCAGGAAGCGGACCTGCGTGACGCGAGGCAGGTTGGCGTGCAGCGTGCCGCAGATGGAGAGCAGCGTCAGCGTCTCGGTCTCAACGCCGGATGGATGGCTGGCGGCAAATGCGCTGGTCAGGTTTACGACGGCCATTTCCGGTCCGGTTGATTGGGAATCTGCCTGCGTTGGCATCAGGAATACCTGGCCGACCGAGGCCGCGCCGCCTGGGACCGGGTGCGTAGCCTTCGGAGCGGCATACAGGTCCAGCAGCCTGCCCAGAATGGCGCGGGCGCGGGCGCCAGGATCCTGCGGAAGCGGCAGGGATTGCACCTGGGCGAGCATGGAGTTGTCCGCATCGTTGGCCACCAGCAGGGTAGCCTGCTCCGCGGGAGCGACCTCGGGCGCGCTGGTGGGCGCCGAGTCTTCGCCAGCCACCAGGCGCTGGTGTGCGCGATCGCGCAAATGCCACAGCACCGCACCCATTGCAATGGAAATTGCCAGCAGGACGCAAAAGAGGATGGTCTGGAATCGGGAGATCACGGCTGGGTCGCCTCCATGCGGCCAGCGTCGGCACGCCATTCCAGCATCGCGGCCGCCAGAGCTTCGGCCACCCGCGCCTGGTAGGCGGGATCGTTGAGTGGCGCGGCCGGCGGCTCACCTGGTGCGCCTGCCGCGGCAGATTCAGGGGCGACCTCGATGGCCACGGCGGGGCAGGCCATGCTATCGACCGCGGGCAGCGCGGTGCGGCCCAGAGTCACGCTCAGGCCCGCATGCAGCAGAACGGAGTTGAGCACGCCTGCCAACGCAACGCTGCGCGTGACCCACGCCGACTGCGCCGTTCTCCACGCCAGAAAGCGGACGCCTTCACGGGGTGGGGCGGGGGAGAGCGAAGAGACAAACAGATGGATGCCGGTGCCCGTTTCCGAGGCGTGCAGGCTCAGGCAGGCCTGCGCGTTGGCGTGGTTGGCGATTTCCGCCCGGCGGTTCAGGTCGATGGTGGCGTCGGATTCACGGGTGGTGATCACCTGCATTCCGCGCGCACCCAGCAGCGAGCGGAGACGGACGCTGAGAGCCAAAGTGAAGGCCTTTTCCGGCTGGCCGTCGCTAAGCTTGGCGCCGGGATCATCGCCGCCGTGGGCCGCGTCGAGGACGACCATGAAGCGGGGCGGAGATGCGGGTGGTGCTTGGGCAGCCAGACTGCCGGCGCCCGTCCACACCGCAAGAATGCAAAGCAGCGGATACAGTCGAGAAGCCCGGTTGCAGGCTGCGGGAATGCGCGGGATTTCCAGACTTGCCACCAATCAGCGTACCTCAGTGGCCCAGCCGGCTGCAGCTTCTCAACCGTTTTACCTGCCGGCTGCGCATCTTCTCGCTAACCGGCCTCAGGGGCTCTCGCCGCGCAGGTAAAGGCTGGGGCCGCCGGAGTGGAGTCCCTCCGCCAGACGCTCTGCTTCCTTCGCACTCACTTTGGTCACGGTAATGGGAGCGGCCAGGTAGAAATCCACCTGCGCCTCGGAGGGAATTCGTATGCCCGGTCCCGGAGTTGCGGCGGAGATCGCCGTGCCTACGCCGGCTCCCACCGCAGCGAGGGTACCCATACTGACGGCTCTTCCCGTTTCATTGGTTGGCTCAACGACTCCGGACTTGGTACTGACGCCGCTGGCCAGTTCGCCCACAACTGCGCCGACGGCGGCGCCGCGCATCGCCTTGGTCTCCGTCGGCTGCGTCTTGCTGGCGCCCATCATCTTGAAGAGGTAGGTGTACAGCGGATAGGTGCGCCCACCCAGGTCCAATGAAACCAGCTTGATAACCAGCTCCGGACTTCCCGTAAGCACGCCTGCCTTCTTTGATCGGACGACCTCTCCATGCGCCGTTGCACCGCGCGGAATGGCCAATACGCCGTCCACCAGCACGTCTTCATTCACCATACATAGCACCGGTGTGCCGTTGCGCGCATGTTTGCTATCAATTGGTTCGCTCGTCATCACCCGGATCATCGTGTCTTCGAGGATCGTGATCTGCTGCGCGGTGGTGCCGGCGTAGGGGATTAGAGTTGGCTCTGGAACGGATGGAAGTTCCGCCGGTGCCGAGAGATGCGGGTGCGGCGCGGCAGGAACCGGCGAAGGCGAATCCGGTAGCGCGGACGGGGCGCTTTGCGCGGGTGCAGACGGCGCAGCAGTCTGTGCAATCGCCGTTATGCCACCGAAGGCAATGAAGGCCCATGCAATTCCATTGAACCGTCGCTGCATGGTGATTGGACGGATCACGTTGTTGAATGCCGCTATTTGCTCAATCCAGTGCATAAATTGCCAAGCCGCTCAGCAGCTTGGGAAAAAAGTCCGTCGATTTCTGCGGCATTACATCCCCCGCGAAGGCCACTTCCCGCAGTTGCTCCATCGAAACGGGATTGGTCAGAAAGGCCAGGTCGGCGTCGCCGCGGCGCACCTGGTCCACGGCTTCCGCCGCGTCGCGCAGGTAGCGGATGTTCGTCTGCTCGCGTACCTTTTCCGCGTCCAGTCCCAGCAAACGGTCCAGGATGATGCTGTGCAGATGGCTCAGGTCGAGTTGGCGCTGCCGCTCGGGCAGGTTGGCCAGCGCGGCGGCCACTGCCTCCGGTTTGGAGCGCAGCAGCAGCGGCCCTGTCGCGGTCACTGCAATAAAGGCCGTGCCCTCCTGGCGTCCCAGCAACTCCATATAGCTGCCGGCGTCTGCCTCGGCCAGCGCCTCCACTGCGAAAAACTCCATGGCGGCAAACGCAAAGGCGGCTGGGTCAAACTTCCCGTCACTCGCTCCCTGCAGGCTGTGCACAACGCGATGCGTGGGCAGAATCACCAGCCCGTCGGAATCCATGTTGACGAATGTCATCATCACGGCGGCTTCCGGATAGGGCGGGCGGGTCAACTGGTTGGTGGTGTATTCAGGCTGCGGCGGCCCGGCGGGGGCCTTTTCTTTCGAATAATTCAGCGCGGTCTCATAGCGATGATGCCCGTCGGCGATGATCAGCTTCTTGTCGTCCATCGCGGTGGTCAGCAGGCGAATGGTCGCCGGATCGCTGATGCGCCACAAGCGGTGCAGCACGCCGTATTCGTCGGTAACTTCAGCTTCCGCGGGTCCGCTGCCATCGAAGAGAATCTTTTCCACGCTGCCCGCCGGGTCAGAGTACAGCATGAAAATCTGCCCGAAATGCGCGTGCGTAGCCTTCAGCAGGTTAAGCCGGTCGCTCTTGGGCTTGGAAAGTGTCTGCTCGTGGCGGAAGACCACCTGCTCGGCATAGTCATGAAGCTTGCCCAGGGCGATAAATCCCCTGCGTTCCTTCACAATCTCAGTGCCGGGAACCTTGAAGCGCTGCGAATAAGCGAAGACGCACGGATCCTTCTCCTGCGTCAGAATGCCCTGCTCACGCCAGGCACTGAAGTCTCGCGCGGCGCGGGTGTAGACGCTTTCACCCCGCTCCGCATCGAAGAGTTCGGGCAGGCCGAGGATGATTCGGACCAGGTTGTAGGGGCTGCGCTGGTAGTAAGCCTGCTGCATCGACGGGGAGATTTTGTCATAGGGCTGGGTGACAACATCGTCCAGCCGGACAGCGGAAGGATTGTAGCGCCATGCACGAAATGGGTAAACGCGGGCCATACTGAAAGTCTTTCTCCCCGTCTAATTACTTATTTGCGTGCTGAAGTCCCATTTTTTCTGCGGCGGGAGGGCGGCGCGCTTAGGGTCGATTGTATCCCAGTGGCTGCGGGGGGATGGAACGCGGGCAATGGCTTGGGACGGCGTTCGTGCGGCAACAAAGCGATGACAATTCGAGAGACGCCAGCGCTGTGGCAACCGTGCTAAACTCGCGTTCAGTCGTTGGTGCGGGCGGCAGGACGATGGTGCCAGCAAGGCCTATTTCCGGAGGCGGGCGGGGCAAGCTGCGGGTAATCCATAGCAGAATGGGGCGGACTGTGAGCCGCTGGCTCTGGGTTTGCGGATTGGCAGCCCTTCTGTGCGTTGCGCGCGCCGTGGCCCAGGACCAGGAAGACCCGCTGAATAAAGTCCATGTTCCGCCGCCGTCGGCCACCCCCGCCACTACCCCCGCCGAACCCAAAGGCGCCGAGGCTCCCGCCGCCAGCGGCCCTGACGCGCTCAAAATCCGTCCCGGCTCGCGCATCCGCATGAATGTGGATATGGTGCTGGTTCCGGTCACCGTCACCGATCCCATGAACCGCCTCGTCACCGGCCTGGAGCAGGAAGACTTTCAGCTCTTTGAGAGCACCGGCCAGCAGAAGATCATCTCCTTCGCCAGCGAGGACGCCCCCGTCTCCATCGGCATCATCTTTGACCTGTCGGGCTCCATGAGCTCCAAGCTGGTTCGCGCGCGCGAGTCGATTCTGCAGTTCATCAAAACCGCCAATCCCCAGGACGAGTTTTTCGTCATCGGCTTCAACGACCGCCCAGAGCTGATTGAGGACTTTACCAGCTCGGTGGAAGACATTCAGGCGCGGCTGGCCACCGTGCGCAGCGGGCGACGCACCGCGCTGCTCGACGCCATTTACTACGGCATGGTCAAAATGAAGGAAGCGCGGCATGAGCGCAAGGCTCTGCTGGTGGTCTCTGACGGCGGCGACAACCGCTCGCGCTACACCGAAGGCGAGGTGCGCGCGGAGGTTCGGGAAGCCGATGTGGAGATGTATTCCATCGGCATCTTCGATCCCTACGCGGCCACGCCCGAGGAGCGCAGCGGCCCGCAATTGCTGAACGATCTGAGTGAAGAGACGGGCGGACGCATGTTCCGTGTGGACGATCTGGCGGAGATGGGCGACATTGCGGAGAAGATTTCCACCGAGTTGCGCAACCAGTATGTCATCGGTTACCGGCCCAAGGGTCTGACCTATGATGGCAAGTGGCGTAAAGTGAAGGTGAAGATCAATCCTCCCGCGGGATTGCCTCCACTGACTGTTCATGCCCGCACCGGTTACTATGCGCCTTTGCAATAATGGCTTTCTCGCGATTCTCGTGTTCGCAACAGCGGCTTCGCTGACGGCGCAACAACCGGCCACTCCCCCAGGCGGAGGAACCAGTGCCGATGCGCAAACTCAGCAAACCCCGCAGACCCCGTCCCTCACTGTGGACCGCGACCCCGTGCGTTCGCCGGATGCCGAAGCGCCCAGCACCGAGGTTGGCCCCATCCGCAAAGAGGGCCAGCAGGGCTACACCCTCCACACCGACGTGGAAGAGGTGGTGCTGAACTGCACCGTGCTCGACGGCAACCGGCTGGTTCCGGACCTGAAAAAGGACAACTTCACCGTTTTTGAAGATGGCGTGAAGCAGGCGCTCATCAGCTTTCAGCACACCGATCTTCCTGTGTCCATCGCCATCGTGGTGGACAACTCGGGATCCATGTCGCGCAAGCGGCCCTCGGTCAACAAGAGCGCACTCGACCTGATCCAGGCCTCCAACCCCCAAGACGAAGCGTTCGTCGTCAACTTCTCTGACGAGGCCTTCATCGACCAGGAATTTACCTCCGACGTGAACAAGCTGCGCGATGGCCTCTCGCATATCGAGTCACGCGGCGGCACGGCGCTCTACGATGCCGTGGTGGCCTCGGCAGACAAGCTTGTAGCCGACGCCAAGCGCCCCAAGCAGGTGCTCATCCTCATCACCGACGGCGAGGACAACGCCTCATCGCTGAATTTGGAGCAGACCATTCGCCGCGTGCAGCAACTCTCCGGCCCGGTCATCTATTCCATTGGCCTGCTCTTCGGCGACGAGATGAGCCACGCCGAAGTGCGTCACGCGCGCCGTGCCCTCGAAATGCTGTCCACCGAGACCGGCGGGATGGCCTTTTTCCCAAAGTCGATTGAGAACATCGACCAGATTGCCGCTGAAGTGGCGCGCGATATTCGCAACCAATACACGCTGGGCTACCACTCCACCAAGCCCACCACCGATCCGGACTTTCGCCGGGTGCAGGTCAATGCCGAGGCCAAGGGTTTGGGCAAGCTGACCGTGCGGACGCGGACTGGGTATTTTCCCGTGACGCGTGGGGCGAAGAAGACGAACGTGGCGACGACAAAGTAAAGCGGAACGCGCTCGTATCGCAAGGATCACCGCTCGACTGAACGGAATTTGTTCGACAACATCTGGCCATGAGCGAGGTACAGAAGCTTTTCGGGAGCGCTAGCGTCATCTGACATGGCGGTCACTCCGGCCAGCTCGAAGAAGATGAACGCTGCAAGAGCGGTCCCTGCGGCGCATACAGGGCATGTCGCTACCAGCGCAACGGTGCCCCAGATCGATGCGCCCAATCCGGTATTGAACCCCAGGAAGAAAGCGAGAGTCTCGCTTTTTGTTCCCGGAACGATTAAAGCAACTATCTGCTCGCGCTTGTAGGTTCGCGAACCGCCGTTGGCGCGCGAGCAAACAAGCTCGTCGTCCGTGAAGGACTGCACCCGGCAGCTCTGCTTCCGGTCAGGCTGATCGATTGTGACTACGTAGCGTTTGCTCTTGATGGGCGTGAGGTCTTCTGCGTGCTTCCAGTCTTCGCTGGAGTTCGCAACTGAGATTTCAACCTTAGACACATTTTGTCCGTAGGCCACGCTCGCCGAGGCAAGCACAAACGCAAAAACTTGAAGAAGATTTCGATTGATTGGCTCGCGCATGGAATGCTCCTTTGATTTGCTTTTCCCATCACACAGGCAAACAAGCCTTCTGCGCTCCCAACTTGGGACAGTTTCGCAAACTGTCACAGTCGTTCAGCCCGGCACCAGCACGGCCCTGCGCGATGTAGACTGATTCAGCCATGGCCGTTGCCGTTTCACCCTCCCCCGCTCTTCGAATTGCAGCCGACATTACCAAGCTTGTAGGCCACACGCCCATGCTGCAGTTGGCGCGCCTTGCGCCCGCACCCTGCGCGGCCGTCTTTGCGAAGCTTGAATTTCTGAACCCCGGCGGCAGCATCAAGGACCGCGCCGCCCTGGGCATGATTCTCGATGCCGAGGCGCGCGGCCTGCTCCATCGCGGGTCCACCATCGTTGAGGCAACGGCGGGCAATACCGGCGTCGGCCTCGCGCTCATCGGCGTCAACCGCGGCTACACGGTCAAGCTGTTTGTGCCCGAGGGGTTCGCAGAGGAGAAATGCATCCTCATGCGCGGCTTTGGCGCTGAGGTCATCCGCACGCCGGAAGACGAAGGCATGGCTGGGGCAATCAAACGTGCGCGCGCGGCGGGAGCGGAGATCCCGGGGTCATTCACCGCGCTCCAGTTTCAGAATCAGGCCAATCCACAGTTCCATCACGACACTACGGCAGTCGAGATCTGGGAGCAGATGGAAGGCCGCGTAGACGGCTTCGTGGCCGGCGTCGGCTCGGGCGGAACCTTCAGTGGCGTGGCGCGTTTTTTGAAAGAGCATAACCCGGGGGTGGTCACCGTGGCTGTCGAAACGCAGGGTTCAATACTGCAAGGCGGCCCGCCGGGCAAGCACAAGGTGGAAGGCATCGGCGTCAGCTTCGTCCCGGAGACCTTTCACCGCGACGTATGCGATCGCGTGGTTGCCGTCACCGATGAGCATGCGTTCGACATGGTCAAGCGCCTGGCCGCCGAAGAAGGGCTAGTGGGCGGATCAAGTTCCGGCGCAGCCGTCTATGCAGCCGTCGAGTTGGCGCGGGAATTAGGAGCGGGAATGCGCATCGCCGTAATTGTTCCGGACTCCGCCGAGAGATATTTATCGAAGAAGATATTTGAGGGTGGAGTTTAGGAGAATGCGGCGACTCGCAATCAGGCTTGGTTTGCTTGCGGTTACGCATGCATTTGTTTTGCCTGTGTTTTCTCAGTATCAAACTGTCGAGATACTTCGACCATTCCGCGCCCACAGCCTGGCTGGGGTTGTTATAGATACAAACGGAGCCCGGTGCCTGGCGCAGCTATAGAAGAACGCGATCCAACATTTAAACAGGTTCTATCTTCGACCACGACAGACGCCAAGGGGTACTTCACGTTTCAAGATGCGAAGATCGGTTCCACGTACTATCTCGAAGCCAAAGCTTACGGATTCAATCCCACCCGAATAACTGTGAAGCTGCGCCATTTTGCGCGAGCGGGGATACGCATCAAACTCCGGATTGCAACCTGATCCTAACCGAAGTTTGGCCAGCGCAGGTTAAGCTAGAAGTCAGGAGCTAGAGGCTAAAGCTGACATATGTCCGACTACAAATACTCCACTCTCGCCGTTCACGCCGGTCAGTATCCTGACCCGCTCACGGGCGCCGTCAACGTGCCCATTTATCTTTCCTCCACGTTTGAGCTAACCGGCATAGGCACGGACAGGGGCTGGGATTACTCCCGCGCCGGTAACCCTACGCGCGACCGCCTTGAAATGGCCCTGGCGGCGCTCGAAGGCGGGACGAGCGGACACGCGTTCGCAAGCGGCATGGCCGCAATCTACGCGCTGGTGGCCACGCTCCACGCGGGCGACCACCTCATCTGCTCGCACAATGTCTACGGCGGAACGCAGCGGCTCTTCAACCAGATTATTCAGCACTACGGCATTGAGATTGAGTACGTCGACACGGGCGACCTCGCCGCCGTGTACTCGGCCATCAAGCCCAACACCAAGCTCATCCACGTCGAGACGCCTACCAACCCGCTCATGTCGCTTTCTGACATCACCGGCGTCTCTGCCATCGCGCACGCGCACGGCGTTGAAGTCAGCGTCGACAACACCTTCATGTCGCCCGCGCTGCAAAGCCCCATCGCCCTCGGCGCGGACATCGTGATGCACTCCACCACCAAGTTTCTCAACGGCCACTCCGACGGTCTCGGCGGCGCGCTCATCGGCACCAAGCCAGAGCACAAGGAGCGCTTTCTGCTGGTGCAGAAGGCCGCCGGCGGCATCCTGTCGCCCTTCGAGTGCTTCCTGGTGCTGCGCGGCATCAAGACACTGCCCCTGCGCATGAAGCAGCATGAGGAGAACGGTCGCGCTGTCGCGGAGTTCCTCTCCACGCAGTCCAAGATTACGCGCCTCGCTTATCCGGGATTGAAATCCCATCCGCAGCACGAGCTGGCGGTCAAGCAGCAGAAGGGCTTCGGCTCCATGCTCAGCTTCGACCTCGGCACGCGCGAAGCTGCTGAAAAATTCCTGGCCACGATCAAGGTATTTCTCAGCGCGGAGTCGCTCGGCGGCGTTGAGTCGCTGGCATCGCATTCAGCCACCACCACCCACGCGGCCTTGAGCGAAGAAGATCGGACTCGTCTCGGAATCACAGAGGGGCTGGTGCGCCTCTCCGTAGGAATCGAGGATAAGGAAGATCTGATTGCAGATTTGGAGCAGGCGTTGAAGGCTGTTTAAGGTGCCGAGTATGAGCAGTTGCCCTGTTGATATCGGAAAGATGCAGGTCGCCGATTTAATCAAGCGGGATTCGGCGTCTGATACAGAGCTTCTTCGGAAAATGGCGACGGAAGCTAATGAGTTTATGCGCGAACAAGATTGGTGTGAACGGGTAGATCATCAATATTTGGCATACGGAGTCGGCGGGGTTGTTGCTATTTTTTTCTTTCAAATTATTCCACGCTCTGAGGATGTCGACTCGTGTTTGTGGGTAATCGTTGGAGATCTTCCGCCTGCTTACATCGTCGCAGACGACAATCCGACGGCGGCTGATGCGCTGGACGGCTACTGTTCTGAGATGGAGGCGTGGGTCGAGGCAGTAAGGAAAGGCGAAAATGTTGACGATTTGATTCCTGTGAACGCGCCGCCGACCTTTGCCAACGCTGAAGAACTGGATGGAAGACTTGGGTTCTTGCGTTCCAAGATATTGCCGTTAGTTAAAGCTTGTTGACGCACCTTGATCGTGAGTACCGGTCTAGAGGAAGCAAGTCATTGATCAATGCCCCATCGGCGCGGCCAAAACCTTCGCTGGCCGCTTCATCAAAAACGGCATGGGAATCAGGATTGCGGTCAGCAACACCATCACCCAGCAGACATCCACATACGCCAGCAGTCGCGACTGAATTTGCGCCATGCCGTAAATTTGCGCGCCCGCGTGCTGCATCGCGTCGGCCATGGCGCTGCCGCGCTGCATCCATGCGCCGGCCAGTCCATTGCGCATCGCGTCGAACGGCCCATTTCCCGCTACGGTATGCGCGCCCAGCATGGCTAGGTGCTTCTGCGTCAACCGCGCCAGCAGCGTAGTGACAAAGCTGATGCCCACGCTGCCGCCCAGATTGCGCATCAGCGCCGAGAAGCCGCTGACCTCGTTGTACTTCTCCTGCGGAATGCCCGCGTAGCAAAGCGTGTTGATGGGAATAAACAGGAAGGGCAGCCCCAGCGCAATCACCACGCGCCAGCTCACAGCCATGCTGAACGGCACGTTCAGACTCAGCCCGGTCATGCGATAAAGGCCGAACGTAGTAATGACGAACCCCATGGCCACCAGCTTGCGCGGATCGAATTTGGGCGCAAGAAACCCGGCCACCGGAAACAGAAACATCAGCGCCAACCCGCCGGAAGACACAGCCATCCCCGCCTGCTCCGCGCTGTAGCCCATAATCTCCTGCAGAAACTGCGGTATCAGAACAGTGGAGGAGTAAAGCGAAACGCCCACCATGAACATCACGAACATTGTGGTCCCCACGTTGCGCCGCAACAGTAATCGCAGGTCCAGAATGGGGTGCTCCACGTGCAATTGCCGCCATACAAACACCACCAGGCCTATCGCCGAAACCACGAAGCACGTGGTGATGAACCGCGAACTGAACCAATCATCTTCCTGGCCTTTATCCAGCATGGTTTGCAGCGCGCCAATGGTCACCACCAGCAGGCCGAGGCCCCAATAGTCGATGCTCTCTTTGCGCTTGCGAATCTTGGCCAGGTACGGTGGATCTTCCACCAGCCGGTTGGTCAGATAAAGCGACAGCATGCCCACCGGAATGTTGATGAAGAAGATCCAGCGCCAACTGTAGTTGTCCACAATCCAGCCGCCCACGGTCGGCCCCAGCACCGGCGCCAGCACTACAGCCATGCCATATACCGCGAAGGCCATACTTCGCTTTGCAGGCGGAAACGTGTCCGCCAGGATCGATTGCTCGCTCGGCTGCAAGCCGCCTCCAGCCGCCCCTTGCAGCACCCTGAAAAACACCAGCATCCCCAGCGTCGGCGCCATGCCGCACAGCAGTGAGGCTGTAGTGAACAGGAACACGCAGGTCATGTAAAACCGCTTGCGTCCAATGCGGTTGGCGATCCATCCGCTTAGCGGCAGCACCACGGCATTGGCCACCAGGTAGCTGGTCAGCACCCAAGTCGCTTCATCGGTACTCGCGGAAAGCGACCCGCCAATATGCTGCATCGCCACATTGGCAATGGAGCTGTCCAGCGCCTCCATGAAGGTGGCCAGCGTCACCGTAACGGCAATCACCCAGGGATTGGCGCGTGGCTTCCATGTGTCGTGGAACGAGAGTGTCGCTGCCGCTGCGGCCAAGTCTGGTCGTCTCCAATCCGTTCCCGGGGCTGGCGCGCACAGAATCCCAGCCAATGCACGGGCAAGGATTCATAGAGCGCTGAGAACAGAGTAAAGGATGACGCCCGATGCAGCGAGTGGGCCGCCGGAAGGTGGGAATGAGGTCAGCGTGATAAAGGAACGCGGCGAATGGGAAGCGCGTCAGGGCTTGCGCCCGAACGGCCCGTCTTCGCCGCGTGAATGGAGGCTGTAAAGTTACAGGCAGATCGGGATGGATCGCTCCCGATTCCGCTCCATCGGCGATGCGGTTGCCGCCGACCTGAAACGTCAATGAAGTCGGCGCGCTTCGGCCGCAACCCTTTCGGGCATTACTGCCCGGAAGCCTTCGATGCTTCCAGCACAAGATTGAGGCCCTTTACCTGAATCGAGTGCAGTACGGGGACCTTGCCCGAGCCGTCGGTGGCAATGTTTTGCTCGGCCTTGCTTTGAACCGCCGTTGCGGAAAAGCTGACGACGGTCTTTTTGCCCTGGGTCAGAGTGACCTGCACACTCCCTCCGGAGCCAGTCATATTGAGCGCGTAGTCTCCTGCGGGAACCAGCGTCGAGCCCACTTCGACAGCCTCGGGAAAGTTTACGGTTTGAGGCTTCGAACCCGCGAATGCAGGAGTGGAAGCTGCAACGAGCATCAAGGTAAATGCAAACAATTGCTTCATGTGTATCTCCTCGAGGACCTCGCGATTCGTTCTCGTGAGGCGCTGAATAGGAGTAAACAGCAGTGCGAATGAAGTGGACATTAAGAGTGGCTAGGAAAGCGAAAGAAGCTAACTATAAGTTAGCCAAGTATGAGTAACCTTAAGTTAGCCTTAAGATAAGTACAGGCCATGGCATGAAACCGCGCCCGCGAAGCGCGAGTTATCAGGGCAGGATCCTTGTTGTGTCTGCCTTTGCGGTGGAATGCTATCCGCCTCAAGACGCAGACCTTCGGCATTCGCCTCGTACCGCGTCGAACCACGCTGCCGTGAAAATGCAGTAAACACACCGACGCTCACGGTGACCCAGCCTCCCCATTCAAGCCGCTTCCTCTCAACCCGCCGCAGCTCTTGCTCTTCCCGGTCTGCCCCAACCCGTGCAATATTGGTTCCAGAAAGAACCCGGCTGGGACAACTCCCGGCGCTTTTTCCGGCTCAAACAGAACCAAAGGAGACAATATGATCTCAAGTAAGTTCCTTGCAGTTCCGATGCTTGCCCTTGCTTTCGTGGTGGCCCCGTCGAGCGGACCAGCCCAGATCGGTGTCGACATTGGCGTCGCCCCGGTTTGCCCTTACGGATACTTCGACTATCCGCCGTATGACTGCGCTCCCTACGGGTACTATGGGCCCGACTGGTTTGTGGGCGGCGTCTTCATCGGTGCAGGCCCCTGGTTTCACGGCCATCCTGGCTTCTACGGCCACGTCGACAATCGCTTCGATCCCCGTAACGGCTACCACGGCCCGCTTCCTGAGCGCGGTGCGGAGCGCTTCAATCATTTCCAGGCCAATGAGGCGCGCGACGGCCACGGCCACGTAGGACAGGCTCCCCACGATGGTGGCGGAGAACACGCTCTTCCCGGATACCGCGGCGGCGGCCATGTTGGCGGTGGCCACGCTGGCGGCGGAGGTCATCACTAAAGAGCGATAGCCCGCCCGAGCAATCCCTCAGGCGGGGATTCAACTTCCATCGCGGGTTCTCCGGCCCGCCCGCAAGCAAATCCCCGCCAGCAGTCGGCCCAAAGGACTGGCTGCTGGCGGGGTCGTTGCGCGTGTGTCATGCTGAGTGGTTATGGAAAGCGGACACAGCAATCCAGGTGCGCCTGCCCACTTCGGCAGGCTTCTTCTGGCCATCGATACCTGCGGACCCACAGGCTCCATCGCGCTGGGCCGCCTCGCCGGGCGCGACCTCGACATTCTGGGCCAGGTTGAACTCGAAGGCCGCAGCTATTCCGCAACCCTGGTGGCCGCCGTGGAAGGCCTGCTCATGGAAGCACATGTTGCCCTGAAGGATGTCGGCGGCATTGTCGTGGTCAACGGCCCGGGCAGCTTTACCGGAGTCCGTGTAGGCCTGGCCGCCGTCAAAGGTCTCGCTGAAGCGGGAGCCGGCGGCGCTGAGATTCCCGTCGTCGCGGTCTCCCGGCTCGATGTGCTGTCGCGCAAAGCGGCCGTGCCTTCCGCGGCTCTCGATGCGCACCGGGACGAAGTCTTCCTCCGGGTGGAGCGGATCGGTGCTGCGCCACGGGAGCTGCTGGCCGGCGCGCGCGAGCTGGCGGCAATCGATCCTGCACCGTTGCGGGTTGCCGTTTGTGACGACGCAGCGGCTGCACGGATCTCCACAGCCTGGCCGGCTACGCAACTGGTACGGGTGGCCGCGCCGTTGGCCAAAGATGCCCTGCGCACGGGCGAGGCCCGCCTGGTCGCCGGAGCCCATGTGGACCTGGCTCGGCTCGACGGCCATTACCTGCGCCGTTCCGATGCCGAAATCTTCGGCGACACCGTCGCGTCGGGGTCCAAAGGAGCATGAGCGGTCCCGAGCCCTCTTTCACGCCTCGCCTGCGGACTCGTCGCATGACGCCTGCCGACATCGATCGCGTGGCTGACCTCGCTGCCAGCCTCGACGGCGCGCCGCAATGGCCGCGGGCTTCCTGGGTCACGGCCATCGGCAGCCATGCAACGCCGCCAAGGATCGCCCTGATCGCGGAAGAGGTTCCCTCTGAATCGCTGCTGGGTTTTGCGATGGCTATGGTCCTGCCCCCCGAAGCAGAGCTGGAGACCATTGCCGTAGCTGCTGCAGGTCAACGCCGCGGGATCGGCCGCCGTCTCTTCACCGCCCTTGAGGCCGGCCTGAGCGCAGCGGGCGCAACCGACGTCCATCTAGAAGTACGGTGCTCGAATCGCCCGGCACTGGCCTTCTATGCGGCTCTCGGATTTCAAGAAACCGGACGCAGACCGCGCTACTACACCGATCCCGTGGAAGACGCGCTGCTGCTACGGCTCCGGCTGCCCGAAACGCAGGCCAGGTGATTGCATCACAACGGGTTACCGTTGAACATCGGAGGCCCTCCCCGTGTCCTTCTGGACGATTTCGGTGCAGAAATCCACAACGTCTTATGACTTTCATGCAAATTCGAGCTCTTTGCATCTTGCGGGTTGCGGGGTTGCGGGGGTATACGTTAGTGTTCTGTAACATTTATCTGATCAGGACTACCGGAGGTGCTTGATGGACGAAGTACTGGATCCGACGCTGAGCGAAGAGATCGATCGCCTGCATGCCGAACACCATCGCTACGCTCAGCGGCTTGAAGAACTGATTGAGAAACCCTACCTCTCAGAAGATGAACAACTGGAAGAAGTGCGGCTGAAGAAGCTGAAGCTGCACGCCAAGGACCTGATCTACGCGCTCGAACGGCGATCGCCGGCCATAGCCTAGGTCCACAAACAGCGGTACTCAGCTTCTCTCCTTCGTTCCCGGCAACGGGTCGGCAGGATGAGGTATGCAGCGGTATGCGGCTCAGCGATTCATGAGTCGTTCACCCCCTCTCTCAGAGTGTGCCAACCCACAGCAATCAGAACACGACCCCACCACCAGGTTCACCGTATAATCGTCTGGGACTATGGTTCGTGACGGTTACATCTACGGTTTAAGCCTGTTGGTTGTGGCGGCTTTGGTGGCGTGGGCAACAGGCAACTGGGCATGGGGCATTGCGCCGGTGTTGCTGGCAGCCTTTTTCCTCTGGTTTTTCCGCGATCCCGAACGGTTGGTTCCCGCCGGCCCCGGCTTGGTTGTTTCACCCGGAGACGGCCTTGTTACCGAGACGGTGACCATCACCACCCCCGACGGACCCCGCCAGCGGATCAGCATTTTTCTCAGCGTCTTTGATGTGCACGTGAACCGCTCGCCCATCGGCGGCGTCCTCAGTGACGTGCATTACCGGAAAGGCCAGTATCTGAACGCCATGAACCCGGCCTCCGCGGATCGCAATGAGCAGAACGTGGTTACCGTGCGCGGAGTCGGCGGCGTTGAGGTCACCTTCAAGCAGATTGCAGGTCTCCTTGCGCGCCGCATAGTCTTCAACTGCCGCCAGGGCGATTCGGTGGAGCGCGGCCAGCGCGTCGGGCTCATCAAATTCGGCTCGCGCGTCGACGTTCTGCTGCCACCGGAAGCTCGTCTGCTGGTGAAGGTCGGTGAGCGGGTCCAGGGTGGGTCCAGTGTGCTGGCCGCGCTGCCCGAAGCTGAAATCGTGCTCGCTGAGCCCGCCGTTGAGGCAGTAGAAAGCGCCGGCATCTTGCCAGAACCGGCCCTAGGAGAAATCCAGTGAACGGTCGCGATCCAGCCCTCGTCAGAGCCAACGCCAAGGCTCGCTTGCGCCGCGGCATGTACCTGCTGCCGTCACTGTTCACCGTGGGCAACATCGCGCTGGGCTTCTACTCGATCACCGAAACTTTGAAGGCCATCACCGGCGATGCAGCCACGCACCTGGATTGGGCGGCCATGGCCATCGTTTTCGCCATTCCTTTCGATTCGCTCGACGGTCGCATTGCCCGCATGACCAACACCACCAGCGAGTTCGGCAAGGAGCTGGATTCGCTCGCGGATGCCATCACTTTCGGTGTGGCGCCCAGCCTCCTGGCCCTCATCTGGGGGTTTCACTTCCTGCCGGATACCAGTCATCCCGATGTGATGGTGCATCTGCGACAGGCCGGCGCCTTCATCTGCTTCCTGTTTCTCATCGGGGGCGTGTCGCGTCTCGCGCGCTTCAACATCTCGCATGATGCACAGCCCCGCAATCCCGGCCGGCCTGGACGAAAATACTTCGTCGGCATGCCCATTCCGGCCGCCGCAGGTTTCCTGGCTTCGACGGTGCACCTTTGCTACGGCATCCCAATTGAGGACTGGTGGTGGTGGGTCGCCATTCCCTGGCTGCTTCTGGTGGGCCTCAGCGGCTTCCTCATGGTCAGCACCTGGCGCTTCTGGTCCGGCAAGGAGATCAACTTCTCCCGCAGCCATCCCTTCCAGATCCTGTTTGTTCTTTCCATCGTGGTTTATGTCGTCGTCCGCTACTCCAACGTGGCATTTTTTGCCCTCGGGCTCACCTACATGTTTTCAGGAATCTGGGCGCGGGCGGCGTATTCGTGGTCGCGTCGGCGTCGGCGCGGCTCCGATGCGCTTCCGGAAGAGAACCCTGCCGCGGTCGCGCGCGATCCGCTGCGCCACTTGTAGATCCTGCTGATTCACTGCAAAGTCATCAACGCCGAAAAGGATATCCGTGTACAAAATCGCCATTGCCGGAGCCTCATCCCTGCTGGGTCGGGAACTGAAGGATGCGCTGTCGGAGTCGCCCCTTGCGGCGGCCAACTTCATCCTGCTGGACGACGAGCAGGCCAAGGGGCAGTTGGACCAGGTTGGGGACGAAGTGACCTTCGTCCAGGGGATTGAAGTCGATTCCTTTGAGCGCGTCGACTTCACATTCTTTGCCGGCGCTGAAGACCTGACCCGCAGACACTGGCGCGACGCACTGCGGGCCGGATCCACGGTGCTTGACCTGACCGGCGCTTTAGACCGCGAGCCGGGCGTGCTGGTGCGCGCACCCTGGCTCGGCTCCGATAGCCAGGGTTCCGTCTCCGTCACCGCCGACCTGTTTACGCCCGCGGTGGTTCCCGCACACCCCGCTGCGCTCGCCCTGGGCCTGCTGCTTGAGCGCGTGCAACAGGCCGCCACGGTTCGCTTTGCTGCCGCAACCATCCTTGAGCCGGCCAGCGATTTTGGCCGCGCCGCCATGGACGAACTCCACCAGCAGACCGTCAGCCTGCTCAGCTTTCAGAGCATGCCGCGCGCCGTCTACGATGCGCAGGCCGCCTACAACCTGCTCGGCGGATTGGGCGAAAGCGCCAAGGCCAGCCTGAATGCCCTGGAAGCGCGCATCCGGCGCCACTATGACGCCTTATCCGGAGGCCGCTGGCCGGCGCTGGCGCTGCAGGTCGTTCATGCCCCGGTCTTCCACGGCCACACCTTCTCCATTGCCATCGAGCTGGAGCGCCCGGTTGAAATTACGGCGCTCGAAGAGGCGTTGGGCGGCGACCATGTCGACCTGGTGCTTGAGGACACGGATTCGCCCTCAAACCTGGCCGCGACCGGCCAGAACGATGTGCTGGTGCGCCTGCGCCCCGATACGGCCTCGTCGCGCAATCCAAACCTGACATCGCGCCTGTGGCTCTGGGCCGCCTCTGACAACCTGCGCCTCCACGCCCAGAACGCAGTCGAGTGCGCCCTCGATCTGCGGAGACTGAGACCGGCGGGGACGGTGCAGTAGGAACGGTTTCGAATTGGGAATTGGATTGCGCGGCGGGACTAAGATAATTCGTCCCGCCGCTTTCTTTTTGCGACGGCCGTTCAAAGCTGTCTATCTGTGCCAGAATGCAAGCTATGGAAACTCAATACGCGATCGTGGGTCCCAATGGGAGCTGGAGATCCCGGTCGAAATTCGCGAGTCGATGGGGATCCTCGACGGAACACGACTGTGCATTTATCAGGACGAGGCAAGGATCATTGCCGAAATTGACGTGGAAGCTGTAACAGAGACCGTTGCAGATGAATAGACGAGGAATATTTCAGTTCTTCCTCTTCAGCGTGATCGGCGTCCTTCACCAGTCGATATCGCTCGTCGCTTTCGTGTTGATTGCGCGGACCGACTATGCTGATATGGGAAAGCATTTGGCTGTGTGTGCGGCGATTCTTGCCTCGGCTTTGCTGGTATGGATTTGGCTTCGTTCGATCGAAAAACCGATGTGGATATTCCTCGTGCCTCTGGCACTCGCCGTCGGTTTCTCAGCAGCTCTCCGGCTTGTTGGTTTTTTGCTTTTTCCCGGATTGGTGAAGGATTTGGGTGCGCCATTCAGTGACCTATGGCCGGTCCTGGTGGAGACAGGAATCGTGTTCGTTCCGTTCGGAATTGGGACTGCATTGATTCTCCTTCTACAACGATGGATGGCCTGCGTGAGGCTTTCCCAAAAGGTCTGAAGCTCATCCGAATTGAGTTGTCCGAACCGCAGGTACCTTCACTCCACTGGCTCCGCCTTCACCGTCCCCCGCACCGTAACCAAGCCTGCTCAACATACCCGTCCGTCATCCCTGCAATGTAGTCCACCACGGTCCGCGCCAGCCCCTGCGTAGGAATCTGTGTTTGATGATCCTCCGGCAGCATCGTCGGGTCCGCAATCAGCGCGCCAAACAGGCTCTCCACAATCTCCGTTGCGTGCGTCCGCGCCTCCTCCAACACCGGGCTGTTATACAGGCCGCCATAAAGGAATTCCTTGGCTTCGGCACGCTGCGCCTCCATCTCCATACTCAGCGCCGCTAGACGCTCCGGCGCATTCCGCACATCCTCAAGCGATTCAGCCCCGCTCGCCGCCACGCGTCTGCGCACCTCCTGCATCAGGTCCGTCACCAGCGCGTTCAAAATCCGCCGCAGCGTCTCGCTTACGCTTATCTTCTCCGTGGTCTGCGGATATTCCCTCAGCACCGCATCGTAGTAGTCGCAAAACAGCGGCACGCCCTCCCGCACCTGCGCAAGCGCCAAAATCCCCGACTCCAGCCCATCATCCAAATCCGCCGTCAAGTACGCAATCTCGTCCGCCAGGTCGATCAGTTGTGCCTCAAGCGGCGGAAACTGCCCCAGAAAATAATCACCCAGTTCGGGATGTTCGCTGGCCGTGTAGTCGCGCGAGTGCTTCACAATCCCTTCCCGCACCCCCAGCGTCAGGTTCAGTCCGCGAAACGCCGCATACCGCTCCTCAAACCAGGTCACAATCCGCAGCGCGTGCAGGTTATGGTCGAAGCTCAGCCCGTATCGGCGCAGGCAGTGGTCCAGCGCCTTCTCGCCCGTATGCCCAAACGGCGGATGCCCAATGTCGTGCGCCAGCGCCAGCGCTTCCGCCAGCTCGGCATTCAGCCC
>Ga0187847_10000035_pt1 | contig 149172 bp, 109 predicted proteins | sample June2016WEW_4_10_FD_132458 | JGI IMG/M metagenome (GOLD analysis project Ga0187847, IMG submission 132458) | Peatland microbial communities from SPRUCE experiment site at the Marcell Experimental Forest, Minnesota, USA - June2016WEW_4_10 | ecosystem: Environmental > Terrestrial > Soil >...
GACCGCAGGGCCATTACTTGACGATTCGGTCCGCTGATGGCCGTTACGGTATCAGGTTCGAGACGGACAACGGAAAGATCACCACGTTCTACGGGGGGCGTTTTGACGCAATCCAATACATCGAAGGTTGCGAGTAGGGCACGCCGCGCTTAGGGGCATGTGCTGTCAACTCCTGATATCAGGGGGATAACCGGCCAACTACCGTTTTCTCCTACCAGCGTATACCTCCCACACAATCAGGCACGCCACAGCTATGCCTGAAAAGATCGCGATATCCGTCAACGAAACTTCCAACCTGAACGGCCTGCTTTGAAAACTGTTTTTCATCCAAAGAAGGCCGAAAAGAAGCAGGTAGCCCAGTAGGGATGTCACAAGATAGAGTCGTCAACCTTTGAGAACGGGTCTCTTTTTCACGATGATTCGCCCGATTGTCTCACCTAATCTCGACAGTCGCCAACGGGCAAGCACGGGGTCTCAGAGAGTGATTGTCGTAACAGGCGATCTCGCAAGCGTACGCCGTTTCTTCGCCTTTTTCGGTGTCGAAAAGCGTAACCGCGATGTTTCAACAGCTACAAGGCTCGGCCACCCGACGCCAGAGCGTGGTGGCTATTTCCAGAGACTATAGAGATAGGGTGTGATTGCCTTGATGAAGAAGAAGTAGAAAAACATGGCGGTGGTGGCAGGGATCACGGACGAGAGCTTGGGCCAGAGCCCGGTCTGCTGGATGGCCACATAAGCCAGGACAAGAGTCACGATATAAATCAGCCCAGAGAGCAGCAGCCAAAGCAAGCCCATGGCGTGATTCCTGTAGATCTGACTGTAGGAATTGAGGAGCACCGGATTGAAAAGCGTCTCCAGAATCGGGATGACGAGCATAGCGATCAAGAACGTGAAAGCGCGACTCCCGGGCCGTTTGAGCAAAACGTAAATCAGAATGGTGTGGGGCACTTCGGAGAGGATGAAGGGGAGCAACAACATCAGAGTCCAGTTGTGGGGTACGGAGGCGCGAGTCGCGAGTTGGAACAACATGACGGCGCTGATTGCGATCTGCGCTACCAGGGCGAGGACGAGGCGGTCGATGGTCTTGTGCCCGACAGGCCACAGCGGAAGATGGAGGGACCGCGATCCCGACGAAGGCAACCTGGGCGTGGCAGCAACTGCAGGAACGGTGGCGGGTCCGGCGGGGGCCGGCAGGCGCCAGACGATCTCTTTCGCCAATTTGACGATCATGACCACGCCCGCGGTAACGAGCGCGATTGTGGCCAGGATTGCGCCGAAGAACGCATCGCTGGCTTGGGGACGGAGGATCCTCGCGCTTGGTGTAAGCCCACCCCTTATAAATACGAGCCCTGCGATGAGGAGCAGAAAACAGCAGCCTCCGATCACCAGGATGGTGGTGACGAGGATGCCAAGGGTACGAAGCGTGTTGGCGGCCCAGCGTTCCACGGTTTGGAAGTTACTTCGCTCTGTCCAACTTGGCGATCCCCATCAGTACTTCGATCATGGTTGCATTGCCTACTCCAATTCTTGCAGGTAGTTCACCAGCTTGCACAATAACTGTCGTAACCAGGCGTTCTCGCAAGTGTGCGCTGTTTGTTCGCCCCTCGTGAATGGTCAATGCGCACTCAGAGTTTTTGGATTGTTCGACAAGTATCTTTCGCCCGGGGCATAATGGCCGCATGACACCCAAGCGCGCGTTTTGGGAGGCGTTTGCCACAGTATGCCTCCCGAGCTTGATAGTGCTAGCCCAATGATTAAGCCGACAAAGAAATCAAGCAGAAAACCTGCGCAAGCTGGCGGCGCCGATTCAAATCTGAAGAATCTTGCCGGCAGAATGTTAGAGCTTGGCCGTGAGGCGGTGGCGATATACACGCCCGTAGTGGATGCGATTATCGATACCCAATCCAGAGATGTCCGGCAGATTGAAAACACATTGGATGGACTGCTGGGCTTCTGTTTCGACTCTGAAGGACTCGTCCTCTATAAAAAGCTGTGCCGCCACTACTTATCAATCGACGCTGTCGCTACCGTCGAATATGTGAATGCATACCGCGATATGTGGGATCAAGAAAAAAGTGTGGAACCTTGTAAGCGGCAAGCCCCAAAATGACACGAGCACCGCAGATACCGCCAGTGTTGTACATACATGCCGAATGAGTTGGGCGCGGACGTGTCATCCTTCAGCCCAGCTACTGAGACGATCTGCGCGGGCATCACCTTGCCACGTATCGGGCAACTCCACTCGTGCTCGTCTGGTACTCTCCTGCGAGAGACAGATTTACATTCCACCTCCCACGCGACCATTTGCTAGAAACCTGACATTCCCCGGATAGCTGAATAGTAAGCCGAGGCGCAAAGGTCAGTGTCAAGGCTCTTCGACCGCCAAGGCGGCGCGTGAAGAGCGGCCTTGACACTGGCCGGGCCTTGGCTACTCTCTGACAACAATCTGGGGATGCCTTTCGGAAATGGAGCATCACAGACCAAGGCCGAAACCCTGACTGATCTGATTCTTGTGCGTGGTTTGTGGTTCTATCTTGTGCGCTTCTGACTCTTGCTGAATCGCAGGCGAATGGGACACATCGCGGCGGAGTTCTTGGCCGATCGCCTGTGCGTTGTTCGTATAGATCTGCGCGTCATAGCTTCCACGTGAGACGGAAACATAGGCCATGCGGCTGTTGAGCAGATCCTTCGCGCCCAATTCCGAATCCACGTGAATCAGGACACGGTCGGCAGTCTGTCCCTGGCTGGAATGGCTGGTCATGGCATAACCATGGTCGAGATGCGGATGCTGGCGCGGATCGAGTTCGACCGAGCGGCCACCGTCCATTTTCAGGCGCAACCGCCCGTCGTTGCCGATGCTCTCGATCTTTCCCAAGTGGCGGTTCGCAACTTTCACTTCGTTGGCCGGCGCAGTGAATTGAATACGATCGCCCACTGAAAAACTTCGCGCCTCCTCTCGAAAGACCGAGACTCCTTGCTGACGGCGCGGATCGTAAGTTCGCTCCGTTCCATCCTGCCGTGCCACTGTCAGCTGGTTGTTGAGAGCGTCGATGCTCTTCACCTGCGCGTACTCGCCTTTTCCGATGCCAGTCTCCTTCGATGCGCGCGAATAGCGCAGCACATCGCCCACTTCATACCGTTCTGCCCATGTCCGGTCGGCGCCGGTAAGGTCTTGGCGCGGCACTAGCGTCCTGATGTGGCGCTCTTCGGTGCTGACGGGGCCGCTCCGCTGCAGTTCCGCACGGACGCGCTCGTTGATCTCCATGCGAGAGCGATTATCGGGAGAAATCACGAGCGTGTTGTCCGGCGATTTTGCATACTCATAAATAGGTGAGGAGGACTGCGCCTCGATTTGCGTGCGCGGTACAGGATTGCCTTGTAATTGCCAGCAAGATTCTCACCTTGGAGTTTACATATATGTCCAGCCAGACATCCGTCCGACGAAACATCAACATTTCTCTACCCCCCTCTCGCGCTGACGCAACGGCAAGTACGCATGAATCGCTCGACTCAGCAGCGGCCAACTCGGCGGCCAAATTGAGTCGCAGGCCAATGGCGACAGCGGAGCAAAACGGTGACTTCTTGGCAATCCCAGCTCGCAGGCCAATTCATCCCATTCCCATCACTGTCGGCAAGATGTTAACCACCAGAGAAGCGGCTGCAATCCTAGGTCGCCCACACTCTACTTTGGAGCGATGGCGATGCGAAGGTAAAGGACCGGATTATGTGAAAGAGGAAGGCGGAGTGCGATACCATGAGGACCATCTGCGAGATTACATTCGCAGAAACACGCGGACATCTTCCGTGCGAGCGCTCGTGGAGACCAAGCGTGAATCTCTTTAAAAAGACCTGACCACCCTTATTGGTGGTATGACTTTACGGTCCGTGGGGAACGTTTCCGCGGATCGACGAAAGAAACACGGAAAGCTGCTGCATTTGGTAAAGCGGCGGCGCTTTTGGCAGCAGTCGCCGAAGGCAAATCACAAACCAACAAGAAAGCACCGGTGCTCTCAGCGTTTGTGGTGCGATTCATGTCCTATGTTGACAATGCGAAGCTGGCGGAAAAATCAAAGAGCTACCTTCGGAACGGATGGCGACTCCTTGAACAGACGAGCATTGGAGAAATGAGAATGGATCGCATCACCGCTGAAGATATCGATGCGCTGCCCCTGCCAGGTGGACCCTACAACGTGAATTGCGCGCTGAAGACCTTGCGTCGGATGCTTCACAAGGCAGAAGAATGGGGATTGATTATGAAGGTTCCCAAACTGAAGCTAAGCAAGGAACGGGGTAGAACTCTAAGGCTGGACCAGGAGGCGGAGCGCAAGCTGTTGACCGCCGCCGACAGTCTACTGGAAAGAGGTCTGTGGACTCCCAAAATGCATAGTACTTTCCGGGACATTGTCGTTCTCGTGAGGGACACTGGGATGCGCAACAAAAAGGAACTGTTTTGTGCGCGCATCGAGGATATCGACTGGAACAATCGTGTGTTCTTCATCCCCGACAGCAAGACTGACAATGGCAGAAGGTTCGTGCCGCTCAGTGATCGCGCTTTGGAGCTGTTGAAGGCTCGCTGCGGGGACCATCGCGAGGGCTGGCTCTTCAAAGCCTTTTCTGCTTCTGGGCATTTGACAACAGTCGACAGGAAATTCCGCCAAGCTCGAGGTGAAGCAGGGCTTCCGGAAAAGCTAGTCCTGTACTGTGGTCGCCACGATTACAGAACCAGAGTGCTACAGGGGACCGGCAATATTGCGGTCGTCATGCGCACCATGGGGCACGGGAGTCCATCAACCGCGATGAAGTATCAACATCCCGAACTTGAGCAGGTTCGGCGCGTTTTGAACGGAACAAACAACTACAAACCGCAGCAAGAATTGAATGGCACATTTTACGGCACAGTAACTAAACAGTAAACTCGGTAAGTGATTGATTTAAATGGTGGGCAGTGCAGGACTCGAACCTGCGACCTCCTGCTTGTAAGGCAGGCGCTCTAACCAGCTGAGCTAACCGCCCACATTGATCTTCAAAGCTTTACCGCCTTTTGAAACACCATGCATGCGGATGCAAAGAACTCAACGCTTTCCGGTTCAATACTATCAAACCGGACTCCACGACGGGCCCCCCCTTCTGGACGAAGTTCGCAGGCCGAGTCGAGGACATAGTCGCCGACGGAAACACGACCGTTGCTTTGTTCGGGACCAAGTACCCCCCCCGATGCCACGCGAGGTAAAAGGTCGCGGCATCAAGCCCCCATCGACCCGCGCCTTCAACCAGATCTAACGTCAGTTCGCGGGAGTACCGAAACCTCACACCACAATAGTTTCGAGGATACTGCTCCCCTGCCCCTCCGGTCACACCCTCTCGCCTTCCCTGTCCTTCCGATGCGAGAAATGTTTCGGAGCACAGGGAAGGCATACCGGCTCGGCTGCGGCTTCCCCACTTTCGCTGCTACACTTCTTGGGTGCGACAGTTGATCGTCAACGCCGACGATTTTGGTCTGACCGCCGGAATAAATCGCGCCGTTATCGAAACCCACAGCACGGGCGTTGTCTCCTCGACCACACTGATGGCCAATGGCGCTGCTTTTGACGACGCGGTCGCTCGGGCGCGTTCGACGCCAAATCTCTCCGTAGGCTGCCATGTCGTGCTCGTCGATGGCACGCCCGTATCGCCGCCGGATGCGGTCGATACGCTGCTGGCAATACGGTCGGCGGAGCCGCACAAGTTCTTCTCCAGCCTTTCCGGTTTTGCCGCTCGCGCCATGCTGGGGGGCTTTGATCGCGATCAACTGGTCGCGGAAGTCACGGCACAAATCCGGAAAATTCAGTCCGCCGGTCTCACCGTAACTCACCTCGATACCCACAAACATGCGCACCTTTTTCCCGAGATTCTTGTCGCGCTCCTCCGGGCGGCTCGGATTTGCGGCGTACCCGCTATTCGTAATCCGATCGTCCCGGTCAAAGCGACGCCTGCTCGCCTATTCAAAGGCAAGCCCGATCTGTGGAAACGCTATGGCCAGGTGCGTGTGCTGCACGCTTTCAACCGGCAATTTCTCCAGCGTACCAAGCGCTCCGGCGTGCGCAGCCCCGACGGCGTCCTGGGAGTAATCGAGACGGGCTCGACCGACAACCCAGGCCACGGTTCCCTGCTGCGACAAACGCTAGCCAGCCTGCCGGAAGGCACGTGGGAATTGGTCTGCCACCCGGGATTCAACGACGCTGATCTGGCACGGGCTGGCACGCGCTTGCTCGCTTCCCGCGAGGACGAACGGCGCCTGCTAACTTCGGAAGGACTCGGACGGTTTCTGGAAGAGCAGAAAATACGGGTCATAAGTTATCGCGATTTCGCGGAAAACCGCCGGTAATCAGGTCGACAGGTGCCTAAAGGGGTACTGCGCTCGTCACTCCGGCGGCTCACTTTCTAATGTCGCGACGCAGCCTAGGACGTTATCATCGTAGAAGGTGCATACAGAAGGATAGGCATGGCCGACCATCAAACCGAACCTCGCCTTAGCGTGGATTTGCCGGTGCGGATATGGGGAATGAGCGCTGACGGGCGCCCCTTTTCCCAGCATGCTCACGCCCATAACATCAGTTCCGAGGGAGCGCTCATCTCGGGCGTCGAAAACGAACTGAAGGTGGGTGATGTGATCGGCGTGCAGTGCGACGAGAAGAAGACGCGCTGCACCGTGATTTGGGTAATGAACACGGGGCCGGTCAAAAAAAATCAGGTGGGAGTGAAGTTGGTCGCGGACCAGGAGTGCCCCTGGAAGACCTATCTGCCCCTGGAAGGCGCCAGGGTTGCAATTGCGGGCAGCGCTTCCAACCGCCGAAAATGGCACCGCCACAAGATCACGCTTCCCCTGGAACTTCGGGACGAGCGTGTCAGCGCGCCCCTGCGTATCAACGCCACCGACGTGAGCGGCAATGGATGTTATATCGAGAGCATGCAACCGTTGCCTCTCGGAACGGTTCTGCGGGTGGATTTCTGGCTCGACTCGGAGCACATCAACATCACTGCGGCAGTCCGGACCTGCGATCCAGGGGTGGGCAATGGAATCGAGTTCACCGGCATGCCCGCCGAAACCAAGGAAAGAATGCAGGCCTATCTCGACGCGATCGATCCGCAAAGGGGAATCTCGAAACACGAGTAGCGTCGGCCGGAGATTAGGCGGGCGGCTCTGCATAGCGCGCCAGCACAATGGCGCGAATCAATCCGCCCATGGTGAATTCCCGGGCCTCCAAGGTGACCGGAAGCTTCAACTCGCGCAGCGTGGCTGAAGTTACCGGACCAATCGAAGCAATCTGCACACCCTTCAGCAGACCTGAGCCCAGCGCGCCTTTTTTGGCATCGCCCAGCAGTTCGGCGAAATTCTTCGCGCTGGACGAACTGGTAAAGGTCACGACGTGCGGGCGGCGCGCGGCGTTGTTCATCAGCGCACGCAAACGAGCTCGCGATTTATCCGGTACCACGGTTTGATAAGCTTCGACGACATCGACCTCGGCCCCCGCTGCGCGCAACTCTTCGGGAATCACGTCCCGCGCGACTTTCGCCCGGATCAACACCACACGTTTGCCCTTAATCTTGTCGCGCAGCCCGGCCACAACCGACTCGGCCACGTATTCTTCGGGAACCATCTTGACCTTGAGCCCGTGCTTCACGATTGCTTTCTTGGTCGCGGGCCCGATGGCGGCGATCTGAAGACGGCTGAAATTCCGGCGCGGAACACGAAGTTTTCGGCTGCGCTCCCACATCGCCGCCACGCCATTGGCGCTGGTAAGGATCAGCCAATCGTAGGTCTTGATATTCTTCAAAGCGTCGTCTAGCGGCTGATACGATTGCGGCCTGCGAATCTCGATGAACGGGATTTCGATGACTGCTGCGCCTAGGCTGCGCAGGCTGGCAGAAAGACTGCCCGCCTGGTGGCGGGCGCGTCCAACGAGAATCCGGGTTCCTCGGAGGGGGTATTTTTCGTTAGGCTTCATGAATGGCGGTGTGGGGTTCTCGTTTCCTAAGCTTCAGGAATGCAAGGTCGATTCCGCTTCCCAGGCATCGGACGCTCGAAACCTAGCACCTGAAACCTGCATCTACGGCTGTTGCGGTAACGCGAAACCTTCCCCGTAAACCTCTTCGAGGATAACATCGCCGCCCCGGCGGAGAAGCGTTTCACCGACGTCTTCCCCCAGGCGCACCGGATCATCGCCGTCGCGTGACTCGCGCAGAACTTTGGTTCCATCGGGATGCGCGACGAGTCCGTTCAGGCGAATGCGGCCCTCCTGGACTTCGGCGAAGGCCCCAATCGGAACCTGGCAGCCGCCCCCCAGCTTATTCAGCAAAGCACGCTCGCAGGTGGTCGCGGCGCGAGCGGCAGCATCCTCAAGAAAGGCCAGCAGCGCTCGCGTTGCGCGGTCGCCATTTCGAATTTCGATTCCCAGGGCGCCTTGTCCGGCGGCCGGCGTCATCATTTCGGCGGGGATTACCTGGCGCACCAATTGCGTTTTGCCCAACCGGTTCAGACCTGCCGCGGCCAGAATGATGGCATCGTAGTCACCCGCTTCCAGCTTACGCAGCCGCGTGTCCACATTGCCACGCAGCGGGTGGATCCGCAGATCCGGACGAAGAGCCTTCAACTGCGCCTGACGCCGCAAGCTGCTCGTACCTACGTTCGCGCCCCGCGGTAAGGCTTCGATATTTGCGAACTTCGGGGAACAGAATACATCGCGCGGATCCTCGCGCGTGGTGATCGCCGCAATCTCAAAATCGGCCGCCAGCTCGGTCGGCAGGTCCTTCAAGCTGTGCACGGCCAGGTCAACCCGGTTTTCGACCAGTGCCTCTTCGATCTCCTTGGTGAACATGCCCTTGGTGCCGACTTTGGCGAGGGCGACATCGGTGATTTTGTCGCCCGTCGTTTTAATGATTTCGAGGTCGACGCTGTGTCCCTGGGCCCGCAGCAGGTCCGAAATGTGATGCGCCTGCCAGAGCGCCAGTTGTGAACCGCGAGAACCGATGCGCAAACGAGCCATTAGTTTTCGACTCCTTTGTCCGAACCCGGTCCGCGACCGGACTTGGCAACGGCAACCTTTTCATCCTCGCGCGCGCCGTCGTGCAAATTGAAAAGGCGGCGTACCAGGTCGATGACGGTGGTCGACTCCGGATCGCGCGCCGCCGTTTTCAGAGTGCTGATGGGAGTATGCATGATTTTGTTGACGATGCCCCGCGTGAGTGCTTCCACGGCGAGTTCCTGATCGGTAGTCATCGAACCGAGGCGCCCGCGAACGCGATCGATCTCAGCCTGGCGGATGGTCTCCAGATGCTCCTGCAAGCTGACGATGGTCGGAACCACGTCGAGAGTCTGCAGGCGCGCGTGGAACTTGTCGACTTCGCCATTGACGATCGCCTCCGCCTTTTCGGCTTCCTTCTTGCGATCGGCAACGTGAGAGCTGACCGCTTGCTGCAGATCGTCGATATCGTAGACGAAAATGCCATCGATCTTGTTCAGCTCCGGGTCGACGTCACGCGGCACCGCGATATCGATGAAGAACATGGGCTTATTCTTGCGCAGGGCCATGAGCTTCTCGCCGTGTTCCGGCCGGAAGATGAAGTTGGGCGAGCCGGTGCTGGTAATCACGATGTCGGCCCGCTCGCAGGTGTCATAAAGCCGGTGAAATTCGATCGCCTGTCCGTCAAACTTCTGTGCCAGTCGAATCGCCCGGTCGTAGGTTCGGTTGGCGACGAACAACGATGCGGCGCCGTGCGCCAGCAGATGCCGCGCCGCCAGTTCGCTCATTTTTCCCGCACCCACCAGGTAAACGCTCTTGCCGGTCAGATTCCCGAAGATTTTCTTGGCCAGCTCAACCGCTACCGAAGCAATCGAAACCGACGAGGAACCGACAGCGGTTTCCGTGCGAACACGTTTGGCTACGGCAAAGGCCCGGGTCAGCAGCTGATCAAGTTGCGCGCGCACCGCCCCCACGGCCCGAGCCGTAGCATACGCTTCCTTGACCTGACCCAAGATTTGCGGCTCGCCGACCACCATGGAATCGAGGCTGGCAGCGACACGAAAAATATGTCGAATCGCCTCGTCCTCGCGAAACTCGTAAAGATACTTTTCCCATTGCCCGAGGTCGGTGGCGAAATACTCGCACAGAAATTCGCGCAGGTCGCCGGTACCGTTCTTCAGATTGGCGATGAATTCGACCCGGTTGCAGGTCGAGACAATCATGCCCTCGGCCACCGCCGGATGCTCGGAAAGTTTCTTGCAGGCATCGGGCAACAGCGATTCGGGAATCGCCAAGCGCTCGCGCACTTCGACCGGCGCAGTCTTGTGATTTACGCCGATGAGCTGGAATTTCATGCCGAAATAAACCTGTGCATTCCGCTGAAGTAGTTGGCAATCCAGGCCACGATGGCGGCGACAAAGGCGACGCTGGCGAGCAAGGCAGCGCGGCGTCCACGCCAGCCCGCATTGAGGCGCGTGAACACCATCAGCAGGTATACGGCCCACATCAAGACCGAAAGCAGAATCTTGGGATCGGAAAAATCGATGCGACCGTAAGTGGCTTCCGCAACCACCGAGCCAGCGATCAGGCCCAGCGTCATGAACGGAAATCCAAGCATCAGCGAGCGGTAGCCGATATCGTCGATGACCTGTAACGCCGGCAGCCGGGCAAACATTCCACTGGCGCTTTTGGACTTCAAAGCGCGTTCCTGCATCAGGTAGAGAATACTCGCGCCAAAGCTCAAGAAAAGGGCCGCGTATCCGGTAAAGATCATCAGGATATGCACCGCCAGCCAACCGTGCTTCACGGCGAGCGAGGCGAAAACGAGTGGTTGCTGACCGGTGGCGGCCACGAAGGTGAGCAGAAAAACCAGGGGAAAGATGACAATGCCCGGGGTCGTCGTCTGGTACACCATATACGCAATCATGAAGACGACCATGATCAGGAAGGCCAGCAGCGATTCCGAATTGTGCACCGAGGCTGAGGCAAGCTGGCCATTTTGTACCACCGCTTCGGTCAACGACACCAGATGGAACACCATCCCCAGATACGATGCGTGCAGGGCAACCTTGCTCAGGATTTCGGACGTGCGAGTGAGAGCGACCAGCGCATAGAGCAAGCCGGCAGCATAACAGAACAGCGCAACGCGCAGCCAAACCAGAGTCATCATTGTTAAGGTGCGTCCACAGGCCGGTCTGTTACAGCCCCACCCCGCCTGGGTGATTATAGTTTGCCCGGCCCACGGTGCGGGAGGAAACGGAGACGGTCACAACGGCGTGTGACGTGGGTCACAGGGGCATTCCGCGGAAAAGAACATCCTGAATGTGGTAAAACAGCTGCATCTGGATCCAGGCGGGCGCTTTCGCAAACGCACAAAAGACCAAGCAACCGAGAAATCGGAAATCAACCGACCTGAAGGCCAGAACTAGCGCTCGAGAATTGGGGAATCTCTCATGTAAGGTCGCTTCCGGATCGCTTTGGAAAAGGAGAAGGCTTCGAAACTTGCGGTTCGACGCCGCTCGGCAAGCGCTAGCAAGCTCTCTCCGGGCGCAACCCGCCGCAAGAAGCATGGAACCAGACCTTCCTCGGGACCGGCAAGCCGCGTGATCTCCACTTCCCGCCGAAGACCAGACCTTGGCGTACGAAGTCACGCCTAGAGCACCAGCGACGAGCAATGCGTATTGATTCGGTACTTCCCGTCGTACTCCTGTGGGCCGCCTTGGCCGCGACGCCCGCGATCTCCCAGGACGCTGCCGTACCGGAATCGCGCGATCTGCATCCGGTGATTACCGACGTGTCGGTCGCCAGTGGCGCCGACAGCGTCGAGGTAGAAGTCACTTTCAGTCAGTTGGTGCAACCCGAGATGAGCCGTCTCGAGCATCCGGACCGTTTGGTATTCGATTTTCATGGATGTGAACTAGCCGGCCCGGGTCTGCGCTTCGCCGTCAATCGCGGATCCATCCTCGCCGTAACCACTTCCGCGCTCGACGCTGAGCCGCCCGTCGGCAGACTGGTCATCGATCTCGGCTCTGCCACAAATCGCGCGCCGCCGGCGGGAAAAAAGCTGATCGTGCATCTCAGCACCTTCGGAAACAAGCTCATCATCGAACTTGGCGCAACCCCCGTTCCCCCACCTACGGCTCTGGCAGGTGCAGGACCGGCGGCCGGAAGCGGGTCACCCGCCTCTGCATCGAACCCGGGATCCGATCGGGCGCTGTCCAAATCTGTACCGGCGGCCGCGCCTCCACTGACCCCGATGCCGCCACTCGCAACCGAATCCCGGCGCACCCCGATGGCCACTGCGAAGGGCGTCACTCCCGCGCCAGATGCGCCGCCACTGCTTTTCGGCGCCCCGCGAGCGGGTCTCTCCGTCGCAGAAGTTGTCGCGCCGATGCCCTCGATAGCGGCGCCGCTACCCCCGCTCGACCGAGCGCGGCCCATGCCTGAGCAAGCAATGGCTCCCTTGCCAGCCCTGCCGTCGTCGGGCGTCAATCGAAACCCTGCTGCACTCCGTAACGCCGAAGTCGTAGCTCCGGTGCCAGCGGTCTCCGTACCTATCGAGAAGCGTCAGTCCTCGCTACCCGATTCCCCTGGCGCCGTGCCCCCGATGCCGAGGCCGCCGGTTGACTTCCAAGTGAAGCGAACGACCCCGATTGTCGCCGAAGCGATTGCGCCCATACCAAGCGTACCGCCAGTCACAGAGAACCTGCAGCGAGCGGTCTCCCCGTCGACCGTCGTTCCGCCCATGCCCATGGCACCGCCGCTTGTCCCGAAATCCGAGCAAGCGAGTCTCACTTTCCCGATGTCGGTATCGAAACCAGCCATGCCCCTGCCGCGAATTCCGCGCACCTCCGTGCGGATCCATGCTTATGCCCTTCTCGACAAAGCTCGATCTCTCAACGTCTCGGATCTGGAGCCGTTGGAAACGAAGGCGCAAGCTGGTGACCCGGAGTCCGAGACCACGCTTGGACTTGCCTACCATGCCGGCACCTTGCTCAAGATGAACGACCGAGAAGCGCTTCGGCTCCTGCGTCAGGCTGCCAGCAGCGGCTTCGTCGCAGGCGAAGAGGCCATGGGCATCTTTTGCCAGTCGGGCTTCGGCATGACACCCGACAAAACCCAAGCCATTACCTGGTACACCAAGGCCGCGCAACATGGCTCGATTGACGCCGCCACCAACCTGGCCCTGATGTACTCGACCGGCGACGGCGTGCCCAAGGACAGCGCAACCGCGATGGCCTGGTTCCGCAGCGCCGCGGAGCTCGGCGACGCCACCGCACAATTGAACCTGGCCGCCGCCTACCATCGCGGAGATGGCTTGCCGCAGGATGATGCCCAATCCGTGATCTGGCTCACCAAAGCGGCCGAACAAGGCTTGCTGCCGGCGATCCGTGAGCTGGCGAATTGGTACCTGCAACCCCAGCACGGCCGCAATGTCGATGCCGCCATCGACTGGCTCAAAAAAGCCGCCGAACAGGGCGACGCTGGCTCAGAGAGCGAACTGGGCTCGCTCTTCGTCGATGAAAAACTGGGTCGAGTCGACTATAGCCAGGCGGTTGACTGGTACAGAAAGGCCGCCGACCAGGGGCAGCGCGAAGGCCAGCTTGGGTTGGGGATGCGATACCTGCTCGGGCAGGGGGTTCCGCAAAATATGGAAGAAGCGCGGCGTTGGCTGACGCCGGCCGCAAACCGCGGACATCCCTATGCCCAATTCCTCCTGGCAAAAATGCTCGAGGCAGGAGACGGCGGGCCGGCCGATGCGGTCGCCGCCGCCAAATACTACGAACTTTCAGCGAATTTTGGCATCCCGCAGGCTCAATATCGCCTCGGACTCCTGCTCGCCGCCGACCACAACGATGGCCAAAGCCTGCTCTCTGCCTACAAATGGTCGGTTCTCGCGCAGGACGCGATAAAGGAAAGTGCCGCGACCGCGCAAGAAGTTCGAAAATTGCTCACACCGGTGCAGATCGCGCAGGCCGAACGAGAAATCGACGAGTGGCGCACGGCCCACTCCCGGAGTAGTTCCAGTCGCTGATCTGGCCTGGTGACAAGCCGGGGAGAACTCGGGCAGCGACTCTAATCCACGCCGAGCGACGTCAGCGACTCCTCGAGAAGCTGCAGGTCGATCCGCAGTTGCCGCCCTTCACCCTGCATATTTTCCAGTTCATCAAAGGCGCGAATCAAACGCATTTTCGCCGCCGCATACCGCTCGGTTTCCGACAGCGGTCGTCCATGGGATTGCTCCCACGCGGTGACAACCGTCTGGGGAAGGAAAACACTGACCGCGTAAACCAGCTTACGGTCCGAGGTGACATCAAAGACGTATTCATCCACCGCATCGTCGGCCACCGATGGTACCGCCAGTCGCTTTCCGACAAAATAGTACTGGTAAACATAGCCTTGCGATCCGGTGTATGTCTTGAGGCGGCGAATGGTCATGCAACCAGCTTCGAGCTCGGAACTTCAGGCGCGCCTGAACCGGTGGTCGGTTCCTGGCTCGCGCCGCACTACCGACTGCTATTGCCCGGCGATATCACTCTCCCTAAAGCACTCGCCCTTGCCAACCGATCGAACATGCGCCAGGCGGCCAGCGAAACCTTGCTGATGGCCTGCTCTCCGTCCGGCTCACGATGCAGATAGGTCGTCATCACACACAGGACATAGGGCCGTTGCTTCACAAAGATCACACCCGAATCGTTGCGCACTCCTTCGAGCGCTCCCGGCTTATTGGCAATCTTCACGTCGTCAGGCAGATCGCGCGGAATCCAGCTGTCTTTATGAGTGGAGAGGACTTTGAAGAAATCGTCGGTCATCTCTCGATTCAGAATCTCGCCCCGGTAGAGCGCCGAGAGCAAGCTCAGCATCTCGTTGGGAGTGGAGACATTTTCCCGGCCTTCCGCGGCGGCTTTCAGATCCATCATTTTCCGGCGAAGACGGGTATCGCGCAGCCCTTGCGCGCTGAGGAAAGCATTCACCTTGTCCAAGCCGACGCGATCGATGAGAACGTTGGTCGCGGAGTTGTCGCTGACGGCGACCATCATGGTGGCAAGGTCGCGCAAGGTGATCCGCGTGACGCCCGGCGTCAGCCCACCCATGATGTCGCTGTCCTCGACCAAATCGGCGCCATTGACGGTATACAGATCGGTGAGTTTCACTGTACCCTGTTGTGCCTGGCGATAGAGTTCCGCAAGCACGCAGATTTTGATGGAGCTAGCCTGCGGAAATACGTCGTCCGCGTGCAGCCCATACCGGCGCCCGTCCGTCAGGTCGACGATGGCAACCCCCATCACCCCATCGAGGTTGCGATCAATGTCAAGGATTGATTGTTCGAGCTTGGCCCAAAGGACAGTCTGCTTCTCGCCCGGAGCCGGCAGCACCGAGGTCTGTGCCGAGGCAGCCCGGCCGCCCAGCAGACAACAACAGAACACACTCAGCCAGCCGGCAACCGCCATTTGTGACCTGCATCCGCTCGCAGCCGATCGTATTGGCATGAGTTAAATCAGCGCCTCGCGCAGACGTTTGACCGCGGTCTCGGAGGTGACGGGAGAATAATAAATTTCTTTAAACGTGTAGGACTTTGCTTTCGCCTCAATAATGGGCAGGATCTCGATGTGCCAGTGGTAATCGTCATCGAGCGTTTTCCAGTATCCGAGCGTAGCCGATGGATGTTGGCTATTGGGCGAGGTGTGGAGCACGAGATGGAAAGCATCCGAAAGCGTACGAATTCGTTGCAGCGTGCGCCGCAGCAGCGCGGCGAGATCGGTCAGGTTCCCCATCCGGGATGAACCGGTGCGCTCAAACGAAGATTCGTGGCTGCGCGACATGATCCAGGTTTCGTACGGGACGCGCGGAGCATAAGGGCAGAAGGCCACGTAGTCTCCGCGCACTTCGACGATCCGCAGATTTTGACGCTCCTCCTGCGCCAGAATGTCGCAGAACACACAACGCTCCTTGCTCTCAAAATACTCTCGTCCGGAGCGGAGTTCGTAGAGCACGCGCCTCGGTACGAAGGTGGTCGCGGTGAGCTGCGAGGTGGGATGCTCGAATTCCTGCCCGGCGCCGGCGCCGTGGTTCTTGAAAATGCTGATGTATTTAAGGCGGCTGTCGCGCTTCAAATCCTGAATTCGCTGCGCGGCCAGACGCAGGAATTGTTCGACTTCGGCGTCGCTGGCATTCCAGAAATGCCCATCGTGCCGCGGATTTTCGAGCAGCACTTCGTGCGCGCCGACCGACCCCATGCGGTCGTAAAGACCGTCGCCGCGCCGGCTCGCCTCGCCTTCGACGTGGTAAAGGGCGTTGGGGTGGACCACCGACCGCGCCGACCATGCGCTGCCATCTAGACCCGGCAGGTTGGCAATCACCTGCGCCGGCTCCGCCGTCGTGCCGCAAAACCGGCACAACTCTGAACGTGGCGCCGGTTCACTGACATCGTCACCGGTAATCACCCACGAGCGAGTGATCGGATCCTTGCGAAGTTCCATGAGGTAAGGAGAACAAAAGAACCTGCAATTTGCAATTGCTGATATGGGTGATTTCTAATCGAACGGCACTCCTGCTCCAGCGCCGATTGCAAATTCAGCAATTCCAAATTACAAATTACCCATTGCCATCTCTTCTATGTCCGAGCCTTCAACGCCGCTGATGCGGCAATATGCCGCCATCAAGAAAGAGCATCCCACTGCTCTTCTGTTCTTTCGGCTGGGCGACTTCTATGAACTTTTCTTCGACGATGCCGTGCTGGCGGCGCGGGAGCTGCAGATCACGCTCACCTCGCGCAACAAGGAAAAGGGCGTGGACATCCCCATGTGCGGCGTACCCTATCACGCCGCCGAGGGCTACATTGCCAGACTGATTCGCCGGGGCTTCAAGGTCGCCGTCTGCGAACAGGTGGAAGATCCGCGCCTGGCCAAAAAACTCGTGCGCCGCGAGGTCACGCGCGTCGTCACCCCCGGCACGGCAGCCGATGCCTCGCTTGGTCCGGAGGAGAACAATTTCCTGGCGGCGGTCTCTTCCGTCGGTGATCGCGTGGGTTTTGCCGTCCTGGATCTATCGACCGGCGAGTTTCGCGCCACCGAGTTTGCCGGCGACACGGCGGGTCGACGGGTTCAGGAAGAACTTGAACAATTGCAGCCCAAAGAAGTTCTTTATGGATCTTCTGCGCCATTGTTCGACCTAAGAAATAACCCAGACACCAGTCCTCGAGAGGCCGGTTCGAAGCAGATGCGGGAGGCTCGCACCGAACTCCCGGCAAATGCGGCGCCCTCCCGATCCGCCAACGGCATGGCAGAAACTCCCCTCGAGGACTGGATCTTCGCACCCGATCATGCAATTCCGCTCGTCGAAAACCACTTCGGAGTCCTTTCCCTCGAAGGCTTCGGCCTCGCCGGCAAACCGGCAGCGGCTTCGGCGGCGGGGGCCATTCTCTACTACATCCGCTCCACCCAGCGCGGCACCCTCGATCACATCGACCGCATCGGTTTCTACGAGCGCCAGAATTACCTGATTCTCGATGCGGTCAGCGTGCGCAATCTGGAGCTGACTGATCCGCTGTTTGCTGGAACCGATGCCGGAGTCACCCTATTCCGCTGCCTCGACGCTACGGTAACGCCCATGGGGAAGCGCCTGCTGCGCACCTGGATGCTGCGGCCTTCCCTCGATCGCGCCGAGATCGAAGCCCGGCTGGATGCGGTCGAAGTGCAGATCCAAGACACGATGCGACGCGAGGAACTGCGCCGTTCGCTCGAGGGCATTCTGGATCTCGAACGTCTGCTGAGCCGCATCACCCTCGAAACCGCCAATCCGCGCGACGTACTGGCTCTGGCGCAATCCCTGGCACGAATTCCCAGGGTGCGAACCGTGCTCGAGGAGCTGCCTTGTTCTCGGCTGGCGTTGCTGCATGCCGTCATCGACGAACTCGCCGATCTGCGGGTAAACATCGAGCGCACGCTGGTTCCTGAGCCGCCGCTCACGCTGAGCGATGGCGGCGTCATTGCCCCGGGCATCGACCAGGATCTCGACCAGCTCCGCGACTTGAGCCGCAATTCCAAGCAATACCTGGCGCAGGTGGAGACACGCGAGCGAGAGCGCACAGGAATCGGCTCGCTCAAAGTGAAGTTTAATTCGATTTTTGGCTACTACATCGAGATTTCCAAGGCGAACCTCCACCTCTCGCCCTCGGACTACGAGCGCAAACAAACCTTGGTCAATGCCGAGCGCTTCACCACTCCGGAACTGAAAGAATACGAATCCAAAATTCTCGATGCCCAGGAGAAGATCGTCGAAATCGAGCGTCGCCTGTTCTCCGAGCTACGTTCGGGCATAGCCGCCGGGGCCAAGCGTATCCGTCAAACGGCGCTGGCACTGGCGGAAGTGGACGTTCTCGGTTGCCTGGCACACATTGCCGCCTTGCGAAACTACTGCCGGCCGCGGTTCGAGCCGCAGTCCGAGGGGGATAACCTGGAAAACCCGGGGGCCCATGATCTGGAAATTATCGCCGGCCGTCATCCGGTAATCGAACTGCAGGAACTGGCCGCCGGGAGCGAGCGCTTCGTCCCTAATGATCTTTTCCTGAACTCCTCCACCCACAATATCGTGGTACTGACGGGTCCCAACATGGGAGGCAAGAGCACTTATCTGCGCCAGGCCGCGCTCATCGTAATCATGGCGCAGATGGGCTCGTTCGTACCCGCCCGCGGCGCGCGCCTGGGCATCGTAGACCGCGTTTTCACCCGCATCGGCGCCAGCGACAACGTGGCCCGGGGTCGTTCGACCTTCATGGTGGAAATGACCGAAACGGCGGCAATTCTCCATACCGCAACCGCGCGCTCGCTCATCCTGCTCGATGAAGTGGGGCGCGGCACCTCCACCTACGACGGCCTGGCCATCGCATGGGCGGCCGTCGAATACCTCCACGCGCAGGTCAAGGCCAAGACTCTGTTCGCCACCCACTATTTCGAGTTGACCGAACTGGCCGATCAACTGGGCGGCGTGAAAAACTACCACGTCTCGGTCAAAGAAACCGGCGAAAATGTGGTTTTTCTCCGCCGAGTAGAACCGGGCGCAGCCGACCGCAGCTACGGTATCGAAGTCGCCAAGCTGGCCGGATTGCCAAACCAGGTTGTCGTGCGAGCACGGGAAGTCCTGGCGGAACACGAATCCTCCGAGCACCGCCTCTCCGGCCATCTCACTCCGGGTGCGCAGCCCGAGCGTCCGAGGCAGCTCACCATCTTCACCGCTCTCTCGCAGCCAGTGGTAGAAAAGCTGCGCGCCGTAGATTTGAACCGTCTGACCCCGCTCGAAGCGCTAAACTTGCTGTCGGAGTTAAAAAAGGAAATCTAGACCCCCGACACGATGACTACCCGTCCGCCGGGAACCTGGTCGTGCGAGGAGCATAGCTCACGGTCGAAAAGCGATTCGCATCCGAGCGGCGTCCGTTTTCTGTGCGCTAATATTTTATTGAGAGGCTGAAAAATCGTTGGACAACAAAGATCGGACAGCCCGAAGACGGTCGTTCGGCCCTGAAGCGGGGCTGAGATGCTAGGCGGTCGACGGTCCGGGCCGCATACTCCGGCAAACGTCACAATGCGCAACCTGGCACAGGCTATCGGCCAACTCCTGATCATCGGCTTCGACGCAACCGAGCTAACCCCGCGCCTGGCATCCCTTCTCCAGAAGATCCAGCCCGCGGGTGTCATTCTTTTTGCCCGCAATATTGCCGCAAGCGAGCAAACCTACACCCTGCTGCGCGAGTGCCAGAAGCAGGTTGCCACTCCACTTTTCACCTGTGTGGATCTCGAAGGCGGCACGGTAGACCGTTTCCGTAACGTAATCGGACCCGCACCTTCTCCCGCCGAAGTCTTTGCCACCGGCAGTCGCGCGCTTTACCGCAAGCACGGACGCGTGATCGGCGAGAACTCCCGGGCGCTCGGCTTCAACATAGATTTCGCTCCCGTCCTCGACCTGGCCTTTGAAGCCTCGCGGAAGGTGATGAGTTCGCGAGCCGTTTCATCCGATCCGAAGCAGGTCGTCGCCTACGCCCGCGCGTTTCTGCGCGGATTGGGCGATGCCAAGGTGCGCGGCTGCGGCAAACATTTCCCGGGATTGGGCGAAGCCACGCTGGACACGCACCATGAACTGCCCAGCGTGCAAAAACCCTTCCGCAAATTGTGGAACGAAGACCTCGTTCCCTATCGTCGCCTGCGAGGCGAATTGCCCTTGGTCATGATTTCCCACGCCGCGTTCCCCGCCGTCACCTACGATCGCACGCCGGCCTCCCTCTCGAAACAGTGGATCGTAGGCGTTCTGCGCAGGAAAATCGGCTACCGGGGCCTGGTCTGTTCCGATGATCTGGAGATGGGTGGCGTGCTCGCGGCAGCGCCCATCGAACAGGCGATCGTCGCCCACATCCGCGCCGGAGGCGACCTGGGCCTGGTCTGCCATCAGGAAGATTTCGTTCTGCGCGCTCAGGAAAGCCTGCTGCGCGCCGCGGAGCGCGACGCCAAGTTTCGCCGCCGGGCGCAGGAATCGGCACGGCGCGTGCTGGCGTTCAAAAGCCGATGTCTCAAGCGCCCGCCCGCCGCCCGACCGACCGTCGAACAGGTTGAGCGACTGTCCCGCCAACTCTGGGAATTCGGCGAGGAGATCCGTCTCGCCACGCTCGCCCGTGCCGCCAACCCGAAGAAGGACCGCGCATGATCGTGGCCGGCGTAATGGGCGGCACTTCTGCCGACGGCATCAACGTGGCCCTGGTGCGCGTATCCGAACCTGCAGCGAAACGCTCGCGCTTCACGCTCCTTGCCCATGCCGAGTACCCGTTCCCTCTCCCCGTCCGCCGCGCGATTTTGGGAATGATGAACGCCAGGTTGGCCCGGGTGGCGGATCTTGCTCGTCTGAACTTTCTGCTCGGGGAACTCTACGCCGAGGCCGTAGCCAGAACGGCGCGCCAACATCGTATAAAACTCGATCTGGTCGGTTGCCACGGACAGACGATCTATCACCAGGGCGACGGCGAGCGATTCCTCGGACGAAAATTGGCCGTGACTTGGCAAATTGGCGAGGGCGCGGTTATCGCGGCTCGTCTACACCTGCCGGTGGTTTCCGATTTTCGTCCTGCGGATATGGCGGCGGGGGGCAAAGGCGCGCCCCTGGTTCCCTTTCTCGACTACCTTCTCTATGGCGATCCGCGCGAGGCCCGCATTGCCCAGAACATAGGAGGCATCGCCAACCTGACCGCAATTCCCCCAGGCGCTCCCTTAAGCCAGGTCCTGGCCTTCGACACCGGCCCCGGAAACATGGTGATCGATGCCGTCGTGGAAAAGCTCTTCGGCAGACGCTACGACCGCAATGGCAAGGTTGCGTCCACGGGACGCACACTGGAAGGCGTGATAGACCAGTTGTTGCAAGCCCCTTTTTTCCGCCAGACGCCACCGCGAACCGCCGGCCGGGAGGAATTCGGCCGCGAGTATGCGAGCCAATTTCTTCACCTCTGTCACGGCGCCCCCAAGCCCGACGTCGTGACGACAGCCACGATGCTGACCGCGCGCTCGATCGCGGACGCCGTCGAACGATTCGTGCAACCGCGCTTCCCCAAGAAGCCAAGGCGAAGGGCCCAGATGATCGTCTCGGGCGGCGGTACCAAGAATGCGACGCTGATGGCCATGTTGCGCAATGCACTCGCACCCTGCGGAATCGTGTTGCATCTCTCCGACCACTTCGGCCTACCGGCCGAGGCGAAGGAAGCCGTGGCCTTTGCCCTGCTCGCGCACGAAACCTGGCACCGGCGACCGAGCAATGTGCCTTCAGCGACGGGCGCTCGGCGACCCGCAATCCTCGGAAAGATCTCGTATGCGTGAGGCGGCGGCCCAGAAAACACGGGCGCGGGCGGGCAGGGCGACGCGCCTGCTTTGGACCCGCTTCCCAGACGCCCCCGGACGGATCACCGTTTTATTGTTATTCGCCGGCGCATGGCTGCTGCCCCTGCTCTGCTGTTCCCGACCTCCCGACTCGAACACTCTGGTGATGATGATCGAAAGCAGCCCGACCAACCTCGATCCCCGAGTCGGCATTGACGGACAATCCGAGCGCATCGACGAACTCCTGTTCGACGCGCTGCTGACTCGCGACGACCATTTCAACGTTCAGCCCGGGCTCGCCGAGCGCTGGGAGACACCCGACCCGCTGACCTACTTCTTCCACCTGCATCCTGGCATCAAGTTTCACGATGGGCGCCCGCTTGGCGCGCGCGATGTGAAGTGGACGTTTGACTCCCTTCTCCAGGGAAAAATCCGCAGCACGAAAGCCTCCACCTACCATTACATCGATCGCATCGAGACTCCCGACGAGTTGACGGTCGTCTTTCATCTGAAGGAACCCTTCGCCGCCTTGCTGTGGAACCTTTCGGAGGGAGCGATCGAGATTGTCCCCTACGGGTCGCTCGACGAAATCACCCGGGACCCGATCGGAACCGGGCCCTTCAAATTCGTGAGCGCCGAGACCGACAAGGAGGTCATCCTCGCGCGCAATGACGCTTACTGGGGCCAACCGCCGCGTCTGTCCCGCATCCGCTTTGCCGTCGTCCCCGACGCCACCACTGAGGCCCTCGAACTGCGGAAGGGCAGTGCCGACCTCGTCATCAACTCGCCGATGTCGCCCGACGCTATCGTCACTCTCGAGCGCGATCCGTCGCTGATGGTTCAACATGGGCCTGGCACCCGCCTGGCCTACCTGGCATTCAACCTCCGCGATCCGATCCTCGCCGACGTGCGCGTTCGCCAGGCCATCGCCTACGCCCTGGACCGGCAACCCATGATGAAGTACCTGTGGCGCGGCCAGGTTCAGCCTGCACTTGGCGTTCTGCCGCGGCAGAGTTGGGCCTATGACGATCACTTGCCGCCCTACGATTACGATCCGGACAAGGCTCGGGCCCTGCTCGAATCCGCCGGACATCCGGCTCGGAACGGTGCGCGTTTTCACCTGATCATGAAAACCTCGACCGATGAAAACACGCGTTTGATGGTCGCCGTGATGCAGCAGCAACTGCGCGATGTAGGTATTGTCCTGGACATTCGCACCTTCGAGTTCGCCACATTTTTTGCCGATGTCACCAGCGGCGCTTTCCAGCTCTACTCCCTTCGCTGGATCGGCGGCAACGAGGACCCCGACATCTTCGACGCCGCTTTCCACTCGCGCAACTTCCCTCCAGCGGGACGAAACCGCAGCTTCTACTCCAACCCCAAACTCGACAGCCTCATCGACCAGGCGCGGCGCGAAACCGACCAGCAAGCTCGCAAGGAACTCTATGCCGAGGTACAGCAAATTCTCGCGCAGGAGGTCCCGTCGATTAATCTCTGGTACTTCGACAACGTTCTCGTGCACACGCGGCGGGTCCACAACGTGACCCTGAATCCCTCCGGAAATTACGATTTTCTGAAGACGGCTGAAATCACCGGCCAGTAGCCGCTTTTCAGCGTGATACCATCAGAGTTTGGAGACTATCGAGAGCAGAGTAGCGTTGTTCCCGAGACCCGAAAGCGAATACCCGAGACCGGCATTTTGAAAATTCTCTTCATCGGTGACATTTTTGGCCGGCCCGGCCGCACGATCGTCAGGGATCGCCTGCCCGAACTGCGCCGGCAGCATGCCGTCGACCTGGTCATTGCCAACTGCGAAAACGCCGCCGCCGGCTTCGGGATCACGCCGCCGCTGGCGGAGGAGCTTTTCGATCTCGGCATCGACGTAATGACCACCGGCAATCACGTCTGGGACAAGCGTGAAATCGTCGATTATTTCCGCATGGCGGACGGCGATCCCCACAGTCCGGCGCGCCGCTTGTTGCGCCCGGCCAACTTTTCGCAGGGCTTGCCCGGTTGGGGCTTGTACGAGGGTCAGAAAGACGGCGTCGCCTATGCCGTGGCCAATCTTCAGGGACGCGTGTTCATGGGCTCATGCGACGACCCCTTTCGCTTCGCCGACCGGCTTCTCGAACAGATCAAGGCGAAGATTGTGTTTGTGGATTTCCATGCCGAAGCCAGTTCCGAAAAGATCGCGTTTGGCTGGTACCTGGAGGGGCGTGCCACCGCCGTGGTCGGAACCCACACCCACATTCCCACCGCCGACGAGACCGTGCTGCCGAAAGGTACCGCCTACATCACCGACGTCGGCATGACCGGCCCATACGACAGCGTCATCGGCGTAAAAAAGGAACTGGTGATCGAGAAATTTCTCAGCGGCATGCCCGCCCGCTTCGAAGCCGCCATCGGGGACGTTCGCCTGTGCGGTGTTCTGGTCGATTGCGACAACCAGACCGGCCGCGCCCGCAGCATCGAACGGCTCATGCTGCGCTGAACCTCTCCTCGCTCCCGTTACGACGGTAGTTCCCTTCCGACTATTTCTCTTGCAAGACAGCCGAGGGCGGGCATTCTATAGTAGTTACATGCGCTGGTTTCCTGCCGGAAGAGGTTTCTCGTTCGCCGGAATATGCTTGGCCGGAATGTGGTTGGCCGGGGTGTCTTCGGCCACCGACACGGCTCCGGCCGCCGCGCCGGCGCTCTGCTCCGCTTCCGGAGGCGCTCCCGCCTGCCAGGGTTCCAAACGAGACCTGAAGTCGGCTCACCGCGCCTTCGCGCGTGGCCTGAAATGCGAAAAATCGCACGACCTTGACCAGGCCTACTTGGAATTTGACGAGGCCGCTCGTCTGGTGCCGCAAAATGTGGAGTACCTGACGGCGCGGGAGTTTACCCGCCAACATCTGGCCGGGACCCATCTGGAACGCGGAAACAAGGACCTGCTCGACGGCCGCCCGATCGAGGCCATGGCGGAGTTCCACGCAGCCCTCAATCTCGATCCGCAAAACGAATTCGCCCAGCAGCGGGTCAGCGACGCCCTGGGCCCCGTGCCCGTGCACACCGCAGCTTCCCCTCAACTCGTCGCTAGCGCCGACGCGATCGTGGTCCAACCAATCGACACACGCCACGACATTCACTACCGTGGCGATTCGCGCGGCCTGCTCACCGCGGTCGCCGCCAGCTACGGCCTGACCGTGGTCTTCGATGACAGTTTCCCCAGCCGCCGCGTACGCTTCGATATCGAGAATGCCGATTTCCGAACCGCCATGCAGCAGGCATCAGCGGCCACCAAGAGCTTCAGTGTGGGCATCGAAGGCGCGGTCCTTTTCGCCTGCGCCGATACCGCCGACAACCACAGCCAATACGATCACCTCGGCATGCGCTCGTTCTACTTCCCCGGCACCGATTCCGCCAAGGAGCTGAACGAGGTCATGAACTCGCTGCGCACCGTATTTGGCTTTGGCAGCAAGCCCAATTTCGGCATCCTGAACGCCGCCTCGAGCACCATCACCTTGCGAGCACCGCATGCGTTGCTCGACGCCGCAACCCAGTTCCTTTCGCAGATGAACAGTCCGGTGCCGGAAGTGCTTCTCGATCTGAAGGTCTTCCAGGTCAGCCACACCTACGCGCGGACGATCGGCCTCCACGTGCCGGACACGTTCAATCTCTTCAATATCCCTGCGGCTGCGCTCACTGCTCTTGGCGGACAGAATATCCAACAGCTGATCAACCAGTTGATTGCCTCGGGCGGCATCAACCAGGCTGGCAATCAGACCATCTCGGCCCTGCTCGCGCAATTGGGAGGGCAGCAGAATTCAATCTTCAGTCAACCGCTGGCCACCTTCGGCGGCGGCCTCACCCTCATGGGGCTGAGCCTCGACCAGCTATCGGCCGCGCTCACCATGAATGAGAGTTCAGTGCGGCAGATCGATCACGTCCAGCTGCGCGCCGCCCAGGATAAGGACGCCACTTTTAAGCTGGGACAGCGTTATCCCATCCTCAATGCCAGTTTCGCGCCTATCTATAACAATCCGGCCATTTCCCAGGTGGTCGGAAACCAGTCCTACACCGCGCCGTTCCCCTCCGTCAGCTACGAAGACATCGGACTCACGCTCAAGGCCAAGCCGCTGGTCCACAACAACTCCGATGTGGCGCTCCAGCTGCAAATCCAGTTCCGCACTCTCGGAGCCACGGCCTCAAACGGCATTCCCATCATTCTGAATCGAGAGTTCAGTGGAGGAATTCTGGTCAAGGAAGGCGAGCCGGCGGTGGTGGCGGGAATGGTAAACGACTCGGAGGAGAAGAGCCTGACCGGCCTTCCCCTGGTTTCCCGGGTTCCCGGCCTCGGTGTTCTTACCTCGCAAAATACAAAACAGGACGAGGAAGACGAGTTGCTGATGCTGATCACGCCCTACGTCGTCCGCAGCCCGGAACGCAGCGACGCGCCTGACATCTGGCTGACCCGGTAAATCGGACCTTACCGGCATGACATCGCCGGCCAGGAAAGGCTCCTGCCGACAGTGCTCCCGGACTCAACGACTCCTCATTTTGGCGGTCCCCCGATCCTACTTGGCGCCTTTTTCCAGGCTGGCTTTGAAGTCCACAATCTTTTTCAGCAGATCGACGGGCGCCGTGCCGGGCACACTCTGTCCGTTGATGAAAAGAGTTGGCGTGCCCGTCACCCCCACCGACCTTCCCAGAGCCACCGATTCCTCGACTTTGCTCTTGGTTGCCGGCTTGGTCGAGCAGGCGGCCATCTCCTCGCCATTCACGCCGGAGGCAGTCGCGATGGCTTTCAGCTTCTCTTCGAGATTGGACGGAGTGATATTGGCCTGCTCGTCGAATGTCTTCTGGACAAACTTCCAGACGGCATCATTCGAGGCTTCGCCCACGCATTCCACGTACTCGGCAGCTTTCTCCGCCCAATTGTGCGAGGGCAGGGGAAAATTCTGGAAAACAAAATGGGCTTCAGGTTCAAGCGCCAGCAACTGGTCAATCGAGGGCGCGGCCTTTGCGCAGTGCGGGCACTGCATATCGCTGAACTCCACAATCGTCACCGCAGCCTTGGCCGGTCCCTTGCCCGGCCCGTTTGCGCCCTTTTGTAGTTTGTCCCGGGCCTCGTCAAACGGCCTGGCGCCGAAGGGCAGGATTTCGCCGGTAATGACATGCTTACCGTCCGAGCTCACCAGCAAGCGATTGGGATTCGAGCCCTGCGCATCGGTGATCACCACCAACACCTCGGCCAGTCCCGCCACTTCCGAAGGACGAATATCGGTGATCTTCCACGTCTTCGTGGGGTCATAGCCAATCATCTGAAACAGAAAAGAATTGACCGAGTCTTCGCTAGGCAGAACCGTCGTGACTGCGGTCGCCGGAGAGGTGGCCGCGGCTTTGGCTGCCGGTTTTGCCGATCCGGCAGGTTTGGTTTGCGCCAGCGCGATACCGAACAGCAGGAAAATAGCGAGGGTCGTGCGATTCACATTAGTCATAATTTTTTGGCATTCAAGTGGAACTCGATTGTTACAAAGAAGAGTCCGGTTGTCATTCCGCCACCGCCGGCGTTCGCGAGCCGTCGCGCACCGCTGGTTCCTTCTGCGCGGGCGCCGGCCCTCGCCCATCCATCCGCGGTACGCCTGAGCCGCCACCCCCGGCACTCTAGCGCAGGTGCCGGGAATTCAACCGACTTGGAGCGAACCGCAGACCGAAGCCCCCGGGACTGGCTACAACTCGGATTTAGCGGCGATCGGAAATCTCCGGCCGTAGCCAAAAGCCTTCTCCGTGATCTTGATTCCGGGGGCCGCCTGTTGCCGCTTGTATTCACTGCGCTCAACCATCCGAATCACCCGCCTCACCAGTTGCGGATCGAAATTGCGCGAACCCGCAATGTCTTCTGCCGAGCGCGAATCCTCCACGAAATCCTCGAGAATCGCATCCAGCACGTCATAGGGTGGCAAGGAGTCCGAATCCTTCTGATCGGGCCGCAGCTCGGCAGATGGCGGCTTTTCTATCGTTGCTTCCGGAATCACTCTGCGCCGCGAGTTCACGTAAGCACTCAGACGGTACACCAGTGTTTTTGGCACGTCCGAGATCACTGCCAATCCGCCCACCATGTCACCGTACAGCGTGCAATATCCGACCGCCAGTTCGCTCTTGTTGCCGGTCGAAAGCACCAGCGCTCCGAACTTGTTCGACAGGGACATGAGCAGCAATCCGCGGGCGCGCGACTGAATGTTTTCCTCGGTAACGTCGGCCGGCATGCCGGCAAATACCGGCGCCAGCGTCTGGCGCACGGCCTCATCGATTTGGTTGATCGACAGCAGCTCGAACCGGAGGTTGAGGTTCTTGGCCAGTTCCCGCGCGTCTCCGATCGATCCGGGCGAGGAGTAAGGCCCCGGCATGCCCACGCCGATCACGTTCTCAGAACCCAGCGCATCGGCGGCGATCGAAGCGGTAAGGGCGGAATCGATGCCCCCGCTCAGTCCGATGATGGCGCGCTCGAAGCCGCATTTCCGGACGTAGTCACGCGTGCCGAGAACCAAAGCTTGATAGGCGCTTGCTTCTTCGCCTGCGATTTGCGGGTGCACATCCCCGCTGAGCGTCCGGGAATCGAAATAGACCAGGTCTTCTTCGAACGACTTGGCTTGCGCGATGACCCGTCCGTCGGGAGCAATCACCACGCTTGACCCGTCGAACACCAGGCTGTCATTGCCTCCCACCTGATTCACCAGCGCCACCGGAACTTTCTGATTGCGTGCGATGGAGACAAGCATGTCGCGCCGCAGTTCGCGTTTGCCCAGCCAAAACGGCGACGCGGACACGTTCAGCACAAAGTTTCCTCCGGAGCGGACCAGTTCTTCGACCGGGTCAATGCGATACATCTGCCGATTCCAGAAGCGCTTGTCATTCCAAGCGTCTTCGCAGATGGTCAAAGCCATCTGGTGATTACACAGATTAAACAATTGCTGGTTTTTGGCGGGTGCAAAGTTGCGCATCTCGTCAAACACGTCATAGGTCGGCAGCAGCATCTTCGACTGGATAAAGTCAACCCGCCCGTCCCGCAACAGAGCGGCCGAGTTCATTACGCTCTTGCCCGAATCCGCCGCCGCTGGCGTGACCAAGCCACAGATCACAGCGATGCCCTGCGTTTCGGCCGCGATTTTTTCAACACTCGAGCGATTGCGCGCCGCGAACCATGGCTTCTCGACCAGGTCGCGCGGCGGGTAACCGCAAACCGCAAGTTCCGGAAAAAGGATCAGGCCGGCGCCAGCGCTCCGCGCCTCAAGCGCAAACTGGATGATCTTGGCAGCGTTGCCAGAGAAGTCCCCCACGGTGGGGTCGATCTGGCCCAAGGCAATCTTCACCCTTCTAGTGTAAAAGGTCAGCCAGAGAAGGTCGAGGCGGGCAGGCACCGAGGGCACCTAGTCTGCCAGTTCTCATGGGCGCGGACAAGGCGACCCCCATCGCGGCCGCTGAAAGCTCCCTCAGGGAGCCTTAGCCAGCGACTGGCGCCCAGCTCCAGTTGGGACCCGGGCCAGAACCGGGTGGACCCGCCGGCGGCGGCGGCGCTCCCATCGGCGGCGTATTGGACGGGTTTGCCGGACTCAATTCCGGTATCTGTTCCCCTGGACGCCGCAGCGTGGGCGCGTTGGCCGGGCGCTGTTCCTGTTTCTTGGCAACGGTTGGCGCGCCCAGGTCAACTTCCTTCTCGACGCGCACAATCTTCTGGCCATCCACCTTCATGGTCTCAACCCGGATCACCTGGTCGTCGACGAAACGTACAAAATCCACGTCCTGCGGCGGCTCCCCGTAGATCCATTCTTCGTATTCAATCTCGTCGGCATGCTCGCGTATTTTTTTGGGCGGACGCCCTTTCGAGTAAATCACCATTTCGCGGTTCATGCCCACCAGCACGCGGTGGTTCTTGATGGCGTCTTTGAGCTTGGGGGAAAGGGTTTCGAGATAGGCCTCGACCGCCGACTTGGCATCGAAGTCGAATACCGGCCGCAGCAGCCGTTTCAGCTCCGGTCCGGTCAGCTCCGGAACATACTTGTCGAAGTAGAGATCCACAAAAGACCCGCGCGCGTTGAACGAAGGATCCGACGGCGACACCGGCGTTTCCGAGGTGGCGCCCACAATCGTAATATGCTGATACCACTTCTGTTTCCCGGCGGGGCCGCCATTGATCTCGAAGCGAATGTGGTCTGGCTTGACGACCACGTCGCTGATGCGGGCCCGATCACCGGGCTTGGCAGCTGGTCCCCAGAGCGCCATCAGATGCTGCAGCTCTGGCCCGCTGGGGGTTACGGTTCCGTCCTTGAGTTTCAACCCCGTCTTGCCCATCGGAAAGGTGGTGCGGATGTAGACCAGTTCTTCATGGAAGGCATGAATAATCGCTTCTCGCGTGTCATTCGAAATTCGACTGGGAGAAGTACTATCGGCGAGCGCCAGGGGGGAAACCAGGAGCAGAATCGCCAGCAACCGACAGGCAACGCAGAAGACTTGAAAAGGCCGCATGCAGCACCCCGTACGGACTGCCCTAATTATAGGTTGTTTCGGGAATTGCAAAAGGGGTTGCTTGCCGGATCCGCGATTCCCCTGCCATTTTTCCATCCTCGGCTCCCGGAGTCGGAGGGGAACGTGCGGCCGGGGCCCGACGGGCGCCCGTCGCCGACGGTGCACATGACGGCACAGGGGTCACCCCTTGGCGGCCTCGCCCATGGCTTGCCGCGGCTCCGCCGTGGCCAGATTGCTGCCGCCGGGCGGAGAGGTCACCAGCGGTTGGGTACTTCCGTAACGGTGAGCTGTACTTTAAGCACCTGAGAGGGTGGCGGCAAACCAACTTAAAATAAAAGCCATACGGACGAGCTCATCGCCACACCTCGACCGACAGGATTGCTCTTTGCCGCTGAACCTTTCCATTCCCGCGCGGGTGCCGCTGCTTTACGTCATCCTCGGAGTGTTGCTGGCGATCAGTGTGCTGCCCATGTATTTCTATTCGGCGCAGATCGAAAACATGAACCGGACGCGCCTCAAAACCAACGAAATGCTGTTGCAAAACACGGTCACGCGCTCGTTGGCCGACGACATTTCCCAGCATCAGGAAGCGCTGCACATGATGCTCACCAATTTGTCGTCCTCGATCCAGGTCATGATGCTCGACAGCCTTTCGTTATCGGCGAAAGCCACCGGCGCGAACGACTCCATGGCGCAGAAACTGCTGACGCCGGAGTTCCGAGCTATGCTCGAGAACTTTGTTTCCTCGTCGAATGACATTGCGTACGCCACCTTGCTCAATGCCGACGCTCGCGGCGTTTCCGCCGGACGCATCGAGCCCGACGCCTTTCTGCAGCGCGAACTGGAGCGAGCCTATCAGGCGGCCCGGGAAGGCCGCGCCTACAGCGGTCAGCCGTTGATGGTGGGCAGCGGGAAGTCGGCGCGAACCGTCATGCTGGTCAGCTCGCCCATCATGTATGACAAACGCTTTCTCGGGATGATCGGATCGGTGGTTGACATGGACTACCTGATTCGGAGGCTCCAGCAAGTGAGCCTCAGCGGATTGATGCCCTACGTGGTCGACAGCCAGGGAAGACTGGTGGCGGCAGCGACCGCGGAATATGCCACCGGGCAGGACATGAGTCACTTCGAGATCGTTCGCAGCTTTGTGGATGACGGCGCGAAAGCCCAGTTGGCGGCGACCCGGGAATTTACCATTGGCGACGGAAAAGACACGACCGAGATGCTCGGAACCTACAGTCCAGTGACCTCTCTCGACTGGGCCGTGGTCGTACAAAAACCGCGCGAGGAAGCCTATCGCGGTATTTATGAAATGCAGCGCACCGGCCGGCTGCTGGCATGGCTCGCCGTGTTTGTGAGCGTCGGACTGAGCATTTTCTCGGCGCGAAGGATCACCAGTCCACTGCAAGTGCTGGCACATTCCAGTCGGGCCATTGCGCGCGGTGATTTCTCCCAGCGTGTGCAACTGACAACCCGAACCGAAATCGGAGAACTGGCGGCCACCTTCAATGCCATGTCGGACGAACTGGAACAGTTTGTCGAAGACCTGAAGCGGGCGGCGGACGAGAACAAACACCTGTTCATGGGGTCGATCCAGATGCTCGCCGGTGCGGTCGACGAAAAAGACCCCTATACCCGTGGCCACTCCGACCGGGTGACGAAGTATTCGGTGCTGATTGCCAGGGAAATGGGGCTGGATGAAGAATTTCTGGAAATTGTGCGCGTTTCCGCGCAACTGCACGACGTCGGCAAAATTGGCATCGAAGATCGCATCCTCAAAAAGCCGGGTGCCCTGACTCCGGAAGAATTCGAAATCATGAAAACTCACACCACCAAGGGCGCGAACATCCTGCGTCCTGTGCCGCAGTTGCGTGAGATGCTGCCCGGAATCGAACTGCATCATGAAGCTCTCAACGGCCGCGGATATCCCTACGGCCTCAAGGGGGACGAGATTCCTCTGCTGGCGCGGGTGATTGCCGTCGCCGATACCTTTGACGCGCTGACCACAAATCGCCCTTATCAGCAGGCTCACGATCCCGAGGAGGCGATGCGCATCATTCAGAACCTCTCGGGACAGCGTCTGGATCCTAGGGCCGTCGCTGCGCTGCTGGCACTTTTTGAGCGCGGCGAAATTCGCATCCAGAGAACCCTGGCGCAGAGTTTCCCGATCGAAGCGAGGACGGTTGTGCTAAAGCCCCAGCCGGCGGATCCGCTGACCGTCGAAATCACCCGCACCTGAAACTTCCCGCCTGCGCAATGCCGGAAGCGAAGTCCTTCCCCGGAGCGGTTGTTTTCGATCCCAGGTCGCAAAATACCCCATTGTCGGTGGCCGGTCTCCTATAATCGTTTCTGGCTACCCATGATTCAAACCCTGTTCGGCAGTCTGGACGAAGCAAAAAAACCGAGTTTTGTGGAGCGCATGAAAGAGGCAGTCTCGCGCACGCGCGAGAATCTGGCCGAGCGCATCGAAGATGTCGTCTCCATCGGCAAGGAGATCGACCGTTCCACACTCGACGACCTCGAAGCCACCCTGATCGGCGCCGACCTCGGCACAACCACGACCCGCGAAGTTCTGGCCACGCTGCGCGACAAGGCCGACCGCAAACAGATCAAGGATGTCAATGAACTCAAACGGTTGCTGAAACAGGAGCTACTGGCAATCTTGACCTCGACCGCTTCGCGCCCCCTCACCAAAGTAGACGGCTCCCCGGAAGTGATTATGGTGGTAGGCGTCAACGGCGCGGGCAAAACGACGACGATTGGAAAACTGGCGCAAGTGTTTCGCGGGCAGGGCAAGACTGTGCTGATGTGCGCGGCCGATACGTTCCGCGCGGCGGCCATCGAGCAACTCGAAATTTGGGGACAGCGCACGGGCACGGAGGTGATCAAGACCAAGCCTGGTGGCGATCCGGCGGCGGTGTTGTTCGACGCGCTTCAGTCCGCCACCGCGCGCAAGACCGACTACGTCATCGTCGATACGGCCGGGCGCCTGCACACCAAGCAGAACCTGATGCTCGAACTCGAAAAGATGAGGCGCACGGCGCAGCGCCTCGTACCCGGCGCGCCGCACGAGACCTTGCTGGTGATGGATGCCACGACCGGCCAAAATGGACTGCAGCAGGCGCGCCAGTTCACGCAATCGTCCGGCGTCACCGGTATCGTGCTGACCAAGCTCGATGGCACGGCCAAGGGCGGCGTTGTCGTCGCCATTTCGCGCGAGCTGGGACTGCCGGTTCGCTTCGTGGGAGTCGGAGAGAAGGCTGGTGACCTGTTGCCCTTTGATCCGCAAGAGTTTGTAGAATCGCTTTTCTCCTGAACCGGGCGATGGAGCGTCCGATCAATGTCAGGTGGCTTCGGTCTTTTCTCGGACGTCCGTGCCACGGTGGTGGATTTTGAGTTGCTTGATAAAATCGCCCTTCTGATCTCGTGACTGTCGACGAACAATACGTGCGCCGGGCGCTCGAGTTGGCGCGAGCCGGCATCGGCCTGGTTTCGCCCAATCCCGCCGTCGGCGCGGTTGTCGTCGATGCATCGGGGCACGAACTGGGCGCGGGCACACATACCTACGACGGCGTCAAGCATGCGGAAGTTCTGGCGCTCGAAGCCGCCGGCGACAAGGCACGTGGCGCAACCCTGTATCTGAATCTGGAGCCATGCTCGCACCATGGACGCACCGCCCCCTGCGCCGAGGCTGTGATCGCCTCCGGCATTCGCCGCGTAGTCTGCTCGATGCAGGACCCCAATCCGCAGGTATCCGGACAAGGTTTTGCCAAGCTGCGAGCGGCAGGAATCACGGTGCAAATCGGTGGCTGCGAAGCCGAGGCCAGGAAGCTCAACGAGAGTTTTGCCAAGTACATACGGCACGGCAAACCGCTGGTCACTCTGAAATCGGCCATGACGCTGGACGGAAAAATCGCCGACGCCAGCAAGCCTGGCGCGACCACCGGCGCCGCCGTCCCGGCGACCGAAGGCGCACGCAGCGGATACCACTGGATCACCGGCGAAGCGTCCCGAGCCCACGTGCAGCAATTGCGCCATCAGCACGACGCCATCTTGGCCGGTGTCGGGACGGTACTGGCGGATGATCCGCTGCTGACCGACCGCAGCGGTCTGCCTCGTCGACGCAAGTTGTTACGCGTGATCCTCGATTCCTACCTGCGCATTCCGCTGACCTCACGCGTCATACAGACGGCCGAGAACGACGTTGTTGTCCTCTGTTCGACGGCCGAGGAACCGACCAGGCAAGCGCTCGAGAGCCGCGGCATCCAAGTATGGCAGATATCCGCCACTGCCGACGCACGGCCCGACTTCGCAGCCATTATCAAGAGTCTGGCGAAAACTGAAATTACCAGCTTGCTGATCGAAGGCGGAGCGCTAGTAAACGGCGCGGCCCTGGCCTGCGGCGAAGTGGATAAGGTGTTCCTCTATTACGCGCCCAAGATTTTTGGCGAGGGCGCCGTCCCCTTCGTCGCCGGCGAAAGCCTGCACGGGAGGGCACAGTGCGTGCAACGCTTCGAATTGCATCGCTTTGGCGAAGACTTCGCGCTCGAAGGCTATCTTCGCGATCCCTACGCGGGCTAGGCTGGCTTTGGTCCGCTATACTCGCAATTTACCGGCGATGTGCCCTCCGGTCCTGCTGCGGCAAGGCAAAAATGGTTCCGTGCGCTTGGCCGGCGTGTTCGAATGGAAATGTCGTTCGCTCGGGCGCAGAATGATCGGAATCCACGAGGTATCCATTTTATGTTCACCGGCATCGTTGAAGAGGTAGGAAAAGTGGTAGCCATCGAGGAGCGCGGGGAGAATCGCCGCATCACCGTTGAAGCCGCGCATCTGCCGAAAGAACTGGGAACCGGGCATAGCGTTTCGGTCAGCGGCGTCTGCTTGACTGCCCTGGCCATCAAGGCCGGATCCTTCTGTGCTGACCTGGCGCCGGAAACGTGGGAGCGGACTTCGTTCTCGCGGATCCGCGCGGGCGCTTTGGTCAATCTCGAGTTGCCGATGAAGGCAGACGGCCGATTCGGAGGCCACATCGTCCAGGGACACGTCGATGGAGTGGGCAAGCTCGTCGAGTTTGCCCGCATCGCAGATTCCGGTAATTGGTGGCTGCATATTGAGATTCCACCGGAGATTGAGAAGTACACGGTCTATAAGGGGTCGATCTCGATCGAAGGCATCAGCCTGACGGTCGCCAAGCTCGAGAACAACCGCTGCACGATCGCCATCATCCCCCATACGGTTGAGAGCACCAATCTGGGATCGCTCGAGCCGGGTGATCCGTTGAATCTGGAAGCCGACCTGATCGCGAAATATGTCGAGAAGATGATGAAAGGCGATCCGGCACGGCGTTCTTTGTCGGTCGATGACTTGGTGCAGCAAGGATTCTAGAGGCCGATCGGAGGCTGCTCGCTTCGGCGGAGGCTGATTGGAGCGGCAAGGCATGGAGCTGAAAAGATCGAAAGCGGGCTCATTTTGCCGCCCTTTTTGTCGGGGCCGAATTTACCCTTCGAAATCTCGGACTATAAATAATTTATGCGCGACCTCCGAACCGGGGACGCGGGCCGATCGTGGCTTGCGGGCTGCGGTTCAGGTGCGCCCTGCTCCACCGGAGACTGCGTCGTTTCGGTTGGAGGTGAACTCGCGGCTAGGCTTCCAGCTTTAATTCATCCAGTTCCAGAAATTCTTGAATGATGGGCTCGGCGGATTTCTCCATGTCTTTGTAAGGACCGAAGAATATGGCCCGGCCCTCGTGCAGAAAGACAAGACGGTCGGCCAGTTTCTTGGCCAGGCGCATATCGTGGGTAACTACGACCGAGGTCAGGTGCAATTGCAGTTTGAGCCTGGCGATCAGGTCGCCCAGGAGGTTGCCCATCATGGGATCGACCATGGTGGTGGGCTCGTCATAGAGCACGCACTCGGGTTGGGCCGCCAGCGCCCGCGCGATGGCAACGGAACGCTTCATGCCAGTGGAAAGGTCGGAGGGCAGCAGGTCGCGCATCTCCTTCACCCCGACCATTTCGAGCAGTCCGTCGACGACCTGCAGAATCTGATCTTCGGAGAGCTCTCGTTTTTCGCGCAGCGGGAAGGCTACGTTTTCACCGACCGATAGCGAATCAAACAGGGCGCCATTCTGAAACACCATCGTGACTTTCTTGTGGATTCCTTCGAGCTGCTTGTCGGTGTAATCGGTGATATCCTGGCCGGCCACGATCACACGGCCTGAATCGGGTTTCAGAAAGCCCATGATGCTGTGGAGCGAAACCGATTTTCCGACCCCGCTACGCCCGAGAATGCACACCATTTCTCCCGGCAAGACTTCGAAACTCACGTCCTGGAGGACGACACGATCTCCGAAGGCCTTGGAGACATCCTTGAACTCAATGTAGGGAGAAAGTATATTGGCCACCGCCATGCTTATCAGGATGGCACGAGATGGCTGCCGGGCTCAAGCGGTTGCGCTCGCCACGACTGTCTCCGCGCCCTACGGGAGGGGTCAGGTTCCCTCTCCGCCCGGGCCACAATCGGCGAGCACAGTGAGCCCGCCGCATTCGCGAGACGGAGCCGCAGATGGCTGCGCTGCTCCGGCCTCATTGCCTCCCCGCGGCCAGGAGATCCTGCGGGGTGTTGAGGTTGAAAAAACTCCTCTCCGAAAAGCCCGCCGCTGCCAGTTCACCTTCCTCGATCAAGTGGACGGAAGTGTCGGCGAATGTGGCATCGATCCGGTAGTTCCCAGCCGCCAGCGCCTGCTCGGCGGCGGAGAAGAAGGCGCGACGATAGATCGCGCACAGTGGCTGCAACCGCCCGCCGGCACGTGGCACGGTGAGTACGGCATCGCTTTGCTCGGCCGCCTGGAAAAGGAACGCCAGAAGATTCTCGGTCACGAAGGGCATGTCGACGGCCAGCATCAGGTTCAACTCGGCGGCGGAATGGGTGAGCGCGGCGTGAATGCCGCCCAAAGGACCGCACCCCGGGAAAATATCGACGATGACTGGACCCCACCGAATGGGTGGAGGGTTGCCGATTCCGTAGTTCAGAAACTTGCCGGGATCGCCCACGATCGAGACGCTATCGCAGACGCCGCCCATCGCGTTCAGCCCGCGTGCGACCAGCGTTTGGCCGTCAAGATCGAGGAAGGCCTTGTCGATATTGGCGCCCATGCGAGTGCTTTTTCCTCCGGCAAGGAGAAAACCAGCGCGAGATGTTCTGCCGCGTGTCATATGGAGAAGCATAAGGCATGGGCCGCAGTGCACGAAAGTAACCTATCCAGAACGAGGCTCCCGTTGGATGATGGTGGTGTCCGATTGGTACGGGGCGCTACTCGTCATCATGCCGCAAAGACTCATGGATGTGCTTATGCTGGGACGGTGTTCGCATGAGTTCTCCTGGCCACGCCGCGCAGCCAGTGGAGACTACTATCAGGTCTGCTTACTGTGCGCGACCGCCTACCAGTATGACTGGAAAACCATGCGTCGCGGGAACAAGGTCGACGAGCCCGCCGCGGACACCACCACGGTGCGACGCCGTTCCGGCCAGAAGCAACCGACCTGGATGCCGCGGGCGCGTCGTTTGCGGTTGAACGGTCCCATTCGATACCGCGGAAAAAATCTCAGCATCTGGTACGAAGGCAAGATTCAGAACATCAGCCAATCGGGCGTATTGTTTCTTGGGCCCCAGCAACTTCCGGCGAACGCGCTGGTGGAGCTGATCTTCGAAATGCCCGAAGAAATATCCGGTCAAAAAAACAGCAACGTGCTTTGCCAGGGCCGGCTGATTCGCACCCGGGACGCGGTCGACAATGCCGAAGACGCGTTCGGGCTGGCGGCTTCCATCCTCGACTACAAGTTTCTTCGTCACGAATAATCCCGGTCCCGCCCTCGACAGGCGACCTCTGCCCTCGAGACAATGCCCGCGCCCAGTTGCCGTACTCCTCTGTGGCTGCTACAGTTTGTTCGAATGTCGCGGCCCGTCGTGCCGGGCCCGCTCTGATACCGCTGGTCCGAACGCTGGAGCGGCAGCGATTTTGAATAATGTTGGGAATTGCGTTCAATCTGAAGAATTGGCTCGTGCGCAATCGCCATTCTCCTGGGGTTCAATACGGGGGTGCGGCGGTCGCGGTGTGGGTGGCGCTTAGTTTCTGGACGTTTTCCGCTCCCCTGCATCGCCATCTCTTCGTCCTGCTGCTGGCGGCGGTGCTGTTCACCGCGCGGTTTCTGGGTTTCGGGCCGGCAATTTTTTGCTCGCTGGTTGCCACCGCTTGTCTGGATTTTTTCGGGGTTCCCCCTTATTTGAGCTTCGCGATTCACTCCTACGCCGAGTTGGAACGTCTGCTGGCCTTTCTTGCCCTGTCGGTGTTTGCCGGAAGTATGGCCCACCAGAAGACGCTGGCGGAATCGCGTGCCGATCGCACGACTCGGGAGATGGCCGCCATCGTTGAGGACTCTTCCGACGCCATCTACAGCACTCGTCCCAACGGGACCATCACCAGCTGGAATCGCGCCGCGGAACTTCTTTATGGCTACTCGGCCGAGGAGGCGGTCGGATCATCGATTGCGCGAATGGCTCCTCCGGAACTCCGCGACGAGGTCGAACGCCATCTGCAAGCGCTCAACCGCGGTGAACCGATTGCCTCGTTTCGAACCGAGCATATGCGTAAGGACGGCACGCGTTGGCCGGTACTGCTGTCGGTATCGTCGTTACGCAACGCGCGTGGTGAAATTGTGGGAGCGTCCGCCATCGCGCGCGATCTTTCCGCCGAGAAGCAGTCCGAAGAAGCGATACGCCGCAGCGAGAAACTCGCAACCGCGGGACGCCTGGCGGCCGCCATCGCGCACGAAATCAACAACCCGCTGGAAGCGGTGGTTAACCTGCTGTATCTGGCGCGCCACGACTCCAGACATGCCGGGGATTATCTGACGCAGGCCGAGCAAGAGGTGGGGCGGGTCGCCCGACTGGCACAACAGACGCTGGGGTTTGTCCGCGATACCCACTCGCCGGCTGCCATGGACCCCGCAGCTATCATGGACGAAATTCTGCAGCTCTATTCGCGGAAACTGGAGGGCCGGAAGATCCGCGTAACACGCCGCTATCGGGGAAGCGTCGAGGTCAGCGGCTACTCCGGTGAATTGCGGCAGTTGATCGCCAATCTACTGGTCAATGCGGTCGACGCCATGGCGGATGGGGGCCGGTTGCAGGTTCGGGTCGCGGAGACGCGCGACTGGTCTGACGGTAGAACGGGAGTTCGCATCACTATGGCGGACAATGGCAGCGGCATTCCGCGCGACCATTTGCGGCAGATCTTCGAGCCCTTCTACACCACCAAAAAAGACACCGGAACCGGCCTCGGATTGTGGGTTTCGCAAGGCATCGTAGACAAGCACGAGGGATCGATTCGTGTGCGCAGCCGAGCCGACGGCGGCGACACCGGAACCGTGTTTTCCATTTTCTTACCGCAAAACCTCGAAGTCAGCCGGGTGGCATAGCCTGGCATTCGCCTGGGCCTGCGAGACGCCGGAGTCATCTGAAGTACAGAGACTTTCGTACTTAGAAGCCCGGCGGGCAGCGGCTTATAATCATATAAATCCAAGCAGTATGGGCACTTAGCCAACGTGAATCTCTTTCTTGAAGCTGCGATCTTCGTCTACGGGCTGTGCTTTGGCAGCTTTCTGAACGTGTGTATTTACCGCTTGCCCCGCGGCAAGTCGGTTGTCACACCGCGCTCGGCATGCCCTGATTGCGGGGACATGATCCCGCTTTACCACAACCTTCCGGTGGTGAGCTGGCTGATTCTGGGCGGAAAGTGCCGCGCCTGCAGGCGGCCGATATCGCCTCGTTATCTGGTGATCGAAATCCTCACCGGCCTGCTGTTTCTCGGTTGTTACCTGCATTTTGGATTGACGCTGGCCGCGTTAAAGTCCGCCGTGCTCGGCTACTTGCTGCTGGGACTGGTATTCACCGACGCGGAAACCAAGCTTCTTCCGGACGCCCTGACCTTGCCCGGGATCGTTTTGGGAATTGTTTTCAGCTGCGTGGTTCCGGTCAACGATCTGGCTTCCCGCATCCTGCCTGGCCTGGTATCGCCCGCTTGGCGCGGCGAGATATCCTGGCGCCTGTGGTCCCTCGCCGATTCGCTGCTCGGCGCAGCCGTCGGCGCGTCGTTTCTTTACGGCGCGGCGGCGATTTATTTGCGGACGCGGGGCGTCGAAGGCATGGGATTCGGCGACGTCAAACTGATGGCGCTGATTGGCGCTTTTCTCGGAACCAAGCTCACCGTCCTGACCATTTTTGCCTCTTCGCTGGCCGGTTCGCTTTTCGGACTGAGCACGGTCTTCGCGGTCTGGACAAAGCGTATGCGGCGCTTTGCCGCGCCGCGCCCGCTTTCAGGAAGCACTTCGAGGACTACGGCCATTCCCTCACCAGTTGCCCGACGGCGAGCCTGGCAATCGGCGCGACTGGCCCTGCGCTATTACGAGATGCCTTTTGGGGTCTTTCTTGGCGGCATGGCGGCGCTGGCATTCCTGTTCGGAAACCGCCTGCTGCATTGGTATTGGAGGGCGCTGTGAGGCTGCTGGCCAATCCCATGGCGAATCCCACGGTGTTGCGCATGGCCCTGCTGATGTTCGTGGCCGTGGCGGCTTTTGGGCTGGGTCTGTTTCTGATCCGCCGCCTGCGGAAAAGCCTGGTCGCGGAACCGGAGTCGCTCAATCCCGCCCCCTTGCCCGCGGAAGGCTTGCCGGCGCACGCCTATCACGCCGTCATCCAGCAATTGAAGCAGCAAAAACATGAACTGGCGGCACAGCAACTCTCCGAGCGCAGAAAGGCCAAGGCGTCGGAGTCCTTGAGTTCGACCATTGTTTCGAACCTTTCCTGCGGGGTTCTGTTTCTGAATACCAGCGGACTGGTGCGGCAAGCGAACTCGGTGGCACGCCAACTGCTAGGCTTCGCCTCGCCCATCGGGCTCGAGTCGGCTGATCTTTTTCGCAACGCGAGGCTGCGGCCGCAACCCGGTAACTCGGGTGCAAGTTCCGGGTCCGGGATGAGCGTCGAGCAGGCACTGGCTCCGGCCCTGGCGGGCCAGGCCGCGGTGCGCGCGCTGTTGCTGAATTACTTTACCCGCGAGGCGGAGAACCTGGTACTGGAAGTGACCGCCTCTCCGGTATTGGCGGACGACGCGAGTCTGATGGGCACGACGCTGGTGCTCACCGACAGGACCGACCTCGAGCGCATCCGCCACGACCAAAAGACGCGGCAGGAAATTTCTTCGGAAATGGCGCTCAGACTGCGCCAGTCGCTGGCCACGATCGCCGGCTATGCACAGCAGCTGGCTTCCGGCCGGGATACCGCGAGGGCGCACGAGCTCGCCGATCGCATCTCCTATGAAACGGTCCAATTGGAGCGAACGATTGGGAGTTTTCTCGGTGGCGTACAAGCCGCCAGCACGAGTTCTTGAAATTCGCAAACGACAGGCCACGCTCGGAATCGCGGGCCTGCGAAAGGATGATCCAGATGAAGCACTCGAAACTCATGGCAACAGTCACTCTGCTGTTCTTGGGAGTCAGCGGCGCCGCCGGCCAGTCGCTCGGGGACTACGCGCGCACGGTTCGCAAGAATAAGCCCGAGACCAGCTCAGCGACCCGCCATTTCGATAACGACAATCTGCCTACCGATCAAGCCGTGAGCATCGTCGGTCCGCCGCCAACCAGCAACGCCACGGCCGACAATTCCCAAGCGGCAAAAGCCGCTGTCGATCCCGCAGCCGCAGCCGCCGAACGGCAGAAGGCAGCCGACGAGTGGAACAAGAAACTGGATACGCAGAAGGCAAAGATTGACGCCCTGCGCCACGAACTTGATCTCGAACAGCGTGAGTATCGTCTGAAAGAGGCCGCATTTTATGGCGACGCGGGCACTCGCCTGCGTGACGCGGCGCAGTTTGACAAGCAAGACAGCGACTATAAGAACGACGTCGACTCCAAGCAGAAAGCAATCGAGTCGGCCAAGCAAGCGCTGGCAGACCTGCAGGAACAAGCACGCAAAGCCGGCATTACCGAGAAGGAAGAAAAGGACGCGGACAAGGACAGCGCCAAGGACGTGGCCAAGGATAAGGACAAAGACAAATAGAGCAAACCCGCCTCTTTCGAGCAGTTGAGGGCACGAGTCGACTTCGTGCCCTTTTGCTTGGCGGAGACCTCGCCTGCGGCCTCCGTTTCAGCTCTCAAAACCTGCCTTCAGCAGCCGGGCGGTGGAGCTCGGTCGCGGCGAACTTGAGGTTATTCCAATTTCCCCATCCGCTCGCGAATCTGTCGGGCGTGATGCCGTCCGTGCACCCAATGAAACTTCCGCCACTCGTTGGCGGTTAAGGGCCCGAGAAACGGGTGGTCCATAAGTTTGGTTCGAGGGCCAAACCGGCGTTCGCAATCGGCCAAGGCCAAGCCCATCTCCTCCAGTTCACGCCCGACTGCTTGCATCACCTCTGCCGGCGGCATACCCTGCGGGAGGGTACGTGCGGGGGCTCTGCGACCGCCCGGCATATAGGTGAGATTGACGACCACGAACTTGGCCAGGCGATGCCCGAGGGTCGCGCGTGTGGCCAGCGGAGCGCTCGATTTCAGGCATTTCTCGATCCCGACATTGGTGCCCCTGAAAGTAAGAAACAGATGTTCGAGAATCTGCGCCGGGCTCCACTTCCCATCCGGGGCCGGCGACAATTGGCCGCCGCTGGCGCCGCCGGTTGCCTGTTCGAGTTCCTGCCGCAGCCGTTCGAGATAGGAATTCATGGCACCGGTTCAGTACAATGATTCGCGATCAACGATTCGCATTCGCAGCAAGAACAGGAAATCCTCGATGATGAACACGACGAAAACATTGCTCGCGGCAATTCTAGCAGCAGGCTTGATGGCGGGGTGCTCCTCGGAACCCGCCAAGCCGGTCGCGCCGGAGACCTCGCAACCGAAGACCCCCGAAGCGATCACCGGCAGCAGCGCGTTTTACAAGTGCTATGTTTCTGCCCGGGGTTGGGCGCCGGATGCGCAACCGTTTCGTGCGGAATCGGCAATCTCGAAGACCCGCGACGGCAAGGCTACGGAGTGGCGCACCGGATTCGCGTCGCCGGCGCAGCACTCGGTCCGGCCCTATACGTGGTCGAATGGCGACATCTCGCACGGCGTTGAGGATAATTACAGCCCGACCAACTCCAGTACGCAGGTTTTCAACGTGCAGTTCCTCAAGACCGACACCGACAAGGCCTTTTCGATAGCCCAGCAGCATGGCGGGGACAAGTTGACCTCGAAGGATCCCGACACTCCGGTTCTTTATATCCTGGATTGGAATCGACAAACGAACGAACTGCTGTGGCACGTTATCTACGGAACGGATCGCGAAACTGCCGCCCTGCGCGTCGCCGTGAACGCGACCACGGGAGAGTTTTCGCGGGTGGAGAAGTAACAACGGTAGGAGAAGTGAGAAACGACTTGGGATGGCGGCGCACCGGGCATCCCCCTACCGCCACTGGACTGGCAGGGCTCCCGTCCCTCGTTCGGCCTCCCCTTATTGTGCTTTGGCCAGTCGCGCCAGCGAAGTGCGCGCCTCTTTGGCAAACGGCCCGTCGGGAAGAATCTTCAAATACTGTTCGTAGTATTTCTTCGCTTCGGATTTATCTCCGAGCTTTTCCTGGCATTCGGCGAGCCGGAAGCTGGCAACCGCGTCGCCCTCTTTGTAGTAAAGGGCATCCTTATAACGCTCGAGTGCACCTTTGTAGTTCTTGCGCCTGAAGTAATAATCGCCGACCTCAACATCTTTTATGGCCTTCAAGGGGTTCCAGGGATGGAATTCCCGCACATCGCTGGCGTCGGAGGAGATGTCGGTCTTGCCGGGATTGTCGGCCACGTCGAGACCGGCGACCGCATCTTTGCTGCCAGGATGGTTCTTGGCATCGTCCTGCGGCGGCCGGACATCGATTCTCGTGTCGTGACTGGAACTGTTCTCCGATGGCGGTGCCTGGTCGGCAGCTTTGTCGGAAGCAGACGGATCCGCTGCCGGCTTGTCCGGCTTGTCGGCGGAGTCCTGGGCCCACACAGGGCCCGTCAATAAAGCCAGAAAAACGATGAGGAAACGAATCCGCACGCTTTTATTGTATCGCTTTCGAAGCCGTCTGTTTTCTTCCCCTATCCGTCACCGTGCGCCCGCGGCCAAGGCTCTCGCCCTGTCGCTCGCTCGGCGTGCGGCCGGAAAAAATCAGGCCGTCCATAAAAAGCGGACGGCCTGCTTTGGCTAAGTACCTCCGGGGAGGAGGGAATCAAATCCTTACATCGAAGGCGGATTTGCAGTGGCCGTCGGAGTCGCCGGCGCCGTGGTGGTAGTACCCGCCCCGGTGTTGGTCATCAGGCGGATGTCGACACGGCGGTTCTTGGCGCGTCCGTCGGCAGTCTTATTGGACTCAACCGGCTTATCCTTGCCGAGTCCGATCAGATAGATTTTGTAGGCGGGCACGCTTTTCTCCGCCGCCAAGTACTGGATCACGGCATTGGCGCGGCGCTCGCTCAACTCGTAGTTATAATCCGCGCTACCGATCGAGTCGGTCGCACCTTCCACCGTAATGATGTATCCCTTGGTGGTGGCGACACTGGCGGCCAGTTCGTCGATCGCCTGCTTGGCTTCCTTGGTCAGGTTGTCCTTGTTGAATCCAAAGTGCACCGCGGTTTCAACCACGGGACGATAATTGTCGAGGTTGACGACCGTGTTGGTAAGCAAATCGACACGCTGCGTCGCGCTGTTGGCCGACAGCTGCGCCTTATCGGCCTCGCCACTTGCGGCCAGAGCTTTCTGGTCGGCGGCCGCGGCCTGCGCCTGCACGTTCTGGATTCCGGCTTGCGCGCGCTGATCGACATCCTTGATGTCTTTCGAGTTCTTGGCAGTCAGGTCGTCAAGCTCATTGGTCTTATTGATGAGCGGCGTGGTCTGCTGGCGGACATAATTCTTGGTTGAACATCCGAGAGATGCGACCATGGTCGCCGCCAGCATTAGGGTCAACGAAGTACGGGTCATAAGGGATTGGGGCTCCTTGCCCAAATATTGCCTATTCGCGACATCTATTTCATCCGAAAAATTCTGCGGACCGTGTCTCACCCTTGCGTTAGTGCACGGGTGATGCCATTTCGCATTCTTCAGCCGAACATACAAGTACTTCAGTATCAATACTTTAGATGATGACCGTGGGAAACACAAACGCTCCGCAACCGGGCAATCGCGATATGAACCGTAGAAATTTTATACTGTCTGAACTCTCGAGCCTGGATTATAAACGCTTTGCCAGCCTCAATTGACCATCTTTTCCCATGCTTTCTCAAACTGCGAAACCAGCGGAGCTTCCCCTTTTTGCAGCCCCCCCCGACCCATCACTCGCCAGGAATAGGTCGAAGGAGGTCGGCTGCCCCAGGCGCCGCGGTGAGCATCATAAACTGCGAGCACGTCCTCTGACGGCCGCGACTGGACGGCCAGCACGATATCGGCTTCCTGCGGTTTGTAGACCAGGGTGAGCTTGCCCCACTTCTCGATTCCCTCCTGCACGCGAGCAATCGCCTGGCGGTCCTCGGGCAGCAGGCCGGGATCGAATTGATCGCCATCGTAGGCGGTGACGTATACGAAGCGCGCGTTGGCTAAAGTGCGTGGCAACTCAGGAGAGCTGGCCGCAGGGCCAGCCATGCTCAAAGTTGACAGAGCGGTAGACAGTGCGAGGCTAAACAGCACTGCGGCAAACATTTTGTACTTTTTCATAGAATGTCTCGACTTCCTGCATAGAGGGATGCCCAACCGGGCGCCGGAGATGCCACGCCGGTTCTAAGGTCGGGGCTCACATGACCGGTGGAACCGTGATTCCCATGACGGCGAGAATCTGGATCAGCTCGCGGCGGACGACGGCCGCGGTGGTAAGCAGGAATCGCTTCCGGCCCTCGTCGGCTTCGCTCAAAATGGGAAAGCGATGGTAGAAAGTATTGAAAAGTTGGGCCAATTGGAAGGCATGTTTGGCCAGATATGCCGGCTCGGTGGTGGCAATACATTGGCTCACGACATAGGAGGTTTTTGCCGCCGCTAACCACAGCTCCCAGATCTCATTGCCCGCTTCGCCGTTGAGATACTGAGCCAGAATTTCTCCCCCGCCGCGGCTCGCCGGGCCCGCACTCGCACCGGCACTCGGCGGGGAGCCGGAGACGCTGAAATCCGTGTTGCTACAGAAATTCTCCGGGCTGATTCCACCTTTGCGGAAAATATTCGTGGCCCGCACGACGGCATATTGCGCGTAGGGTCCGGTGTCTCCTTCGAAGCTCAGCGCGTCTTTGAAATCGAAGGCGATTACCGACGCTTTGGTAAATTTCAACATGAAGTAGCGAAGCGCCCCGATCGCGACCTGGGTGGCAACGCTGGCGCGTTCCCCCTCGCTCAGGTCGGGATGGCGCGGGTCCACTTCTTGTCGCGCCGAACTGATGAGCGCATCGAGCAGATCGTCGGCTTTGACGCCGAAGCCCTTGCGGCCCGACACCTCGATCCACGACCGGGCCTTGTCTTCTTCGTTCAGCGTATAGCCCAGTTCGGCGGCGCAGCGCGGAGTCAGTGCGACCATTTCGTAGGAAAAATGTGTGTAGCGCTCGGCAGCCTCTCCGTGGCCTAGACCGCGCAAAGCCTCGATCACCGTGTTCTGCGCCTCCGACTGGCGCGCGTCGATGACGTTGTAGATTTCGGCCACGTCGCCAAAGTGGGGATGTTCTTTCTCGCCGTTGCTTGTCGAGATCCAGCAGTCATGGGCATTTTGATAGCGAAAGAATTTCCGGTACCCGAAGTCGCGGCCAAGCAATCCGAACTTCCACATGTGATACGCGATGTCTTTGCCGACGTAGCCGACCGTGCCGTTGGAGCGGACGATGACTTTTTGATCGTCTTCCTGGATTGGGGAAGTCTCCACGCCCGCACCGCCTTCGTCCTGTTCTGGCTTTGTCGTTCCGGCACGACGCATGACCCAGCAGCCCTTATTCTTTCCCTGGTCTTCGAAACTGAGCACGCCGGCTTGTTTCAGCTTGGTAAAGGCGGCATCCCAGAAATGGAGGTGCAGGATTTCGCTTTCCCGAGGCAGGAAGTCGTAAGCAATCTCCAGCCGTTCCATGGTCTCGAGATGACGCTTGAGGACGGCTGTCGAAATCAAATCGGCAATTGCCGCGGTCTGGTTGTTGCCTTGTTCAATCGCATGCAGTGTCGCCGACCGAGCCTGGAGGTTCGCTTTGTCCTCTTCATACCAATGCGCGACCCGGGCATAGACATCCCAGCAAGCGTAATCGAACCGGGGCGAGACGGAGAGCGATTCGATCTCGGCGCGCGATTTCTTGTCGAGGTTCAGAAACCCGACCACCACGTCGGCGACCTGCACGCCGGTGTTGTCAATGTAGTTCTGGACATCCACTTCGCGTCCCGCAAAACGCAGCAGTCGGACGAAAGTGTCGCCGAGAATGGCATTGCGCAGGTGTCCGATGTGGGCAGCCTTGTTGGGATTGATGCTGGAATGTTCGACCAAGACCTTCCCCGGGGGAAGGTCAGCGGCCGGAGATTGATTGGCAACCAGCGACGCCGCCAGCTGCGCACGATTGAGGCGAACGTTGATGTAGCCGCCGCCGGCTACCTCGAATTTCTCAAAGCCGGCTATCGGAGCGATCCCGGCAACGATTTCGGCGGCGATCTTGCGCGGAGCCTGCCTGAGTTTTCGCGCCAGCTCGAAAGCGACCGGCAGCGCATACTCGCCGAATTCGATTTTCGGGGGCTGCTCGACCACGATGTTGACGGTTTCCAAATCGTAGGTGCGCCGCAAAAACTCGCGCAAATGTGCAATCAACTGGCGTTCCAGATAGCGATACAAGCGTGCCCTCGAGCGGATCGAACAAACAGTGATTCTAACAAACTCCCGGCAGACGCCGGGTTTGACGGAGCGGGAGGCGTTCCCTATGATGGAGTTTTGCTCTTCCGTGGTCGTTGGTGCTTGGTCCCTGCTCGTTCGCGAAAGGCAGTCGCGGTCGTTCGTCAGCAGCCGTCAGCAATCCCGCGCCGTGTGCCCGCAAAGTTCGCGAGCATCCGGTTAGAGTCGCGGCTCCCGACCCGGCGACTAGCGACGGCGTAGGGCGACGAGCCACCGTTTCTATGCGCATTGCCTACCTCGACTGTTTTTCCGGCATCAGCGGCGACATGTTTTTGGGCGCGCTGGTCGACACCGGCGTGTCGCCCCAACTCCTCGAAGACGCCGTCGGGGCGCTCAACATTGGCGCTCGGCTGGAGATCAGGCGCGTGGTGAGGGGAGGAATCGCAGCCAGCAAGGTCGACGTCTACAGCAACGGCGAGCGCGACCTGCCGCGGGAGGTTTTCTGGAACAACCGGGGACACGATCATGCTCACGACCACGCCCACGGAGACCTCCACCAGCATGCTCACGAGGATCATCGCCCTGCCCACGGCCACGGTCGAGGTCTGGACGAAATTCGCCGGATCATCCAGCAGGCGGCCCTCAGCCCCACCGCCGAGCAAACCGCGATTCGCATTTTCGAAGTGCTCGGCGCCGCCGAGGCCGAGGTTCACCAAACCTCGATCGACGAAGTGCATTTTCACGAAGTTGGCGCGGCCGATGCCATGGTTGATATTGTCGGCGCCGCCGTGGGATCGGAATCTCTCGCCATCGAACAGTGGGTGTGCTCGCCCGTCAACGTCGGTGGCGGCGCCGTCCAGTGCGCGCACGGGACCCTTCCCGTGCCTGCCCCGGCGACCTTGAAGTTACTGGCCAACGTGCCGGTGTATTCGGCCGGGCCCCAGGTGGAACTGGCAACCCCGACCGGGGCCGCCATCGCGAAGACCTTGTGCCATCGCTTCACGTCGTTTCCGGCGATGCGGGTCGAGAAGGCCGGATATGGCGCAGGGACCCGAGATTTTTCGGAGCATCCGAATCTGCTGCGCTTGACGATCGGAGACGCGACGACACCGGATGCGGTCGCAGATGGTGCGCCTCGAACCCTCGCGGCATCCAATGAAAGCATCACGGTACTCGAAGCCAATCTCGATGATCTCACTCCGCAAGTGCTCGCCTACGCCATGGAGCGCTTGCTGGCGGCGGGCGCACTCGATGTATTCAGCGTTCCCGCGCAGATGAAAAAGAGCCGCCCGGGCGCGTTGCTCTCGGTGCTGGCGAAAGTCGAGGACGCGGATCGGCTGGCCCAGTTGATGTTTGCCGAGACTACAACCCTCGGCGTACGGCGCCGCCAGGAGCAACGACAGACGCTGTCCAGACGGTGGGAAACGGTCGCTACAAAATGGGGGCCGGTGCGAATTAAGATCGCCAGCATGAATGGCAGCATCTCAAACTATGCGCCGGAATACGAAGACTGCCGGGCTCTGGCGGAATCACAGCAGGTGCCGCTGCGGGCCGTCATCGAGGAAGCGGTGCAGGGCTATCTTCGCGGCAGTCGAAAACAGTAACGGGTTTGGTATCCAGCACAGGTACACTCAGGAGATTGCTATGGTAAAGAGTCTGACAATGCTCGCCCTCGGCGCGACCCTCGCAGCGCTCGCTCCGCTTTCGTCGTTGGCCGAAGGCGCTCCCTCGGTCGGCAGTACGGCCCCCGAATTCACGCTCAACTCGCAGGAAGGTACGCCCGTCAGCCTCAAGGATTATCGCGGCAAATGGGTGGTGTTGTATTTCTATCCCAAGGATTTCACCAGCGGCTGCACCATCGAGGCCCACAACTTCCAACGCGACCAGCTGCAGTACCAGCAGAAAAACGCGGTGGTTCTGGGCGTCAGCGTGGACAGCGCCGACTCCCACAAACAGTTCTGCACCAAGGAAGGGTTAAACTTCAAGCTGCTAGCCGATACCGACTATAAAGTGTCAACCGCGTATGACTCGCTGACCAGCCGCGGACCGGTCAAGTACGCGGCCCGGCACACCTTCCTCATCGATCCGGAGGGGAAGATTGTGAAGGCATTCACCGAAGTGGATCCCAATAAACATAGCGAGGAAGTGTTGGCGGCACTGGCGGAAGTGCAAAAATAGGATGGCTTGTTTCCCCCAGGCTTTGGGTTGATGCGTAGGGAGACTTATGCGAGCACTCGGTTCGTTGCGCGATCTTTTGCAGAACGTACCTCATCGGCTTGAGAAGCTGTCGCTCGACAAGGTCGAGAGCAGGCGAGCGCCGTCGGCCTGGTCGGCCAAGGAAGAATTGGGGCATCTGCTCGATTCGGCGGCCAATAATCATCAACGGATCGTGCGCGCGCAACTGGAAGACCAACCGGCCATGCCCGGCTACGAACAGAATGGCTGGGTCGCCGTGCATGGCTATCAGCGCCGCGATTGGACGGAGCTGGTCGGACTGTGGCGGGCGCTCAACCGGCAATTGTTGGCGGCGGCGGAAGCGGTTCCCGCTTCTGCCTGGTCACGGACGCTGACCATCAAGGATTCTGCACCGCTGACGCTTCAGTTCGTATTCGAAGACTATATCGCACACATGGTTCACCACCTGCAGCACATTGGAATCGCAACCGATGACAACCCGCCGAATGCGACGAGCGCAGGCTGAGAGCCTGGATTGAGCGAAGTTTCTTTACGCTGACGTTTCTTTACTCTAAAGGACGGGAATGAGCAAGAAGTTCTACATTACGACTCCGATCTACTACGTGAATGCCCACCCGCACATTGGGCACGCTTACACGACGATCGCTTGCGATACCATCGCGCGCCGCCAACGCAGTCTGGGTCATGACACCTGGTTTCTGACCGGCACCGACGAGCACGGACAGAAAATCGAGCGCGCTGCCCTGGCGGCGGGTAAAACGCCGCAGCAATTCACCGATGAGATTTCGGGGGAATTCAGCGCGCTCTGGAAGCGCATGGGTTTGACGCCCGACGATTTCCTGCGCACCACCTCCGAGCGGCACAAACGGGGTGTACAGGCGCTGTGGCGCAAGATCCGCGATCGCGGGTTTATTTACAAGGGAACCTACACCGGTCAATATTGCGTTTCCGACGAGCTCTACGTCGATGGCATCGGTCCCGGAGCTCCCTGCCCCGATTGCGGACGCCCCACGGAAACCGTCAGCGAAGAGAATTATTACTTCAAGCTTTCGGCGTTTCAGGACCAGCTGATCCGGCTTTACAGCGAGCAACCCGATTTCATACGCCCCGAAACGCGGCGCAACGAAGTGTTGGCGTTCGTGCGGGGCGGACTGCGGGATCTTTCCATCAGCCGCTCCACGTTCTCCTGGGGCATTCCTGTGCCCGACGATCCCAAGCACGTGGTCTACGTCTGGCTGGATGCGCTCGCCAACTACATCACGGCGCTTGGCTATGGCTCGAACGACACCAGCAAATTCGACCGCTACTGGCCGGCCGACGTGCACATGATTGGCAAGGAGATTGTGCGCTTCCATTGCGTTTATTGGCCGGCGTTTCTGCTCGCCGCGGGATTGCCTCTTCCGACCGGCATTACGGCGCATGGCTGGCTGCTGTTTGAAGAGAGCAAAATGTCGAAGTCGCGGGGAAACATCGTGCGCGCCGAATCGATTGTCGATGTGCTCGGCAGCGACGCCCTGCGATACTTCCTGTTGCGCGACGTCGTCTTCGGGCAGGATGGCTCGTTCAGCTTTGATGCCCTGGTCCAGCGCTACAACTCCGATCTGGCCAATGGTCTCGGCAATCTCGCCAGCCGCACGCTGACCATGATCACGCGGTACTTCAAAGGAGAGGTGCCCTATCCCTCCCACACGGCGCACCAGCCGGCCGATGATGCGATTGCCGATGCCTCGAAGAAAACGATCGCCGACTTCGGGACCTTCTTTGACCAGTACCAGTTCTCGCGAGCGCTCGAAAGCGCCTGGGCGCTGGTCGCTTCCGTTGACAAATATATCGTTGAGAACGAGCCCTGGGCACTCGACGAGAAAAAGGATGAGGAGAGTCGCGCGCGGCTGGCCACCGTGCTCTATACCAGCGCCGAAGCCCTGCGGATTGTGACCGCGCTCGCACATCCGGTGATGCCCGAGGCAACCGCAAGGATCTGGACACAGATGGGCCTCGGGGACATCAAGAAGTTCGACCTCGCGCATCTGCAGTGGGGACAGCTGCAACTCGGCACCAGACTGGGTGAGGTACAAGCCGTATTTCCGCGAGTCGACAAGTCGGCAGTGGAGAGGATGCAGAGAATGGAAGAACCAAAAAACGGCGGAGCCGCCGTTGTCGTGCCCGCCAGTCCGAAGACGGGCTCCTCGCCTGTTCCACCCTCTGCAACCACGCCGTCGGCGGCTGCGATCGCGTCCTCGAAGCCGCTGCCGTCGATTCCGGATGGCAAAATCAGTATCGACGACTTCGCCAAGGTGGAGCTACGGGTGGCGCAAGTCAAGACCGCCGAGCGGGTGAAGGGGGCTGACAAACTGCTGCGTCTCGAAGTCGACCTCGGAACCGAGGTCCGCCAACTGGTGGCCGGAATCGCCGAAGCTTACGCGCCGGAAACGCTGATCGGACGCAAGGTGGTGATCGTGGCCAATCTGGCGCCCCGGAAACTGCGTGGACTGGAATCGAACGGCATGATCGTCGCCGCTTCTCCCGAAGGCGGCAAACCGGTGCTGGCCAGTTTTCTTGAAGATGTGCCGGTGGGCACGCGGCTGAAGTAGAGCGCGTGACCCGGGCTCGGCGTGGACCGGCGAGCACCGGTCGCTCCGGATAAGGGCGCACGAAAAACCACGGATGCTCATCGACTCCCACGCTCATCTGGAAGGCAAGCGCTACGACGCCGATCGTGACGAGGTGCTGGCGCGGGCCAAGCAAAACGGAATCGAAGCCTATCTGGCGATCGGAAATGGCGACGGGCCCGACACCGCCGACTGTGGAATTCGGTTGGCGGAAAAGTATGGTGACACCTCGGCCTATCCGCAGGTCTGGGCGAGCGTCGGAATCCATCCCCACGAGGCCGGTCTCGCAAGCGATGCCGCCAATTCCCAAATGCTGCAATGGGCGCGGCATCCCAGGGTTATCGCCTGGGGAGAAATCGGCCTTGATTATTTTTACGACCACTCGCCGCGGGAAACCCAGAAGACGGTTTTCCGCGAGCAGATGGAAATGGCCCGGACGCTGAAATTGCCCATCATCATCCATTGCCGTCCGTCCGATGGGAGCGAGAATGCCTGGAACGACTGCCTGGCGATGATCGCCGAACATTGGACTTCGAGCGGATTGGGCGGCATTCTGCACTGCTTCACCGGTAGTTGCGAGCATGCACGGCGGGCCCTGGATATGGGCTTCATGATTTCTTTTGCCGGCAATATCACCTTTCCCAAGGCGCAGCCCATCCGCGACGCGGCGCAAATGGTTCCGCTCGACCGCCTGCTGATCGAAACCGACTCGCCGTATCTGGCACCGATTCCCCATCGCGGCGAGCGCAACGAACCGCGGTTCGTCGCCCTGGTGGCGCGCAAGATCGGGGAACTGCGCGGCCTGTCGGCAGAGGAAATCGGGGGGCAGACCACGCGGAATTTCTACCGATTCTTTGGGCTCGCCGGTTAATGCGCCCCGGCTGCCGCTAGAGACCCGACTCTAGTCTTCGCAGACTGTGCCTCTTCTGTTACCCTCAACAGTAGATGTTTGGGGTGGGCGATCGGTTGAGGCTCGAACCATCGACGCGACATCCCTGCAAACATGACAATCGGAAGACTTTGGCAGGCGGCAGCAGATTTTGACGGTGATATTTCATGCCCGATAACAGTTTCGATATCGTGAGCAAAATCGACCTCGCGGAGGTGTCGAACGCCATCCAGCAGGCAATGAAGGAAGTAAGCACTCGCTTCGACTTGAAAGACTCGAAGTCGCAGATCGCAATGGAAGGCGCGGACGCAATCCTGCTCCACTCCGCCGATGAATTCAAAATGAAGGCCGTGAACGACGTCTTGCAGGCCAAATTGGTCAAACGGGGAGTGCCGCTCAAGGGCTTGACCTATGCCCCGCTGGAGACGGCCGCCGGGAGCACGGTGAAACAAAAAATCACCCTGCAACAAGGCATCCCCATCGAAAAGGCGCGGGAGATTGTGAAGCTGGTCAAGAACTCGAAAAAGAAAGCGCAAGCCTCGATCCAGGGCGACGTCGTGCGGATCAGCGGCAAGGATCGCGACACCTTGCAGGAAATCATCGCCCTGGTGAAACAGCAGGATTTTGGCATCGATTTGCAGTTCACGAATTACCGGAGCAACTAAGGGATTGGGCACCACGTCGTCCATCAACGGCAAAGAAATCTTTGATCTTCTGCGCGACGACATTGTCGCCATCGAAGAACAATTCGGGCACGACACCGTCTCGAATGTCGCCGCCATAACCGAGATCGGGGAGTATCTGCGCCGTGGTGGAGGCAAGCGCATTCGTCCGGCAATGCTGCTGCTTTCGGCCAAACTGCTCGGCTATAAAGGCGATGGCGCCGTCAAACTGGCGTCGGTCGTGGAAATTATTCACACCGCGACGCTTGTCCACGACGACATTATCGACGAGGCTCAAATCCGACGCGGCCGTCCCGCGGCCAACACGCAGTGGGGCAACTCGATGTGCGTACTTGCCGGCGACTGGCTCTACATGCAGGCCTTTAAGATCGCAGTCCAGGAACGGAATTTCCGCATCCTCGACGTCCTCATCGAACTGACGCAGCAAATGGTCGAAGGCGAACTGCTGCAAATGGAGAAACTCGGCAAGCTCATTTCGCTGCAGGAGCATCTCGATCTCATTTATCGCAAGACGGCCTGCCTGTTTTCGGTGTGCATGCGGGTGGGAGGAATTCTTGGCGGTGCCACCACGGCCCAGGAGGAGCGGTTGGGCCAGTACGGACGCGACCTCGGCATGGCTTTTCAGATTGTGGACGATGTGCTCGACCTTACCGCTTCTGAGCGTGTTCTGGGCAAGCCCGTCGCGAGCGACCTGCGGGAAGGCAAGGCGACGATGTCGGTCATTCACGCCCTGGAGCGCTGCACCTCCGCCGAACGGCGCCAGATCGAAACCATTCTGCACGACCGCGCTTTCAATGGTGTCACGCACACCGACATCCTGGCCATCCTCAACCGCTACGGCTCGCTTGAATTCGCCCACCTGGAGGCTACCCGCTACGCCGAATCCGCGCGCACCGCAATCTGCATTTTTCCCGACTCAGAGATCAAACGCGGCCTGCTCTGGGCGCCGGAGTTCGTGGTGGCGAGGGAAAAATAGGGCGGGCTCGGAAATATCCCTCGCACAGCAGAAAGTTCGCTCACCTGCGGTCTTTCCGCCCGTCTGATGGGCAGGATCTGAAACCTCTAGGAGGACTTCCGATGACCCACAAGGGCTACAACCGTTTCTGCCCGGCTCTGGCCGTCGCCCTATGCATCAGCAGCTGGGCCTTCGCTCAAGATCGGGGTCATGATTTTGAGTGGACCGGCAAGCTCGCAGCTGACCAGATCCTGGAGATCAAGAACCTCAGCGGCAGGATTGAAGCTCGCGGCGATGCGAGCGACCAAGTGGAAGTCACCGCCGAGAAAATCGGCCCCGGTGCGGACGCTGTCAAGATCGAGGTTGTGCCCCATGGCGCGGGCGTGACGATCTGCGCCATCTATCCGGGGGGAGAGACAGGCGCTGTTTCCGGCCCCTGTGAGCCTGGCAGAAAATGGCATGTCGACAGAGACGAAAGCAAAGCGAAAGTAAACTTCGTGGTACACCTGCCGGCAAACCTGCGCTTCGCCGCAACCACGGTCAACGGCAGCATCACCGCCGACGACATTGGTCGAAGCGTGCGCGCAGACTCAGTGAACGGCTCGCTACGAGTGTCGACCAAGCAGTGGGCGGAACTCACTTCGGTCAACGGTTCGATCGAAGCCCGGATGGGGAGCGCCGACTGGACGGGCCGGCTGAAAATCAGCACCGTGAATGGATCGATTGACTTGAAGATGCCCGGCGATCTCAATGCCGACGTGCGATTCAGTTCCGTCAACGGCCGGCTCAGCTCCGACTTTCCGCTTTCTCTCAGCGGCACTCTGGGTGGCCGGCGGATGGAAGGACGGATCGGAAATGGTGGGCGAGAACTTGTTCTGAACACGGTAAATGGAAGCGTGCACCTCCGGGGCGACTCCATTTAGAACCGCTCGCTTTCGCCGCGCACGCCTTGGCTGGCGGACCGGTCTTTCCGGTGGTTTCCGCGATCTCTTCGACCGATCATTTTTTGGTCGCCTGGCAACCGAGCTGATTCCCGACCAAGTTTTCCTCTCGATGGAGGCGGGCGTATCCCAGCCGCGGAGATGCGGCCGCCTTGCCGCCCGGCACCCGTTGCCGCCTGCAATAGCGGACCTTCGGTGGCCCCTCGAACCGCCGCAAGAGCGAAGGCCTGGTCCGCGGTTGCTATACTGAAGGAACTCCCTTCTCCATGAACGACGTGATTTCGTCAATATCGCACCATGGCTATCTGTTCCTGGCGGTCGTGTGCTTCGCCGAGGCCTGCGGCCTTCCCCTCCCCGGCGCTCTCGCCATTCTGACTGCCGGCGCGGTTTCGGCCTATGGACCTCTGCATTTTTATCTCGTGTTCAGCATCGCGCTGCTGGCGATGATCGCCGGCGATGTCCTGCTCTATTTCACCGGCCGCTTCAGCGGCTGGGCGCTGCTTGGCTTTCTCTGCCGCCTTTCGGCGAATCCGGAAACCTGCATCCTGCGCTCGGCCGAATACTTCTATCGTCGGGGCAAGCAGACCCTGCTTTTCGCCAAGTTCATTCCCGGCATCAACACGATGTCTCCGCCGCTGGCGGGCAGCATGAAAATGCGCCTCGCGGATTTTCTGCAATTCGATTCCATCGGCGCCGCCCTCTATGTGGGCGCGTATGCTTGTGCCGGATACTTGTTCAGCGACGCCTTGCGGGCCATTACCCGCGGACTGCGCTCGGCCGGCTTCGCGGCAGAAGTGGTCTTCGGCATCGGACTTGCGGCCTACGTCGTGTATCGCATCTGGCTCTACCGCAAGTACCGGCTGCTCGATGTGATTCCCCGGGTCCAGGCGGAGGAACTCGCCGGCCGACTGGCGTCCGGTGCCCGCAACCTGCTCATCGCCGACGTCCGCAGCCACGGCTACTATGATGCGGATTCCGAGCGTATTGCCGGGTCCATCCGCATCGAGCCCAACAATCTCATGGAAGAGGTCAAGAACCTCCCCAAGGAGCGCGAGATCTATCTCTACTGTACTTGACAGCGCGAAGCCACCAGCGCCCGTGTGGCGCGTCAACTCCAAGATCTCGGATTCAAAGTGTTCGTTATCGCCGGCGGGCTGCGTGCCTGGCGCAAGGCCGGCCACGCAGTAGAACGGGTCCCCAACGACGACCTCGTCAAGCTGCCCACTTTCAGCTAGACAGAGATGGAGCGAACCGGGTCAAAAAGTCCTCTCGGGCTTCTCCGAGCCGTCACGCGCTCAAGTCCGCAACATAGCATCCCCAGAAGCTAGAAGTCGGACGAGAGCGCGTGGAAGAAAAAGCGCTTGTGCTGGGAGCCTGCCCGTGTCCGCGAGCTCCCTTCGCCGGGGGCAGGACACGCAAAATCCCTGGTGGTCGCAGACCGGGCGCAACCGTCGCGCCGCCGGCCGAAACCAGACGCTCGACACGCCGGATCTCGAACGCTGACTTCGCCGTGCGGAGAGCCCGGTCTCCCTTGGGATCCGGTGGTCGAAGTCGGCGACCGCCAACCAATGGGCGGTGGCCGGGAGTGGCCCGTCCGTGCCCTCCAATGCCTGGCCCTCCCTTTGGTGTCGGTAACCGATGGCTATCTCCCCGGGTAATCGAACTCGAAAACCGGTCTGGCCGATACAGACAATGTGAAACCCTGTCTCGTAACCAATGCTCGGAGTCTAAAACCCGGCAAGCCGGTGGTGCTTGCGCTGTCCGCCCTGATCATTTGCCTTCTGAAGCCTGCGTCGCTCGAGGCAGGGGCGTGGACCGAACCCGCCGGACACGGCCAAGTCATTCTTACATCGTCGCTGTTTCGCACGGGAACGATGTTCGATGAAAATGGCGATCCACAGCCGTTTGGCTATGGCGGACGCTTCCGGCAGTTTATTTTCAACCCTTACGTCGAATACGGATTGACCCCGCGTAACACGCTGATCGTGAATGCCAATGTACCCTGGCTGAACTTCAGCAACAGTTCCTCGAGCGAGTCCAGCGCGGGCTTCGGCGACATCGAGGCGGCAATCAAACGGCGCTTCAATTCCACCGAATCCAAATGGGCGCTTTCCGGCCAGTTCACCGTGTTATTTCCGGCGTATTCGGTCAGCCGCAATCCGGCGCCGGGCAATCACAACCTGGACGTGGAGGGTCGGGTGATGGCCGGGCGCGGCCTCACGCTAGCCAAACATCATGCCTTTTACGACGCAGAGCTCGCCTATCGCTACCGCAATGGCGCCCCTGCCGATCAGGTACGCGCCGACGCCAGTGCCGGCCTGGATGCCGCTCGCTGGTTGACGTTGATGGGGCAGTTCTTCGCCATCAAGGGGATGCGCAACGGCGAACCGCTCACAGTCAATTCCAATCCCAACGCCCAATCCGACTTCGATCTATACAAATACCAGCCGTCGGTCCTGTTCAATTTCCGCCACGGAACCCGCTTGCAAGTGGGCATGAACAGTTCCTTTTCGGGCCGCAATACCGGAACGGGTCATGCGGCGATTCTGGCTCTCTGGAAAACGTTCTAGCCCGCGATGAGCACCCCTGCGCCAGCACGCATTTCGGTTCCGAAATCGGCGCCGCAGAAGAACCAGGAAAAACCGCAACTCCAGATCGGGCGGCTTCTGGTCGACGCCGGGCTGATCAACGAGCGGCAGCTGGCCCAAGCGCTGGTGAGCCAGGTGGCGTGGGGCTCGCGGCTCGGCGACACGGTGATGGGATTGGGCTGGGTGAAACCGCTCGACTTCTATCAGGTGCTCGCCCGCCAGCTTGGGCTGGATTTTATCAACCTGGTGAAGACGCCGGGGGACGATTCCTTGTTCGCCCGTTCCGAATACGCCAGCTACGCCCAGGATCTCTACCTTCCCTGGCGGCGGGAGAACGGGATCCTGTGGGTGGCAACCGCCGACCCGCTTTCGCCGGCTCTGGCGGCTCGCTGGGGCGATCGCTCGGACGTGCGCTTCGTGGTGACGTCCAAGTTCGATATTATCTGGGAGCTGCAGCGCGTGGCCGGCAAAGAATTTAGCCAGGATGCGGTGCTCAGTCTGGCGGAGTTCAGTCCCGAACATTCGGCGCGCACGGTAATCACGCGTGCGCAAACCTGGTGGCTGGCCGGTTTGCTCGTTTTTGCCGGAATTTCGCTGCGGATGTTTCCGCTGCCGTTTGCCATCGTTCTGAACACCCTCGTCAATGCCGCCCTGTTTTTCTCCTTCGCGTTCCGCACCCTGCTCTGCTGGTTGAGTTGCGAAGAAAACATCGGCATGGCCATCACCCCGGACGAGGTGGCGGCGCTCCACGATGCCGATCTTCCCCTCTATACCGTACTCGTTCCCATGTACAAGGAGCCGACCGTGCTGCCCATCCTGGTCGCTGCCCTCAAGCGCATGGATTACCCGCAGTCCAAGCTGGACATCAAGCTGGTGCTTGAGGAGGACGATCACGAGACGATCGAGGCCGCGAAATCGCTCGGCCTTTCCGCGAATTTCGAGATTGTGCGCGTGCCCGCGTCTCAGCCCAGAACCAAGCCCAAGGCTTGTAACTATGCGCTGCGCCTGGCGCGCGGCCAATACCTGACCATCTACGATGCCGAGGACAAGCCCGAGCCCGACCAGCTCAAGAAAGTAGTTGTCGGCTTTCGTAAACTTGGCAGCCAGGCCGCCTGTATCCAGGCACACCTGAATTACTTCAATGCCGAGGAAAACTGGTTGACCCGCATGTTCACTCTGGAATACTCGCTGTGGTTCGACATGTTCCTCCCTGCTCTCGATGAACTTCGGGTACCGATCCCCCTCGGCGGAACGTCAAACCACTTCGATCTCGCCAAGCTCCGCCAGGTTGGCGCATGGGATCCTTTCAACGTCACCGAGGATGCCGACCTCGGCCTGCGTTTTGCCGCGCTCGGTTATCACGTGGGCGTGGTGAACTCGGTTACTTACGAGGAAGCAAACTCGCATCTCGGAAACTGGATTCGCCAGCGTTCGCGCTGGATCAAGGGTTACATCCAAACCTGGCTGGTCAACATGCGGCATCCCGTTACCCTGTTCCGGAATGTAGGCTGGAGAGGTTTTTGTTCCTTCCAGTTGTTTGTCGGGGGATGCATTCTCTCCGGTCTCAGTTATCCCTTCCTCGTCATTCCATTTATCGTGTGGCTGTTTACCCGAAGCAACATGATGCACTCGTTGTTCCCGGCACCGGTACTGCTGATCAGCATGGCCAATCTGATCGTCGGCAACAGCTGCCTGATTTACCTTTCCATGCTGGCGGTGGCCAAGCGCCGTTTTCCCGCACTTCTGCCGTATGCCCTCACGGTGCCGGGATATTGGCTTCTGCAATCGGTCGCCGCCTACAAGGGACTTTGGCAGCTCATCACCAAGCCGTTCTATTGGGAGAAGACCGTTCATGGCATCAGCAAATACACTCACGCCGAGCTCAGCCATTCTGACGCCCAGCAGTAGCGCTTCGCGCCGCTGGCAGATTGTCGCAGTCATCGCCTGTCTGCTGCTGTCCGTCGGCCTGGTCTACGGGCGCCACCATCTCGGCACCTGGGTCGGGTCGGCTACGGCATTGATTCTTCTCCTGCTCGCCTCCAGTTTCTGGTGGTGGCATCTGAGCAGCAGAGAACTGCCGGGCAGGTGGAGCGTTTTGTTCTCTTCTCTGCTCGCCGCCCAGTCCCTGGTTTGGCTTTGGCATCACCCGCGGGCCGATGTCGCGGTGTGGCAAGGCGCGCTCGGCGGCGCAGCATTTACCTACGCCATGCTCTGGGTGTTTGAACTGCACGACCGCGACGCAGGACTTCGATCGCTCGCCACCGCAGCCTTGCTGCTTTCGATCGGCATCTTGGCCAAACCTCCGCTTCTGATCTGCTGCGCCCTGCTCGCGTTGGCGGTCTTCTACGACGACCACCGGCCCGCGGATGGCATCGTAAATTCCTTGCTTCTGCTGCTCACGCCAGTTTTGCTCTGCACGCTCGCCGTGTTCCTTTTGCGCGCCCTGGCGGCCGAAGGACTTGTCCCCGTGGACTGGACCATCGGTCGCGCCCATCTCGACGCGGCGCCCCTGCACCTGTCTCTGCTGGCGCGCCAGATTCCCGCGCTCGCGTTTTGTGCATCCGTGCTCGCGGCTCGCTGGCTGATGCGCAAAACCGGGAGTTCGGACCTGGCCATCGTCATCATGCTGATTTTTCTCCCCACCTTCGGCATGGCTCGGTGGATGCCGATGCCGTTGTCCCTGCTGGACGTGTCGATGATCGTTTCCTGGGGCGCCGCGTGCCTGATGGCTCTCGATCCACCGATTCCGCTGCTGCCCAGGCTGGTGGCGCTCGCCGGAGCCTGCGCTTCACTGTATTTCTGCTGCTGACATCGCGCCGGAAAAGGTGACCTCGCCTAGGTGCGCGGGGCGGGAATTATCGCCGGACGCGTCGCCACCGTCTCTCCATGCTCTACAAAGGCCTGCATCCATGCGATAACCCGCTGCCAGCCTTGATAGTGATCCTGCGCCGCCGCAGGCGCTTTGCCAAAGCCACTGTGGCAGAGGCGGACCCGCGTGCCGTCGGCCGCAGGCTCCAGTTCCCAGCGCACCAGCGTTTGCAGGGGACCCGACCAACTCGCTACCCAGGTGTAGGAGACAAGTCGCGGCGGATCTAGTTCTACGTATTCACCGCCGACATGATAGGGCTTGCCATCGACATCGCTTACGCCGTCCGACCGCCACCGCCCTCCAGGGCGGACGTCGCCTTGCCACGCCGTGGGATGGTAGGTTCCCTTCTGTCCCCACCACTGCAGCAGCTGCCGCGGATCGGTAAGGGCCTGAAACACGCGCTCCGGGGGGGCCGCGATATGAACCTCGGCTTGAATCGCCTCCCTGTCGTGAGAGACAGTGGCAGTCGCCATGATGGTTTGCGCCGTTCCGGTTTCCGCGAATTGTTTGAGCTTGTCGACCACGCCGAGCCAGCCACCGCTGTAGTCCTTGCGCGCCTCGGGGTCACCGGCGAGACCGCTGTGCGTCACTTTCACCTGCGTGCCCAACGCAAGGGGCGTAAGTTCCCAACGCACGATGGTGGCTTTGTTCGGATCAAGATGCCAGTTGCCCATCCAGGTATAGACCAGCAGGCGCGGCGGATCCCATTCCAAGATCTCGCCATGGCACTCGAACTCGCGGACGCCATTGACCGCGAAGTCGCCGGGCTGGGTGGCATAGCTGTATTTGCCGCCCAGCCGCGCATCCATGTGCCAAAATTTCACCGGACAGCTGGCGTCCGTGAACCAGCGCAGCAGCTGATCGGACTCGGTGAGCGCGCGGAAGACGCGTTCGGCAGGCGCCGCGATCTCGATCTCCGCGATCACCACATCCAGCTCGGGATCAACTGCTTTCGCCATGACGCGCCTCCGACCCACTTGGAAGTGTTGCGATATTGGCGGACGGCGACCTGGCGGCGCCCTCCAGAAGAGATCAAGATGCGGGCCTTTTCCTCCGTTACTTCGCCCGCTCCAGCGCGAACACTTCCTTCAGCTCCTTGCCGTGATCGAGGAAGATCCATTCCTCGGTATGATGATCGGCGTCGGTCTGGGTGAAGGTCACGTGCTGCATATGTCCGTCGCCCGGGCCAATGTTGGTGCCGTCGAAAAATTCGAAGCTCACCGATTTCGCGTCCCAGGCTACGACCTTCATCCGCGGCTGGTTACCGGCTCCGCAATAGTGGGTCATCAGAAGCCGGTCGCCGTCCATATGAAACATGGTGACCATGTTTTCCGGACCATGGCCGTGAATCTCGCTCATGAGCGCCGAACCGCCTGCGGTCATGCGAAAGGTCACTTCGATCGGCTGCCCCTGGGAGTTTTTCCCGGCCCAGCTTCCTTCCATGCCTTTGAGTTGGTCGAAGGTTCTGTGCGCGTCCGACTCGGCCATCACCCCGGTGGCGGAGAGAACGACGAGGAAAGCGACAGCGACGACGGCGATTGTGCCTAGCTTCATGGAATTCTCCTCAGCTTGATTTGGGTTGCTTTCGCCCTTTGCTTGCGGCCTCGCCCAGTTCGCGGGCGTACTCTCGTTCGACAAACGACTTCAGGTTGCCCAGATTCATCTTCCAAAACTGCCGGTATTGTGCAAGCCAGCGATCCACGGCTTCGAGCGGCTCGGCATTGAGCTGGTAAACGCGATGGCGTCCACGGCGGGATTCCACCACCAGACGCGCTTCCCGCAGTTGGCGCAGATGCTTGGAAATTGCCGGCCGCGAGACGGGAAAGGCCCGTGCAATTTGCCCCGCAGGCTGGGAGCCGTGGCGCAGCAAGTCGAGAACCGCGCGCCGGGTGGGATCGGCCAAGGCGTGAAAGGCAGCCTCCGCTGAATACGTAACCGATCGATTCCGCATAACGCGTAACTATACGGTTACGCGTTAAGTGGCGTCAAGAGGAAAATTCGGATTGCCGCCGCCGAGTTTTTCCTGGAGGTGGGCGGCGATCACCTTGCCGTGAAAGCGGCCATTCTCAATGAAAATCTCATTCGTCCTTGAGCCCGCGACAATCACGCCCGCGACATAAATTCCCGGAACGTTCGATTCCAGGCACTCCGGGTCGCAAACCGGGCGCATCTGCTCGTCGGAGAGTTCGATGCCGACGCTGCGCAGGAAATCGTAATCGGGATGGTAGCCGGTAAGGGCAAACACAAAGTCGTTTTTCAGGCGAACCGGCCCGGACGGAGTTCGCAGGGCCACGTAGTCGCCGCCGATCTCGGTCACCGAACTATTGAAATAGGCGTCGATTTCACACGCCTTGATGCGATTTTCAATGTCGGGCCGCACCCAATATTTGACGTGATTGTGAATTTGCGATCCGCGATGGACCAGGGTGACGCGCGCGCCGTGGCGCCATAAATCCAACGCCGCTTCGGCGGCGGAGTTCTTACCGCCGATGACCACCACGTCGGTGTCGAAATAGGGATGCGGCTCGCGATAGTAATGGAAAACCTTCTCGAGGTCTTCGCCCGGGACATTGATCGGGTTGGCGAGATCATAGTAGCCGGTGGCAATGACGATCTTGCGCGCGCGGTAGTCGTGAATGGCGCTGTGCCGGTCGGTGGTGGTGACGCGGAAGTTGCCGTCCTCGCCGGTCACGGTCTTGACCCATTCGTACTGTCGAATGTGCAAATGATGGTGTTCGGCGACACGGCGATAGTATTCGAGCGCTTCCAAGCGATTGGGCTTGGCCGAAGCGGTGGTGAACGGGACGTCGCCGATTTCGAGCAACTCGGGAGTGGTGAAAAAGACCATGTTGGTCGGATAGTGATACAGCGAGTTGACGAGGCATCCTTTGTCGACGACGATGGCTTTGAAGCCTGCCTTCTGGGCCTCGATCGCGCAGGCCATACCGGTCGGACCTGCTCCGACGACCAGGACATCGGCCGAAGAGTCGGGCCGCGCATGGGCCTGTGTGCGCGGCAGCGTTTCTGGAATCTGTTCGACAGGGGAAGGCGTCAGCGGTTTCATGGCCATGAGGGAAACTAAGCATTCTAGCACCGCGAGGGGCGCACGGCCTCGCTACTTCTTGAGGCAAACCGCAACCCCGTCGCGAATAGGCAGGATGGTGGTAAACAAATCCTTTGCATCGCAGATCAGGTTGTTGAATTCGAGAATCGCTTTGGTTTGCGCATCGGGGTTGGGTTTGCCGAGCTTGCCGCTCCACAAGACGTTGTCGCTGATGAAAAGGCCACCACTTTTCAGGCGAGGAAGGGCCAGCCGAAAGACGCGCGGGTAATCGGTCTTGTCGACGTCGTTGAAGATGATGTCGTATTGTTCCTTTTCCTCCGAAAGGAATTCCAGCGCGTCGCCCACGCAAATCGTGATGCGCGGCGTTACCCCGGCGCGATCGAAGTAGCGGCGGGCCTTTTCGGCGCGCTTGGGGTCGCCATCGGTATAGATGACGCGGCCGCCTTCGCCCACCGCCCGCGCCCACCAGATGGTGGAATAGCCAATGGCCGAGCCCATCTCGAAGATTTTCTTGGCCCGACTGATGACGGCCAACTGATAGAGCACGCCGGCAACCGCGGGGCCCACAATCGCGTAACCGTTCTTGGCGGCGTCCGCTTCCATGTCGGCCAGCACCTCGTCGCGGGGAGCAAGCATGTTGTAGAGATAGTCGTCCACTTCCGGGACAGTAATGCCCCCCATGCGCCATTCAGGGTGTGCGGACGGGTCGTTCATATCTCTCCTCGCCATGCGGATCCATGGCGGCGAACCGATCAGACGGTTTCGCCAGGTTTCAGTTCCCGTATCTCGATATCCGGCACCAGTTTCGCGAGCTCACCCGGCCGCCCGGTTAGCATCGGGAAGGTTGCGAAGTGCATCGGAATGACGGTTTCCGGCTGCAAGAGTCTACAGGCGTAAGCGGCCTCGCGCGGCGACATGGTGAAATGGTCGCCGATCGGCAACAGGGCGATCTTGGGCGCGTAGAGATCGCGGATGATGGCCATATCGCCGAAAACAGCGGTATCACCCGCGTGGTAGAGCTTGACTCCGTTCGAGAACTCGAGCACGTAGCCGCAAGCCTCGCCGCCGTAGATGATCTGATCCCCGTCCTGAATACCGCAGGAATGCACGGCGTGAACCATGGTAATCTGCACGCCGGCGACGGTTTGCGTGCCTCCCTTGTTCATAGGGGCGATCTCCTTGACCCCTTTTTTCTGCAGCCACAGGCAAAGCTCAAAGATCCCGACTGCGACCGGATTCAGTCTCTTGCCCACTTCCACCGCGTCTCCGATGTGGTCGCCATGCCCGTGTGTGCAAAGCAGCACGTCGGCCTTGGTAACGCTTTTCTCGCGCTCCGGACACGCCGGATTGCCCGCGATCCAGGGATCGACATAAAGGGTCTTGCCTTCCGGGGTCAGGATGCGGAAGGTGGAGTGGCCAAGCCAGGTGAGCTCGATGCCTTTCAGATTCACAAAACGCTCCTCGCGAAACCGCGAAGGAGCATTTTAGTGACTTGGAGAGCAGCGCGCAATGACCGCGGCGTCGACCTGCGAGGCCAGCCGCTGAATTTATCGCTTTCCGGTTGCGCCCGAACTCGTGTATAAGATTGTCGTCAATGCCTGACCTTAAAGTTTTGCTCTCCCGCGAAGCCATTCACCAGCGAGTCGCCGAACTCGGAAAAGAGATTGCCCGTGATTTCGAGGGCCAATCCGTTGTTTTGGTCGGGGTGCTCAAAGGAGCGGCCATTTTCCTCGGCGACCTCGCGCGTCAGATTCCGCTCGATGCGACCTTCGATTTCATCGGAGTTTCGAGCTACGGAAACCGTCCCACCGTCAAAGAGGATCCCGCCGGCCACGCCGCCTGGGATTCCCTCGGTGAGGTCCGCCTGACCAAAGACATGGACAGCTCGATGGCGGACCGCAACGTAATTCTGGTCGAAGACATTCTGGACACCGGCCTGACCCTGAACTACATTTCGAAACTGGTGCGGGCCCATCAGCCGAGGTCCCTGCGCATCGCCGCCTTGCTCGACAAGCCCTCCCGCCGCAAGCAGCCGATCGAGGCGCAATATATCGGCTTCACAATTCCCGACGCCTACGTGGTGGGCTATGGTCTGGATTATGCGGAGCGGTACCGCAATCTTCCTGACGTCTGCGTTCTGGAAAACCCGGAACCGGGCCCGTCGGAAACCTGAGCCGTGACGGGCACCGAACCCGTCTGGCTGTCGGAGGGCGGCTCGGACCGGCTGCTATGATGATGCCTGTGAAACCGACCGCCGAGCCGACCGAACTCACTTCCGAGGTGGAACCCCTTCTGCTCGAAGTGGCCGACGTGGTCAACACCACGCTCGACTTGGAAACGACCCTGCGGCGGGTGGCGGAAGTGGTACGCAAGGTCATTGACTACGAAATCTTCGCCATCCTGCTGCTCAACGAACAGCGGCAGGAACTGTATGTTCGTTTCAATGTCGGCTATCCCCCCGGGGTGGCCGACCGCCTGCGCGTAAGAGTAGGCCAGGGTGTCACGGGACGCGCGGCGGAGACCCGGCAAGCGGTCCTGGTCGCGGATGCCACGCAGGAGGATTTTTACATCGAGGCCTTGCCCAACGTTCATTCGGAGCTGGCCATCCCCTTGATCGTCAAGAACCGGCTGATCGGCGTGATTGACATCGAGGCCCGCCAAAAAAACTATTTCACCGAAGAGCACAAACGGCTGCTGACGCTCATCGCCTCGCGCATGGCGGTGGGCATCGAGAACGCGCGCCTGCACACGCGCGTCACCCGCCAGGCTCGCACCCTGCTGTTGCTCAACGAAATTGCCCGCGAGCTGACGTCGATTCTGAACCTCGACGAACTGCTCAAGCGGGTTGCCGAGTTGCTCAACCGGCTGATCGACTATCAGATGTTCAGCATTCTTCTGGTGGACCCGACGGGTGAAAAACTGCAACACCGATTTTCGCAGCGCTTCGAGGAAAGACTCCATCTGAAGCACGACATCCCGCTCGGCCGCGGCGTCGTGGGCTATGCGGCACAAGCCAAGGAAGCCGTGCTGGTGCCGGACGTCGCCAAAAACGCTCGCTACATCGCGACCAATCCCGAGACCCGGTCGGAATTGGCGGTGCCGCTGATTTATCAGGAAAAGGTCATCGGGATTCTCGATCTGGAGCATACCAAACGCGGCTATTTCACCGAAGATCACAAGCGGACCCTGACCACACTGGCGGCACAACTGGCCATCGCCATTGAAAATGCTCGCCTCTACGAACAGGTGGCCCGGCAAGAACGGAGATTGGAACACGATCTCGCCCTGGCGCGAGAACTGCAGTTCCGCCTGCTTCCGCATTCTCTGCCGAAATTGCACCATCTGGAGGTCGAAGCAAAGTTCGTTCCCGCTCGTGCGATCGGCGGTGATCTCTATGATTTCGTTCCGTATTCGCTGTCGCGCCTCGGCATTGCGATCGGAGACGTGAGCGGCAAGGGCGCTCCGGCGGCCATTTATGCCGCGCTCGTGAGCGGCATTCTGCGCTCGCATGCTCCGATTGAGCCGGGGCCGGCGGAGATGCTCTCCGCGGTGAATCTGTCGCTGGCGGAACGCCGAATTGCAGCCCAGTTTGTTTCCATCATTTACGCGGTGTGGGATGACGAGCAGCGGACGCTCCTGGTTGCGAATTCGGGTTTGCCGAGGCCAATTTACTATCACGACGGTAAAATCGAAGTGATCGAAGCGACCGGGTTGCCGCTCGGACTGTTCGACGAGGCCGATTATGACGAATTCAAGTTCAAGGCCAAGCCCGGCGATTTATTCGTGTTCTACAGCGACGGCATTCTCGACGCGCGCAACCGCCATGGCCAGTCTTTCGGACAAGAGCGCGTCGAGGCCATCATTGCCGGATGCGCTACAAAATCGGCGGACTGCGTGGTCAACGAAATTTTCAAGGCGGTGACCGATCATGCGGCCGGCGCGGATGCCTTCGACGACCAGACGGTGGTCGCCATCAAAGTGAAACCGGGGTCGAGCAAACGCAAGTGACGCGTACGCGCCAATCGTCCGCGCTGCGCCCGCCCGGGCTGTACTATCGTGCTCCGAGTTCGGGCCGGACGGCCGGCGAACTGTACTGCGAGTCTGCCTCGCTCCATCGTCTCGCCAGTCGCTACGGAACTCCGCTCTACGTCTATTCCGCAGCCGCGATCCGCACCCGCCTGCAGGCTTTCGCTCGCGCCTTCGCTTCCCACCCGCACACGCTCTGTTATTCGGTCAAAGCCAATTCGACGCTGGCGATTCTGCGTTTGGTCGCCGACCAGGGTGGCGGCTTCGACGTGGTCTCGGGCGGCGAACTGCAGCGCGTCTTGCGAGTGAACCGCCAGGCAGCGCGCCATGTCGTTTTCTCCGGTGTGGGCAAGAGCGAGGCGGAAATCGACTTTGCCTTGCGCTCGGGCATCCTGCTATTCAACCTGGAAAGCGCGTCGGAATTGAAGCTGCTTTCGGCCACCGCCAGGCGACTGAAAAAGCGGGCGGCGGTGGCGGTGAGAGTCAATCCGGACGTCTCCGCAAAGACTCATCCCTATATCTCGACCGGATTGCATCAGCACAAGTTCGGCGTGCCCATTCACGAGGCGCAGACCCTTTATGCGCAGGCCGCCAGGCAGCCCTATCTGACCGTGGCTGGAGTCAGCGTGCACATCGGCTCCCAGATTACCGACGTCGGCTCGTTTCAGGAAGCGCTCCGGCGCGTGGCCGATCTGGTCGACGAGCTCCGCAAACAGGGTCACGACATCCGCTACCTCGACGCCGGGGGCGGTTTGGGAATTTCCTATGAGCACACCCAGGATCGTTTCGAACAACAGATTGCGGCCTACGCGCGGGCCGTGCTCGGTCCACTGCGCGGGCTCGAGTTGCATCTGCTGCTCGAGCCGGGGCGATCGATCGTGGGGGCAGCGGGCGTGTTGCTGACCCGCGTTCTCTACCGGAAGACCAATCATCGCAAGCGCTTTCTGATTGTCGATGCGGCAATGAACGATCTGCTCCGCCCCTCCCTCTATGGGGCGTACCACGAAATTGTTCCGGTGAGCGCGACTTCGCGCCCGACCGAAATCACGGATGTGGTCGGCCCCGTCTGCGAGACCGGCGATTTTCTCGCGCGCGACAGAAAGCTTCCCGTAATTGAGGAGGGTGAGCTGCTGGCCGTTCTCGACGTGGGCGCTTACGGGATGGTGCTGGGATCGAACTACAACACGCGTGGACGCGCGGCGGAAGTGCTGGCGGACGGCGCTCGTACCAGACTGATCCGCAAACGCGAAACCCTGCAGGACCAGTTGCGGCTGGAGAAGCTTTAGCAGGAGTGTCGGAGGTCTGCCCCGCGGCCGAGCCGGCAGTCGCCCATTCCCCACCGAGCTCTACAGCGATTCCAAAAAATTAGTCACCGCCCGCAGCACCGGCTCGGGCTGCTGGATAAACAGCGCGTGGCCGAGATTGCGGAACTTCACGTGCGCGTGGTGGGATAACCGGCGCGTGGCCAATGCCACGTCGGCGTCGGACATGAGACCTCCCAGTTCCTGGCTGGCTTGCAGCAGCAGCGTTGGGCACACGATTCGGCGCAGTGCCGTTTCGCCATCCCAACCTTCGAGCGAGGAGCCATCGAGCGTCATTTCGTAGGCGTCGGGGTCGACCTGTTGCACGCAGCGGGCCCAGGAGAGCAGGTAAGCTTCATCGTTGCCGGGAAATTCGCGAATGGTTACCAATTTGCCGCCCTCGGAAGGCAGCGGTATTTTGCCAATGCCGTCGGCAATCTGCTCCAGTGAGCCGCCGATCCGCGCCAGATCGCGCAACCCCGTGAACAGCGCCGCGTACATCGGGTGGCTCAGCTGATGAACAACGATCATGTTATCGCCCAAGATCAGGGCCCGCATCAATTCCGGATGATGCGAGGCGACCGACATGGCCAACATTCCGCCCAGCGAATGGCCAAAGAGCACCGCCGGCGCCGAAACCTTCTCCCGCAGCAGACCGATGATGTCCTCCGAATACTGCGAGCCATGGTATCCGCGGGCCAAGTGGGAAGACCTTCCATGTCCGCGCAGGTCCGGGGCGAAAATGTGCCAGCGCATGCTCAGCGCCGGAATGATCGGCAGAAAGACCTGCCAGCGCCGTCCCAGTCCATGCAACAGCACGAGCGGAGGGCCGTTCGGAGGACCCTCGGCATAATTCAGGTGCACGTCCCCGGCATCGAAGCTGTGTTCGACCAGGCCTGGATGATTTCCACTCACCACAATTTCACTCGCAATTCCGAGCGGCCTGCCGCGTCGTATGTCAGTCTGCCCCCGACCCAGGTCTTAACCACCTTGACCTCGCGGATCTTCGCGGGATCGATGCTGAGCACATCGTCGCTCAGCAAGACCAGGTCGGCGAGTTTGCCGGCAGTAATCGAGCCTTTTTCCTGCTCCTGAAATTCGGCATACGCCGAGCCCATGGTGTAGGCTTCGACTGCCTCTCGGATCGACAACTTCTGCTCGGGAAACCATCCCTTCGGATTCTTACCATCGAGTGTGGCGCGGGTGGTGGCGGCATACAGAGTGAGCATCGGGTCGAGCGGCGCGACATCCCAATCGGTCCCCAATGCGAGGCGAACCCCATGGTCGAGGAGGGTGCGGAAGGCGTAGGTGCGGGTGGCGCGGTCGTGTCCGATGCGGCCTTCGGCCCAGCGGCCGTCGTCGATGGCGTGATAGGGCTGCACGGACGCGATGACATGCAAAAGCGCGAAGCGGTCGAAGTCTTTGGCCGCCATGTGTTGTGCGTGCTCAATCCGCCAGCGGCGATCACGGCGGCCGTGCTGCTCTTCAATGGCGGCATAGATGTCGAGGATCGCCGAAATTCCAGCGTCCCCGATGGCATGGGTGCAAAGCTGCAAGCCGGAGGCGTCGGCGCGCATCATGCGATCCTGCATCAGGGAGATGGGATGCATCTCGTCCGATAGCAGCCCGCGATTGCCGGGCTGGTCTGTGAAGGGCGCAAAGAAATACGCGGTTGCCGAGCCGAGCGAGCCGTCGGCGTAGGCCTTCACGGCGCCGATGCGCAGATACGGCCCGCCAAACGCCCGCCGTATGCCGATCTTTACCTGATCGTCAACCTGCGTAATCAGCGGCGCGGCGTAGATGCGCGTGGTCAGTCGACCTTCATCGAGCAGTTCGGAATAAATCGCAATGTCGGCATAGTCGGGATTCATGTGCTGCACGCTGGTCACGCCAAGCGACGCCGCATGGCGAAGCGCGCGCTCAATGGCAGAGCGGCGCTGATCGTGGGTGAGGGGCGGAATGGCTTTCTGCAGCAGATCCTGCGCCGCGTCCTTCAGAGCGCCGGTCGGATTTCCCTGCCCATCGCGGACGATGACTCCGCCCGGCGGATCGGGGGTCTGTGCGGTGATCCCGGCCAGCTTTAAGGCCAGCGAGTTTGCCAGGACCATGTGGCCGTCGTAGCGACCCACCGCCACCGGAGTCTCAGGCGTCAGAGAGTCGATCAGCTCTTTGGTCGGGAGCTCGGCTGGAGTCCACTTGGTTTCGTCCCAATCGCCACCGACGAGCCACGCACCCTTGACCGTGTTCCGGGCGCGTTCGCCAATGCGGCGGGCAAATTCCTGTTTGCTGGTGGCGTCGTTGAGTTCGACGTTATCGAGTTGCGCGCCGCCGTCGGTGAAGTGCACGTGAGCGTCGTTGAATCCGGGCAACAGGAGCTTGCCTTGGGCATCGAGCATGTGGGTATGGGGCCCGCGCCATGCGCTCAGTTGCTGGCTTCGTCCGACGGCAACAATGCGGTCGCCCAAAATGGCAACCGCATCGGCTTCGGGTCGCGCCGGATCGACCGTCCAGATGTGCGCATTCTGGATGATGAGGTCGGCGGCGGGCCTGGCTTGCCCACGCAGACAAATCCCGCAAGCGAGAAACCCAGCGATCGCGAGGAAACATTTTTTCATGCGTTTCTGGCAGAAAACGACCGCCGTAGTGGCACGGCCTGCCGCATCTCCGATCTCTGGCGACGATCCGGCGGACAACGCCGCGCCTCTCCATGAATTCCTTGCCCCGGTTCAAACACCTGGTCGTCAGCGTTCTCCCCACTTCAGCTTGGTGGCGAGCACCTCGAAAAATGTTTTGTGAAAGCGCATCAGCCGGGCAGGGTGCTCCGCTTTAGCGCAGCGCGCGACGTCACCATCTCGCACCGGCATTCCGACCTGTCCATCCAGACTGAGGTACGCTTCCTCCTGTCCGGTCTTGACGTGAATTTCGATTTCCACCGAATCGCGCACCACCACCGGGCGGTGTGTCAACCCGTGGGGCGAAACGGGAGTGATCACGAAGGCGTTCACATCCGGCTTCAGGATCGGCCCGCCGGCTCCGAGCGAATATGCGGTGGACCCGGTCGGAGTCGCAATGATCAGGCCATCTGCCTTGTAGTTGGAAACGAACTCGCCGTCCACCGACAGCTCGAAGTAGTTCAGCCGGGCTATGGCGCTCTTGCTCACCACCACGTCGTTCAGTGCGTGGTGAACGGCGACCACATTGCCGCCGCGAACGAGCGAGCAACGCAACATGGAACGGCTCTCCACCGCGTATTCGCCCCGGGCAACGGCTTCGAGCGCGGGGTAGAGATCGGCCAGCGCCAGTTCCGTGAGAAAGCCGAGGGTGCCGAGGTTGATCCCCAGAATTAGAGTTCCGGCTTTTGCCACCGCGCGCGCCGCGGAAAGCAGCGTGCCGTCGCCGCCCAGCACCAAAGCCAGCTCCGGCGAATGCGCGGCGAGTTCGCCGCGCGGCATGCTGGCGGTGGCCGAAAAATAAGCCGCGCTCTCCTCGTCCACTTCCACCAGGTAGCCGCGCTCCTGCAGCCACTTTTCGAGCGTGGGGAGCAACTGGCGGAGTTCGGGACGGTCCGGTTTCGAAATGATGGCAACCGTCTTATGGCGCGCCGAACTGGGAGAAGCGTCAGACATGTTTTCGCGCATTTTCTCGAGCATCAAGCTTTCGATTGTACAGAATCAATCGATGACCGTCCGGGGAAACTCGGCCCGCAACAGAAATTCGCGATTGCCTCCTCCGCCGAGAATGGGAGACTCGATGCGCTCGGGGCGAGTGCATCCAAGTGCCGCCAACGCCGCTTCGACGCGAGCGACGGCCGCTCGTTGCGCCGATTCGTCGCGCACAATTCCGCCTTTGCCCACCAATTCCCTGCCCGCTTCGAACTGTGGCTTGACGAGCACCACGATCTGGCGAACGCTTTCGCCAGGCGCGTCACAACCGAGCACGGCCGCGAAGACCGCCGGCAACACCAGCGTTGCCGAGATAAAGGACACATCCATGGCAACAAAGTCGACCGCCTCGCCAAGGGCGCCCGGTTCGAGATAGCGGGCGTTGGTTCTCTCCAGCAGCCGCATGCGCGGATCGTTACGCAATCCGAAATCCATTTGACCGTAGCCGGTATCGACGGCAATCACTTTGGCAGCACCCCGCTGCAACATGCAGTCGCTGAACCCTCCGGTGGATGCTCCGATGTCGAGACAGACCCTGCCTTGCAGATTAATCTGCCAGTACTCCAGAGCCCTCTCCAGTTTGAGTCCGCCTCGGCTGACATAGCGGAGATCTTCGCCCAGCAGTCGCAGCCTGGAGCAGGAATCGATCGACGCCCCCGCCTTTGCGATCTTCTGCTCATTGACCAGAACTTTTCCCGCCAGGATGAGGGCCTGCGCGCGCTCGCGCGATGGTGTCAACCCGCGGTCTACCAGCAACTTGTCGAGGCGTGTCTTCACGGAGGATCAAGCCTTGCGCAGAGTCAATACAGCAAGCACCCGATGCAGTGCAGAGTGTTGAACGCAATGTATTAACAGAAGGTTACAAGCGTAAGGATCCGCTTTTCCACAAACTTTTCCTCAGCGGTGTTGAAAACTGGGAAACACCAGCCAAGCAATCGGGCGCGAGCAAAAGCCAAGCGCCACCGGCTCGATCGACCGGTTGAGTTTCCAGAATCGAGACTCCGAACCGGGATGGTTTTTCGAATTAGGGGACCCGACGGCCCGATGATCGGTCGACGTGATCCGGTCAACCGGCAACTTCTTCCAGCGTTTTCTCGTCGATATCGAAGTTGGCGTGCACGTTCTGGACATCGTCGCTATCTTCGAGTGCTTCGAGCAAACGAATCATCTGCGCCGCCTGTTGCCCTTCCAGCTTGATATAGGTGTCCGGAACCATGCTCACGCTGGACGAGGCGGGGGTGATGCCAGCCTTCTTCACGGCCTCAAGCACAACTTCGTAGGCAGAGGGCTCGGTCAGGATTTCCCAGTTCTCGCCTTCATCCTTTAGATCTTCGCCGCCGGCTTCGAGGATGATGTTCATCAGATCGTCTTCCTTGGCAGCCGACTTGGAAACGACGATGTCGCCCTTCTTGTGGAACATCCACGAAACCGCGCCTGCCTCAGCCATGTTGCCGTTATTCTTGCCGAACACGTGCCGGATTTCGCTCACGGTGCGATTGCGGTTGTCGGTCGAGATCTCTGCCAGCAAAGCCACGCCGCCTGGGCCGTAACCCTCAAGAATAAACTCTTCGTAGGTTGCGCCGGGCAGTTCGCCGGTGCCGCGCTGGATAGCGCGCTTGATGTTGTCCGCCGGCATGTTCTCGGATTTGGCCGCCAGAATCGCCGTCCGCAGACGCGGATTCATATCGGGGTCGCCGCCCGACTTGGCAGCCATCGCGATTTCCTTGATGAGACGGGTAAAGATCTTGCCGCGCTTTGCATCAAGCGCACCCTTTTTATGCTTGATTGTTGCCCATTTCGAATGGCCGGACATAGCTCTACCTCATCTCTGATCTTTTATAAAACGAGAACTTGAATTGCGCCGTTTCTCGGAATTGTGGATCCGCCCGCGGAGGAAATCACAGGATCAGCCTCGACCTAAAACGTTCAGGCGAATGGAGATTATAGCATGGGGCCCTCTCGGTTGGTCCTTTACCGCTCCCCGGACTCCGGGACACGGCATGCGCAGGCCCGATCGCGGTGCGAACCCTCAATCGGCCGCGAATGCGGTACCCTTGTGGGGAATCTGCGATGGCCGCGAACGCTCTCGATCGACAACTCGCCCGGCTTGAAGCCTGCCGCTACCGCTTCGGCTATCCGGAAGCGACCCGCATCGCGGAACTGCTCTCGAGGCTCGAGACGGCGCGCTTTCCCGATCCCGCTTCTCTGATCCGCTTCCATGAGACGCTGCTTTTTTTGCGAGCCTTTCCGCAAACACCAGCCTTGGTTCGCGCCATCGAAGGCTTGCTCAATGGCTTCCACAGGAAAGTGGAAGCATTACGCAAAGCAGGCGCCAAAATGGGCGACTTCGATCCCACCGAGGTCTCCGGCATTGCCGGCACGCTCATGGAAGACACGCTCAGCTTCGATGTCGCAAGCTGGCTCATCCAGCGCATGCCGGGCGAAGTGGAAATCGCCTGGGAGAAGTATGAACCGGGACGCGAACTGGGCAACGTCGGCCCTCGCTTCATGCCCTTGCTCGAAGACGACGCAAACGTAGAGGCCGACACGCCTTGGCGGCGATGGCTCGAAACCGCCGCCGGCAGGAAGGACTCCGATCCTGCATGGCTGGTCGAGCGTTTCGCCGCTTTGCCGCTGGCGCCTATGCAAAAAGCCGAACTTTACGAATCGCTGCACCTGCCCTTGCGATGGAATCTTCGGAACTCTGGTATCGCGCGAACGCGGAACTGGAAGCGGGTTCGCAGCTTCTTCTACCATAACGACGCCCAGGGCACGCCCTTGATCAATCGAAACCAGGTATCGCTCGAAGGCGAACTGGCGCGCCGTCCACCGCAACTGACAAAGCTTTCCCGCCAGCAGGGCGAACAGGTGGTCGACCTGACCCGCGAGGTCATGCTGGTGCGCTACCGCGAACTTTACGGAACCACGCTCGGCGATCCGCGCTCGGTGGTGCGGGCAAATGTCGGGCGAGGCGTTTCGGTCTATCTTTGGAATCTGCCACCCGATCGCCGCCTGCCCCTGCGCGCCTACGTCGCAGGACTCACGTTGAAGAATGGCGTGCCGATCAATTACATCGAAGCCATCGGTCTCTGCGAGTGGATGGAAGTCGGCTTCAATACTTTCTACACCTTTCGTGGCGGCGAAACCGGATGGATCTACGCGCAGGTGCTGCGCTGTCTGTGCCATCTGATGGGCACTACCTGTGTCTCGGTCTATCCCTATCAACTCGGCCACGATAACGAAGAAGCGATCGAGTCCGGTGCCTTCTGGTTTTACCGCAAGCTGGGCTTCAGGCCGGGACGCGCCTTGCTCGAGCGACTGGCCGAGAAGGAAGAAGCCAAAATCGCTGCCAACCCGAACTACCGGACTCCCGCCCGAACTCTGCGCCGACTGGCCGCCGGTCATGTCTTTTACGAACTGCCGGGCAGCGAAGCCAAAGCATGGGATAGCTTCAGCACACGTAACATTGGCCTGCGAGTGAATGCCCGCATGGCGCGCGAGTTTGGCGGAGACGCCATCCGCATGCGCGATCGTTCCAGGCGCGCGTTCGAACGCATCCTGGGCATAGGCACATCGGAGTGGCCGCCGCTCGACAAGGCTGCTTTCGACAATTTCGCCCTCGTTCTGGCGCTGGCGCCGGGATTGGGCACATGGACACGGCCGGAAAAGGAAGCCCTCCTCCAAATCATCCGCGCCAAAGATTCTCCGAATGAGATGCTCTACCTGCATCTGACACAACGGCATGGGCGGCTCCGCCGGGCTCTGCTGACGCTGGGCTGGTAGTCGCGGACTGAAGTGGCACCGCGACAATTTGGCTTTACGCTCCATCCGCCGTTCCGCAGCTTTGCCGGCTTGACACAGCGCCGCCATGGGTATGGCTCAGCTGTTTCTGAAAATTGACCGGGATCAAGGGGGGAATGCCACTCTCACAATTGTCGGCGCCGGCTCCAGTGAGGAGCGAATGCGATTTTACCGGCTCCCCGACCCTCGCGCCCGATAAGCATAGACCACTGCCAGGAGCGGGGGGGCGAGCAGAAATCCCCAAAACGGGATCACCAATCCGAGGACCAGGGGGGCAAGAATCGACGCCCACATCGGCACCCTTGTGAAACGGCGCATGATGTAGGGTTGGAGCAGGAGTCCGTCGAGCACGACGATCATGGCGTAGAGAATAACCACATAAAGCGGATGCTGCCAGTCATGCCAGTGCAGCGTTGCCGCCAGCACGGGTCCGAGCAGCCCGAGAACGGTACCGAAGTGAGGAATGATCTGCAAGGTGGCGGCAAGCAGGGCCCACAGCGGAGACCAGGGAACGCCGAGAATCCACAGGCCGAGTAGCCAGAGAATGCCCACGGCGATCGAGTCTTGCAGTTGAGCAAGGGCCCAGCGTCCGAGAGCGGAGCCGGTGATTCGGAGATGATCGGCGGTAGACAAGCGTTGTCGCGGTCAATTGACCTGCTGACAAATTCTACCGGCAACTGCGGCCGCCTGCTGCAGGCCTCTGTAAGGGGCAACTGCGACAAACGCGACAAACGGGATTGACTGAATTGCGTCGCCCGGCTAGGGTAAATTGGACTCGTTTGCAGGGCGGAATCGTTCAAGTCAGTCGCAACGTTGTGGACGAGCAAGGAGACGACGGCGAAAAAGGCACGTGGCATCTATCTTGTCGGATTTAGTGGGTCGGGCAAGTCGACCATCGCTAAGCTGATTGGCGAGAGGCTACGCTGGCCCGCTTGTGATCTCGACGACCTTATCGTTGAGCGCAGCGGCACTGCGATTCCGGCTTTATTTGAGCGCGAAGGCGAGGCGGGATTTCGCCGGCGGGAGACCGCTGCCCTGCGCGCGGCGTCCGACCAGGACCGGTTCGTTGTTGCCACCGGCGGGGGCACCATCGTCCAACCGGAAAATCAGAATTTTATGGCGAGCAAGGGGTGGATCATTTGTCTCGAAGCTCAGCCACAGACTTTGCTCGCCAGAATTCAGCAACAGCTGAAGACGTCCGACCCCCGGGCAATCCGCCCTCTGCTTGACGCCGGAAATCCGCTCGAACAGATTCGATCCCTGAAACAGACTCGGCAATCCGCGTATCGGCTGGCCGACTGGACCGTGCAGACGGACCTACTGAGCGCCGAACAGGTGGCGGACGAGGTGGTTCGAGCCATCGAAGTTCTGGAGCACGCGGACGAGGCCGGTTCCAGGCGGAAGTGAAGGTCCTGCGGTCTCTAAACTTGTTCCCGCCAGACCGATGCCCAGGTATCGGGCAATGCGGGCTTGATGGACGGGAGCAGGTTTGGGGCGGGACGACGATGGCGCCGTGCCCTGCGATCCTGCGATTTCGCTATTCTCTTAGCCGCGCGAACCCACATCTCATCTCGGGTTGACCTGGCGTCCGTCCGAGCGCACGCAATACAGGCTGACCCCTGCTCGCCGGTGCCCTTCAGCGAACACGCTCTGAGCACCGGCGATGTCGTTGATCGATAGAGTCGCGGTCCGCGGGCGGCGTTGCCGAGCCGCAGTCGAACGGGAGCGCGTACATTCGAATATCCCGCAACTCTATTGCCCGCTTGGCCCCTTGGGAGGCTATGACTTGCCATTTTTAATGCTGTTCATCTCAATGCTGTTCATCGGCCGAAGGACCATAGATGGCAGGAACGCTTGCCTCGTTCAACCGCAAATATACCGTTAGCTGCCCGCGGTGGTGCGCCAGGTGGCTAAAAACCGAATCCAGCAAGGCCACATATCGTGGCGCTTCGTAGAGCACCTGATCACCCATGGCGAAGCGCCAGCGCTTCATCAGATGTGCTTCGGTCGTGCCCTCGAGCGCCCTGCGCGCCCTGGCAGCACCTTCTTCCAGCTTTGTCAGTAGCTCCGCTTTGGTGGAGTAGGTCTTCGTCTTGAATTCCTCGCTGGAGGAGTCCTTGAAGTTCAGCTCGTCTCGTTCGATTACGAATGCAACCCATCCTGGCATGGTCGCCACCAGCGCCGCCAGATACCCCAGTGCCATCGACTTCTCGTGGGGCTTCCAGTCATTGCGACCCTCCGGTACACGCTCCACTGCCTTGCGTGTCACCGTTGTTTCCCGCTCCAATTGCTTCAGGAAAAGTTCCTTCAACTCCATGTCCGTATCCTCCTCCGCCAGGCGTCTTTGCCCGACATCGTGAAGCTTACGAAGACATATATGACATCGGCTGTCATACTTAGATAGGACGAACAAATAAAGTTCAGATCAACCTGAGATCCTTCCGTGAAAGCCGACCGGCTCCTGACCGCGCTGCTGCTGCTCCAGGCCCATAGTCAGCTCACGGGCCGCGAACTCTCCGAGCGTCTGGAAGTTTCCAGGCGTACGATTCACCGCGATATGGAGACTCTCAGCGCCGCCGGCATCCCCATCTTTGCAATTCGCGGTCGACAGGGCGGCTGGCAAATCGAAAGCGACTGGCGCACCCAGGTCCCGGGCCTCGATGAAGCCGAACTGCGCGCCTTGCTGATGACCCAGCCCCGCGCCCTCGGCCATCCCCGGTTGGTCGCCGCCGCCGAACGCGCCTTGAACAAACTGATGGCGGCACTTCCGGGCCGGATGCGCCACCAGGCCAGGGCGATGCGCGAACGACTGTACGTGGATCCCGCCGGCTGGTACGTCTCGCACGAGGACCTTTCCATGCTTCCAGCCGTGCAGGATGCGGTTGCGCGTGACTGCAAGCTCGCTTTCGATTACACCCGCGCGGACGGTCAAAAAAGTCGGCGGACGGTTGATCCGCTCGGCATCGTCTCCAAAGGAAACTCGTGGTATCTGGTTGCCCGAGCGCCCCATGGCTTGCGCACGTTCCGTGTTTCGCGCATGCAGGCGGTGACGATGCTGGCTACGCTTTTCAAGCGGCCAGCGAATTTCGATCTCGCCGCCTTCTGGAAAAAATCCACCCGGGAACTGCAAGCGCAGCGCAATCATTACGATGTTATCCTCGCGCTCGATCCCCAGGCCGCGCAGTCACTCAGCACCTGGCGCGAGGTTTCGCCAGCACCGTACAAGACCGGCCAGCCGCCCCAGGGCTGGCTTACGCTGAGTGTCAGATTTGACAATCAGGAGCAGGCGCGCTTCATAATCCTCGGCTTCGGACCGAAGGCCAGAATCCTGGCTCCCACGGCCCTGCGGCAGCGGGTTCTCGCTGACGCAGGAGCCATCGTTGACCACCTCACCTGACGATGTCATCGCAGTTGTGTTGGCTGAGGTCGCGGACCTGGCAATTGGCGCCCCGGAGGTAAAGGCCACAACCTTCCTCTTCGTGGCAATCCTCATGTGGTCATCGCAGCCTTACCTGGAAACTGACCGAAACGTCGCAACTGACTCGCGGCAACAAAACGCGACTACGATGCGAACGCAGCGACGTGATGACGATCACATAAATCTGTTTGCGCCGCCGTTACAAACGATGGAGAGCCACCGCCGCACCATCTAGTAGGTTCGAACTAATGACGAGGCGCAAATGACTGAGTAGGATCGCCGGTTGGCATTTATGAACGCTCGATGGAACGGTCGGTGTTCGGGTTTCGATCTTGTCGCGAACGGCGACAATTGCGGTCGCGCCATCGTTCCCATTGGCGACCTCGAAATTGGTGGCATCGACGTCATCGGGATGGCCGACCGCCGTGCAATCGACTCCGATCGACGGTTCATCCAGACTGCTGAGGCTGCGGCCGCTGACGGCGCACGCATTCGGCGCCGAGGCGCCTTTCCTCGGCGTTGCTCTCCTTATTATTCTGCGCGACTTTCCGAAATCGTCGATCGCGGTGAAGCCGCCGGGGTTCGGTCCAGGGTTTCGGTTCTGATGCCGGCGTGGATGCAGCCGGCCCTCCAATTCGGTTCCTCTACCTTTGCTTTCGAAGCCGGCATGGCCGGCGGCAATTCCCGACGCGCTGCTTCCCGTCCGGCAAACCACATGCCGGGTGCCCTTCGCATTCCGGACAACCAGATGGCGTGTTCCTGTAAGACCAAGGGTGCGCCTTCGCTTCGCGGCCACAGCGTGTCGGAGAGAGTGCCGCCGGAGGAGCCCCCCTTGTGAGAAAGCCACCCATCTCCGCAGCGATAGCCCTGCTGCTGGGGTGCACGGCATTGCTGGCGGCGCGTTTATTACCATTCGAGGTCAGCGCAAGACCGGGCGCCATCGGCGCCAGCAATACCATGCTCAAGGGCACGGTTTTGATGTTTGCGCGCACCTCTTCGTATTCTGCGCTGGCCTGGATTGGTGGTGGAGAGCGGTTTCCCCAGGGAGGGTCGATTATTGTGACCCAGGGAAACGACTCGCACCCGCTGGTTGCCGACTTTGCCGCCGCGATCGATCCCAGCCTGAACTTCGATGCCACCTCGGTTCTGTTTGCCGGAAAACAGAAGCTGGGCGATCCATGGCAGGTGTATGAAGTGGCTTTCGGCGGCGGGCGGCCACGCCAGGTGACTTCCAGCGAGGAAGACTCGATCCGGCCGATGTACCTGCCGGACGGACGTATGGTGTATGCGCGCCAGACCGGTGGCCACTTTGTGCTGGAGGTAGCAGCCCTCGACGGAAGCGGCAAGTCGCTGCGGCTGACTTATGCTCCGGGCGATTTTCTTCCCACGGCTGTGCTCCACGACGGCCGGGTACTTTTCGAATCCAGTTTCCCTCTGGGGAGCGCCGGGTACCCGGAAATTTATACCGTGTATCCGGACGGTAGCGGCGTGGAGGCGTATCGCTGTGACCACGGGCATGCGCGCTCGAACGGAATACAGTCGGCGAGTGGCGACATTCTGTTTGCCAGTACGCGCGGGCTCGGCCGGTTCACCTCTCCTCTGGCGCACGAGGTATCGGTCAATGTTCCGGCTGGCGACTACTCCGGCGGCATCGCGGAAACGCAGACGGGTGACCTGATTCTTTCGTCTCGACCAGCTCCGGCAGGAGCCAAGAATGCGGCGCAGCAACCCTACGCTTTGAAGTTATGGTCAAGGTCCAATCGTGTGCTGCCGATGGTGGCCGCGGAGCCAGGCGAAAACCTTGTGGAGCCGGTGATCGTTGCCCCTCGTCCGGTGGCGAAACGCTTTCCCACGGCGCTGCACCCTTGGAAGACGACAAACTTGTTGGCGCTGAACAGCTACATCTCGCGCGATGGGGGAACTCCGCTCGGCACCTTGGCCGTGGTGCGCGTCTCTTCCATGGATGCGACCGGCAAGGTGATGGTTCTGGGGACCTCCCCGGTGGAGAAGGATGGCTCTTTCTTTGTGCAAGTGCCGGGCGACAGTCCTCTGAAGTTTGAATTGTTGAACTCGCAAGGGAATGTAGTGCGCAAAGAGAACGGCTGGATGTGGGCACGCGGCGGTGAGCAGCGCATCTGCGTGGGTTGCCACGCGGGACCGGAACGCGCGCCGGACAACGCGGTGCCGCAAGTACTGCTACGTACCACTACGCCCGCGGACCTAACGGGTGCGCCAACCGAAGCGGCGGAAGGAGAACACTAGAATGATGGCCTCGCTGCTTGCATTGATCCTCGTGCTGATGCCGTCCGCGACGGCAGAAACGGCACCGCTCACTGCACAGTCGAAAACCACGGCGGTCGCACCCAAGCTGACACCCGCACCGATTCGCTTTGCGGATGCCACTGCGGCCTCGGGCATTCACTTCACCCACAGCATGGGTTCTCAATCGCTCGGCTCCCTGCTCGAGGCAACCGGCGGCGGATGTGTGTGGTTCGACTACAACAACGACGGATTGCTCGACCTGTACGTGGTGAGCGGAAAACCGCTCGAAGACAGCATGCACCCGCATCCGATGAAGGTAAAGCCGGACCCGCCGCCGCACAACCATCTGTATCGCAACAATGGCGATGGTACCTTCACCGACGTGACGCAGGAGGCCGGGGTCGCGCCGGACATGTATTCGATTGCGGTGACCGCGGCCGACTACGACAACGATGGATTTGTGGATTTGCTGGTAACGGGTTACGGCAAAGTGGTGCTCTATCACAACAACGGCAACGGCACCTTTACCGACGTGACAGCGAAGGCCGGCATCAAGGTGGACCGTTGGTCGATCAGCTCGGCATGGCTGGACTACGACCAGGATGGTTGCGTCGATTTGTTTATCGGGCGCTATGTGAAGTTTGACCCGACTTACCACAATTACTATGCTGCCGATAACTACCCCGGGCCGCTTGATTATGAAGGCGACACCAATGTGCTCTACCACAATAACTGCGATGGAACCTTTACCGATGTTAGCGACAAGAGCGGAATTGGCGGCCTCATCGGCCGGACCATGGGCGTGACCTCGGCCGACTATGATGGCGACGGGTGGCCCGACATCTACGTCTCGAACGATAAGACACAGAACTTCCTCTTTCACAACAACCACAACGGAACCTTCACGGAAGTGGCGCTAGACGAGGATGTTGCCTACGGCCAGAACGGCGAGGCGACGTCTTCCATGGGCCCGGTGTTTGCGGATGTGGACGGCGACGGAAAGCTCGACCTGTGGGTGACGGACTCGAAATATCACCGGCTGATGCACAACACCGGAAAAGGGCGATTTGAGGACGTGTCGACCGCGTCCGGGCTGGCTCAGGCGGAGGCGCAATACACGAGCTGGGCCACGGGCGTCTACGACTTCGACAACGACGGCTGGCTGGACATCATGTCGTTTCACGGCGGGCTCATCAACATGATCCCGCAGGAGCAATCGCTGTTTCGCAACCTGGGCGGCGGGCGATTCGAAGACGTCTCACGCCAGGGGGGCCCGGTGCTGGACGTGAAGACCGTGGCGCGCGGAGGCTGCTTTGCAGACTACGACAACGATGGCAAGATCGACGCCTACATGGTGAACCTGAATGCGCAGGGCACCTTGCTGCACAACGTGACCGAAACTTCAAACCACTGGATCACAATCAAACTCAAGGGCACGAAGAGCAATCGCGACGGGCTGGGCGCACATCTGGAATTGACCGCGGGCGGCCGCACCCAGGTGGCCGAGCGCTCTGCCGGCTCAGGGTATCTTTCGCAGGATGACGACCGGATTCACTTTGGCCTGGGAACGTCTACGAAAGTGGATAAGCTCCTGATTCGCTGGCCAAGTGGCAAAGAACAGACGATCGAGAATCCAAAAATTGACGGCGTGCTGCAGGTGGAGGAACCACGGTGAAACGGGGGTTAGGAATCGCACTGGCATCGGGCGCCGCAGCTCTGGCGATGACGCTGCTGTCTGCGGTCCCTCCCCACGCACAGGCCAGCGCAGCGAACTCGGGCGATCAATATCTTTCGCCCTCGGAAATGGCCTTCTCGCCCGACGGGCGCCTGCTCTACGTGGTGTGCGAGCGCAGCGATCAACTATTGGTGTTGAATGCCAGCCAAGGCGTGGTTGTGCAACGGATTCGCGTAGGCCACGTTCCCCGCACGGTTGCGGTTTCTCCGAATGGGCGCCAGGTCTTTGTCACGAACTCGTGGGATGACACCATATCCGTGATTGACGCGGCGACGATCGACGCCGCAAAGAGCACCGCAACGCGCACCATCGCAACCCAGGCTGAACCGTACGGTCTCGTGGTGGATCATGGAGGAAAGACGCTGTATGTTGCAAACCGCATCGATAATGACGTTTCGCTGATCGACATTGCGACCGGCGTAGAGCGGAAGCGACTGACGGCAGGACACGGCTCGAGCTACCTGGCGATCTCGGCGGATGGACGCCGCGTCTATTGCACGCACGTGTATCCGCGAATCGTCCCACAACGCAGGGTGCCGCAGTCGGAGGTCACGGTGATCGACACGGCAAGCGAGGCCGTGGCCGAGCGCATACCACTCGATGGGGTAGCCGGCATGTTTCACGTAGCGCTGTCGGCGGATGGGCGGTTGGGCGTGGTCGCGCAGATGCGTCCGAAGAACCTGGTGCCTCTGGCGCACGTCGAGCACGGCTGGGTTTTCGGGCATTCGCTGACTGTCTTTGGCGCGGACGCGGGCGGCACGATTGAAGTGCCTCTGGACGAACTGGAACACTACTACTCACTCCCGTATGGCGTGGCGATTGCGCCGGACAAGTCGCGCATTTTCGTGACGGCTTCAGGGTCGGATGTTGTCACCGTGATTGATACCAAGCGTCTATTGGCCTTCGCCCACAGCCGCCGGAAGCCGTTCGTAAACGATCTGTCGGCCTCAGCGAATTACGTGCGGGCGCGCATCGTGGTGGGACGGAATCCACGCGGCGTGGCCATGAGTCCGAACGGGAGGCGGCTGTACGTGGCCAACCGGATGGATGACACACTGAGCGTGATCGACACCCTGAATGACAGATCGGTGGGAACGGTCGACCTGGGCGGCGGAGCGAAGACAATCTCTGCCGCGCGGCGCGGGGAGCAGATCTTCACCACTTCGCGTTATGCCTTTCAAGGCCAGTTCAGCTGCGCGAACTGCCACATTGACTCGACGTTTGACGGTTTGACCTGGGATCTGGAGCCGGATGGGTTTGGCAAAGACATTGTGGACAACCGACTGATCGAGGATCTGGCCGGTACGGAGCCTTTCAAGTGGAACGGGGGTAATCCGAGCATGGCCACCGAATGCGGCCCACGCACAGAGATGTATTTTTACCGGTCGCAGAGTTACTCGCCACCGGAACTCGCCGACTTAGTGGACTACATCTACAGCCTGCCCCCCCGGCCGAATCGCTTCCGTGCGTCCGATGGACAGCTGACCGCGGCCCAGGAGCGGGGCAAGGCCATCTTCTATCGCCAGGTGAATAAATTCGGCAAGGCCATCCCCGAGGCAAACCAATGCGCGTATTGCCACAGTGGACCGAAGCACACCAGTCAGAAAGGGTTTGATGTGGGCACCGGCAAGTGGACGGATCGCTCGCCGGTCTTTGACACTCCCCAACTGGTGAACATTGCCCTGACAGCGCCGTACTTGCACGACGAATCAGCAAGTTCACTGGAAGAGATCTGGACCGTTTTCAATCCGCACGACCAGCATGGAGCGACAAACGATCTAACCAAAGATGAACTTAACGACCTGGTCGAATACTTGAAGACGTTATGAAACTACGCATATTGATGGTACTTGTTTTCATGACCCTGCTGCTTCTGGGCGCTGGAAAGTCGGCGACCGTAAAACCGGCCGGCGCCGGCCATGAGGCGGAAGCGGTGACGGCCTCGATGCCGCGCTTTCGCTGGGAAAACTTTACCACGGCAAACGGGCTGCCCGATAACCATGTCTTTGCCGTGCTGGTGGATGGCGACCGCGTGTGGGCGGGTACGGAGAACGGGCTGGCCGTATTCGAGGGTGGCCGCTGGAAAGTCTTCACTCCGAAGGATGGCCTGGCGCACCGGGCAGTGCTCGCCCTGGCTCTCGATAAGAGCACGGGCGATCTGTGGGTGGGCACAATGGGTGGTCTGAATCATGTCTCCGCGGGGCGGATCGACACCTATACGCAGCTCAATTCGGGGCTGTCGAATGACGTGGTGTATGGCGTCGGAGTGCAGGGTGACTATGTGTGGACGGCGACGGCGGCAGGAGCAAGCCGGCTGAACACGCGCACCGGCGAGTGGTCACTCTACAACGAACGCAACACGCCCATGGCAGAGATCTGGACCTATGCGGTAAGCGTCGGCGCCGACAAGGTCTACTTCGCGGTATGGGGCAGTGGCGTACTGGAATACACCATCGCGACTGGGCGCTGGAAAGACTACACCGATCCCGACGGCGAGAACGAGCTGGTATTGTTCAAGGACCAGGGATTGATTCATAAAATCACAAGCTCAGTGAGTTATGTGGATAACACGCTCTGGGCGGCGACTTACTTTGGAGACAGTCACTACGACGGACGAAGCTGGCACAACTTTCTTACCAAAGACAGCGGGCTGCCCTCGAACTTTACCAATCAGGTGAGGGGCCTGGACGCCAGGCGCGCGTGGTTCTGCACCGACAGGGGATTGGCCTACTATGACGGCGTGAATTGGGCCGTGTACCGGCCGGCGTTGGACACGGGCAAGCCGGAAATGTATATCCGCGAAACGAGCGGCAAGATTACGCCGGTTCCGGTCGAGACGGCTCCCGCCCACAACTACATGCTCGCGATCGATTTTCAAGGCAATGACGTTTGGGTTGCAACCGCCAAGGGATTGAGTCATGGAATTCGGCAGAAATAATCACCGTGGGCGCGCAGAGCGGCTGCTCGAGATCGGAGCGATCCTCAATGCTCAGGAAGATTGACCGGTCGACGTGCACCGGCAAATGCGGCACTCGCCCGGGGATATAGCTCATGAAAACGCATAGTGGTTCCGAGCGTTGCACGGCAGCCATATCGCTGGTTGTCGCCATGCTTGCTCCGCTGTTGGTGTCTACCTCTGTGGCCCAGATGGGCGCTGATCCGGCAAGGTCACCTGAATCCTGCCCGTGCGCGGGGAATCCGCCAAAACCGCGCCCTGAGCGCACGGTGGCGCCCTACGCCAACGAGCCGAAGGACATGCGGCCGTATTCGAAGTTCGCCGAGGCATATTACTATCACTACACTCAAACCAACGTCTACTCGGGAGCGGCGCGGGACATTGCTGACCCGGACCTGAAGGATCTGACGGAGATTCGCATCGGGTTTCTCGGACCGATCGACAACAATCCTGAGCAGGCGTTCGGCCAGAGGATGCTGAACGGGGCGCAGCTTGCGGTCGACGAGGCGAATGCGCGCGGCGGATATTGCGGCAAGCCGTTCAAGATGTTGCCCCGCAATGACTATGACAACTGGCAAGCGCAGGCGGTCTACGGCGACAACCGCCCAATGACCCAGGAGATCTGGGGATCAGCCTCCAACCAGACAGTGAAGATGGTTTACGACGACCAGGACTGGGCGATCTTCGGCTCAATCAGTTCGGAGTCGACCCACATTGCGCTACGGGTGGCGCTGCGCGCGGAAATACCGATTGTCAATTCAGCCTCGACCGATCCGACGATTCCAGAGACCTACGTTCCGTGGTTCTTCACCGATCTGCAGGACGATCGGGTGCAGGCCAATACGCTGGCCCGGCACATTTTTCACGAACTGAAGTTGAAGCGGGTCGCGTTGCTGCGTGTTAACAATCGCTACGGGCGGATGGGCGCACCGATGTTCAAAGAAGTTTCGCAGCGCCTGGGGCATCCAGTGGCGATCGAACAGCGGTTCCCTGCCGGGACTACAGACTTCCGTCGTGAACTACGGTCCATTCAGGACTCGCGCGTGGATGGCATTGTACTGTGGACCGATGAAGCGCCCACGGCGATGATCCTCAAGCAGATGCATGAGCTGGGCATGAAGCAGCGGGTGTTCGGAAGCTATCGCACGATTGGCGACGATCTGATGGCGCAAGCCGGGGGGCTGGCCGAGGGGTTTGAGGCGGTCTTTCCCTATGATGCGTCGCGCAACGACCCGCGCTGGCGGAAATTCAACGGCGACTATGCGCTGAAGTACCACCAGAAACCAGAGCAGTTTGCCTCGCTTGCCTACGATGCAATGAACGTGCTGCTGGAATCAATCTGCAAGGCCGGTCTGAACAAGGCTCGCATCATGGATGCGCTGGCGCAAGTGTATGAATACGACGGTGTGACCGGGCGCATGATTTTCGACACGAACAGCAAGAACACTTCGCCTATGTATCTGGCGCGGGTGCATAACGGAGCGATCGAATATCGTCCGGCCTCCATGGATCCATTGCCCGAACCCCTGAACCCTGCACCCTCGGTTCCGGCGACGATTTCGAACCGGACTCAGACGGATGGTATTACTGTGCCTTACGCGCGGGTAGGCGAGGAGGGCGTCGGATACTTTGGCCCCCCGGTGGCGGACTCCGTCACCAATGAAGTGCGCATTGCAGTATTCGGTCCACATGCCGAAGAGGCCATCGAGTCACCGCAAGTGCAGGCTGAGCTGAAGACCACGCCGGCTGGGCGTTTCCAGTTGATCGCGGTTCCGTCAGACGTCTCATGGGGCAAGGCATCGACGGGCCTGGTGCATGCGATCTACGATCAGCACGCCCTCGGTTTGATTGCCCTTGATCGCGACTCAAGCCATCTGGCTGAGCAGCTTGCGCTGAAGTCATTTTTGCCCGTACTGGCGCTGTCGACCGATCACGCCCTTACCTCCACTAATATTCCTTGGATTTTCCGTCTGCCGCCCGGCTCGACCCTGGCCGAAGCGGTGCGCTGCTTCATGGCCGCGGAGCAACAGGCCGGTCCCAATGCGCAGCGGATTCGCAATGTGCTGGCTTCCGGCTCGAATCTCGCCGGACTGCGCTTTGGGCCTACGGGCGAGCCTGGTAGTAACTAGAATTTGCGGGCTGGTTGGCAACCTTCTCGTGGTCGGGGCGTCTGCGCACGCGGAGCGACCAGGTAAATGAAGAGTGCCCAATATGCCAGCGGCAACAGGTCGGAGAAAGGCCAGTCCTTTATCGCAGGCCGGGTGGGTTCAAATCGTTGCGAGCGCCACGCTGCCGGTAACTTCAATTTGAGCCATTACCCGCCAGCAAAATCGCGGTTTCGGATAGTTTCGACATCGCCGGAAATATCGTCACGCATCCCGGCGTCGCAAGAACTGAAAACACTCCAGGTCCAGAAGGTCTGAATCAAACTCTGTAGGAGTCGGGATTTGACGGCAATCCGGCCGATGCGAGGAACCGGAGTCCTGAACCTGTTTACCAGGGATGCGTTCTAGTATGAACCCGCTATTGACCGCCACTGGAAGTCCCATCAGAATCCGAGATCAACGAATGGTGGGGATGGGGTTGCCGACAATGGCAGCGACATTCACAATCCACGTTTCCGCAAGGTTCCTGCCCTAGGCAGAGCTGCCGGCTTCCCGGATTGAAGTGGCGGAATGGCAGCGTTCGGGCAATGCGAAAACGTTCTGACTGGGGAGGAGATGAAATTGCAATTTACATGCTGCCTGAGCCTGTGGATGGTTCTGTCTTTCGCCGGCTCGGTCTTTGCACAATCATCTCTGAGTGCAACTGACAATCCAGACTCGGCGCCACGCCAAACCACGGCGCCGATGGCGGACACACCCTCAGCGCCGCAACCAGCAACGGCCACACCACCGCGGGCGTCACCCGACACATCACGCAAAACCATGCTGGGACCGCTCGAGATTTCGGTCAACTGGCGCACCCGCGCCGAGGGTTGGTACTGGTTTCAGGGTGACACCGGCAATAGCGATTACGGTCTGTGGGATTCCCTGCTGCGGGTTGGAATCGGCCAAACCGGTGAGCCATTTGACTGGTTCATCGAAGGGGAACAGCCATCGATCCTCGACTTACCAGACGACGCCGTGGTGGCAGCCCCGCAAGGCCAGCTCGGACTGGGTGGCAGCTACTATGCGGCGAACAACAATCACAGAAATGTCGCCAACGGATTTGTCAAGCAAGCGTTTGTGAACTTCAAGCGGCTCGGACCGGCCGCGTTGAAATTGGGCCGATTCGAATATTTTGACGGTCTTGAAGTCACGCCCCAAGATCCGTTGCTGGCGACGGTGATTCAGACGCGAATCTCAAGCCGCCTGATTTCCAATTTCGCCTTTACCGCTGTCCAGAGGTCGTTCGATGGAGTCCAACTTTCTGCGAATTCTGCGCAGAACAACTTTACCTTCTTCGCCGCGCGGCCGACGCAAGGTGTCTTTCAGGTCAAGGGAATGGATGAACTCGATGTAAACACCTACTATGGTGCGTACACTCGGTCCGTCACGACCGACCGTAGCGCGGGTGAATTGCGCGTGTTCGCGCTCGGCTACATCGATCACCGCACGCTCGTACTAAAAACCGATAATCGTCCGGCGGCGACTCGTGCGGCCGATGTTGGCAAGATTGAGATTGCCACCTGGGGCGCGGACTACGCCCATGTCTTCAACACCACCAATAGTGGCAAGGTCGATGTTCTGGTCTGGGGAGCGCTGCAGACCGGTTCCTGGGGCGACCTCGCGCAACACGCCGGCGCGTTCGTGGGCGAAGTTGGATGGCAACCGCCCGTCAAATTGCTGAAGCCCTGGGTGAGCGCGGGGTATTCCTACGGTAGCGGCGATGGGAACCCCACTGACTCGCACCACGGCACTTTCTTTCAAATCCTGCCTACACCGCGGCAGTATGCGCGCTTCCCTTTTTACAACATGATGAATAACGAGGACCTGTACGCCAGCCTGAATCTGCGGCCAGCCGCAAAGCTCGCTCTTCGCAGTGAGATACATACACTGCGGCTGGCGAACGCCGCCGATCTCTGGTACTCGGGCGGGGGCGCGTTTCAGGCGAACACCTTTGGCTATACCGGTCGACCCAACGACGGAAACCGTGGCTTGGCGAACGTCTTCGACCTCAGCGCTGACTACCAAATTACACACTCTTTCAGCACCACCTTCTATTATGGTCATGCCTGGGGCAAGGGTGTGATTCGAACGATCTATCCGCAAGATGCAAATGGGCAGCTCATTTTTCTGGAAACCAACTTGCACTTCTAAAACTGGGGCGGACTGGCATACGCTGCCAATATAGCTCCGCCTTCGCTCTTCCACTTCTCCGGATGCGCCTGCCGTGTATTACCGTCCGCGTTTGCTCTTGAAAGCAATACGTCCCCCGCGCGGTTGAGCAAGGAAACGCCTTGGGCTTTGACGGCGGTTCTCCCGTCAGGGACCGCGCGCGGCGTCGCCCGCGGCAGAGGGCATCCGACCTGGTTCGGCACCGGTTGGGTAACCGGGTGGATCCGCTTGCGCTCCCCCTCGACCCTTTGGTGTACCGCGGCGTACTCTACAAGTCGCGCCGAGGTGAGACAATTTCCCCGTTTCATCGGCTTCGGTAGTTAGACACGGAAATTGCGTGATTGGAAGCAAATTTGGGAGGTTGCATATGGACCTTAAGACTTTGCTCGACACCCCGCCCTGGGACTGGCCGGCAGATGCGGGAAATGTCTTTTTGCGGATTCTGAACGATCCGCGAGCCAAACCATCCGACCGCTTGGTCGCTGCGGAACTGGCGGGCGACTTTACGGTAATCAACGACGATCTGGCCGATACCTTATTGAGGATCGCAAGCAGTGCTCACGAACCAGAACAACTGCGCGCTCGGGCGCCAATTTCCCTTGGGCCGGCGCTCGAACGAGCGGACACCGACGGGTTCGAGGATCCCGATGACGTACCCAGGGAATAACCACCGATTGCGGACCGGCGAATTTGGCTCTTCGAGAGCGACGATGAGTTTCGTCCAAATAGATGGTTGGCACAATCGTCGGGTCGAGAGTTGACTCCAGTCCTCCGGGCAAGTGTTTGTGCTTAGGTCGCCTTAGTCGGGGAAACAAGGTTTACGGAGAAGCCGAAGACCCATGCCACGTCAACCTCTCTTGAATCGATGGAGGGCGTCCTGCCGGGAGCCCATTAAGCGGGAAGACCTTACTGAACCTCCCGCATTTGTTGCCCAGCGAGAAGGAACTGACCTGCGTGATTGACGTTGCGTTTATGCGCATTCGCCGAAAAAGGCAAGAAATTTGTGGGCTCGCCAAATCGAATGACCGGCCGCGCAGCCAGGGGCAGCAAGCGGGGATTTGCGAGGAGCCAGAACGGATTAGGCGGCGGGAGCAACGCCTCCGGTATTTCCCCGCAGGCCTGAGGTAGCGACGCGCGTCCGTTCATGATCGGGTGACGAAAATCACAGCGCGTCCCCCGGTATTGAGCTACCGTAGAGAACATCAGGTGACCCATGCCGGGTTCGTCGGTCATCGTTCCACCTGTCGTTGAACTCGATCTGCGCCAACTCGCTCCGGAACAGTTGCGCGCCGCCCTCTCGACCTTCCTGCCCAAAGGCTCCACCGCCGCCGAGCAGACCCGTGCCATCGAGGCCGGTCTGCGAAGTCCGGCTGGAGAATCGATGCGGAACGCGATGGCGCGATGGATCGTTGACGAAATCGTTCCCGTGAGCCGCTTGGTTCCGAAATCCTACCTGCAGTGGCGTGCCCCGGTTCGGGACGCCATGATGTTCGTTGTGGCGCGCCTTTCGCCTGCGCGCCTGGCTCCCAAACTTATGGAGCAACTCGATCTTCCGCTGAACACTTCTGCGGAAGAGCGCCTGCTGCGGCTGATCGCAAGAGTACCCGGCCTGCAAAAACTGGGACAAGTCATCGCCCGCAACCAGCACCTTCGTCCTGCTCTGCGAAATGCCCTCACCCGGCTGGAAAACGGGATTCGCGATGTCCGTCCGGAAGATGTGGTTGCGATCATCCGACAGGAATTGGGGCCGCGAATCGAGAAATACGCCGTCAAGATCGCGCCGTCTATCCTTTCGGAGGCCAGCGTCAGCGCGGTGGTGCGCTTCACCTGGCGCGATCCGGAGAGCGGAAAGCGGGAACGAGGTGTTTTCAAAGTCTTGAAACCTCACATCCCAGAATACTTTGCCGAAGACATGGACTACCTGCAGGGGCTCGCACAGTATTTCGGGGACCGGCACCGCCATTATGGATTTCCCGCGAATCTGCTGCCCGATACTTTCAGGAAGGTCCGGCGATTGTTGCGCCACGAAGTGGACTTTGTCCGTGAGCAGAAAACGCTGCTCGAAGCCGGGAAACTGTATCGGTCTATGAAAGGTGTGCGCGTGCCGCGACTGATTTCCGCCCTTTGCAGTTCGCGAATCACGGCCCTCACTGAGGAAAAGGGCATCAAGGTAACCAGCGCGGCCGCACGTCTGCCACCGGCACGGCGCCGGAAGGTTGCGGAGCAACTGATCGAAGCTCTGGTGGTGGTGCCTCTGTTGGCGGCGCAGGAAGACGCCATTTTTCACGGCGATCCGCATGCGGGGAACTTGCTCTACAACAGCCGTGCCGACGAGTTGACCATCATCGATTGGGCGCTGCGCGAGCGCTTGAGCCGCGATCAGCGACGGTATCTCGCGCTCCTGATTCTGATGGTCGCTTTGCGCGACCCGGTAGGCAGCTGCACGGCGGTTCTGGCGCTCAGCCAGCAGCGTATCCGCGGCGCCTCCCCGAAGGGACGGATGGTCGCGGAATTGGTCAAGCGATTTCTTGACGAACTGCCGTTCGCGCCCCTGTCGAGCGGCGTGGATGCGATGCAACTCCTGGAACGCCTGGCGATGAAGGGCGTCAAATTTCCCGCGGCGCTGATTATGTTATCGAAGGTGATGTTCACCCTCGATGGAATCTTGGGCGATATCGGAGGCTCCGACAACGCGATGGGCTTCACCATTGCGCGTCACATCGCCCAACATTGGATCAGAAATCGCAAAGAGTTCCGTTCCCCGCTGATCACCAGGGACTGGATCGAACTGCAGTGCAGCGCCCTGCTTTACAGCAGCCGTTTGTGGCTGCAGGGTGAACAGGCAATCTTGGATCGTTTGCTGCCCGCAGGTTCAAAGGCATCCCCCGTCTCGGCCTGATCGTTCCATTTGCGTCTGTGTCGATTGCGGGATGAAACTCATCGCCCGTTCGGCCAGCGCGGTAATCGTCAGGCTGGGATTGACCCCCAGGTTGGCAGCCACTACCGACCCGTCACAGATGTACATGTTCTTGTAGTTAAAAACGCGGTGGCGAAAATCCACCACGCCATGGGCGGCAGTGTCGGCAATCACGCAGCCACCGATGCAGTGCGCGGTGCCCGGAACATCGAATAGAATCTCGGGAAGCATGCTCATGGCGAAGCCGCCGGTCAATTGCGCAAGCTTCTTGGCAAACTCGTTCGCCTTCGGAATATAAGTGGGAACCTTGTCGCCGCGGCTGACGAGAAATTTCCGGAAGGGCCAGAACCAGGGGCGTTGCCAGCGCATCGCGATCTCCCCGTCGAGTGCTTGCATGCACAGCAGAATCACAAACTCCCGGGCCCATCCGAGCGGCTGCAGCACGCGCACGGTCCTGAAGGGGTGGCGAAAAAGGGAGACGATCACGTTCTTCAACCAGAGAGCGACGCGCTCCGGACCCGGTCGCCCGTCGGTCAAGATGGTGGTCAAAAAGCCCATGGCGTCGGAGCCACTCGGATAGCGGACCGCCTCAATGTGAGTGTGTTCATCGATATAAACGCCGGAGCCGATTGCTATGCCCTGCGACACATCCTCAGCGTAGCCGGGCGTACGGGCTCCAATGAGCGATTCGGAATTGGTGCGTACATGTTGACCCAGCTGGCTGCTGATTCTTGGCAAAGACTTGCTTTCTCGGAGCCGGAAAAGCAGCTCCATCGTGCCCAGAGAAGAAGCGGCGAAGACCACCCCACGGCAGGTAAACCGCCGCGACTGGCGACGGATCCACGTCGTCGAGTTCACCGTTCCGACCTCATAGCCCGCACCGCCATCACCGGCACCGCCCAGGGGCTGGACGTTCACCACCCTGGTTTCAGCGAAAAGCTGCGCCCCCAGCTTTTCCGCCAGATACAAGTAACCGAGGTCCAGGGTATTTTTCGCGCCATATCGGCAACCCATCATGCAGCCACCGCAAGCGATACAAGTGGTCCGTGCCGGACCGTCTCCACCGAAAAACGGATCGGGGAAGGTTTGATTGCCCGGTTGTCCCTGCGCCGCCTGAAAAATGCCGACCTTCGTGCGATAGAACGTATGCCCAGAGCCAGTCGCTTCCGCGGCCTTCTTCAAGAGATGGTCGGCGGGTCCGAGGATTCTGTTTTCCGTCACACCGAGCATCCGCGAGGCGGTTTCGTAGTGCGGGGGCATCTCCGATTTCCAATCGGCAAGTCCGGTCCAGGATCCTTTGTCCCACACTTTCTCCGGAGGAGCGAGCAAGGTGCTGGCGAAGGTGATCGATCCCCCACCCACCGCGCAGCCGTGGAAGATGGTGGCATGCTTGAAAAACCGCATATTGAAGAAACCGCGCAGACCCAGGTTCGGACGCCAAATCCAGCGGGCGATGGACCAGCTGCTGCGCGGCAGATTGTCAGCAGTCCAGCGCCGCCCCATTTCGATGACCGCGACTTTATAACCTTTTTCCACCAGCCGGAGGGCCGAAACACTGCCGCCAAAACCGGACCCGATAACAATGAAATCAAAGTCGAATTGGCTGTCGCGCCGTGCTGCCGATTCCTCGACCGGCTTCTGCGCATCGGTGCCCATAATCCTTTTCACGGTCTGACGGTCTCCGTAACGTTTTGTCCTCGAACCCTGGCATCGATGACTTGTGCAATTCTCCGCAGCGCTGCCGCACTCTGCGGCGAATCAAGTCCAAATATCTGGAAGTCGTGGTTCATGTCTTCCCAGGTCTCAAGCACGACATCCGCTCCCTGTTTCCGGGCGCAACCCATGAAGCTTTGTATGCTGTCGTGGAGGATCTCGACGCGACCGGCCTGGATGTAGATTGGAGGCAGACCGCGCAGGTCAGCCCGTAGGGGTGACACCAGAGGGTTCCGGCGCTCGGCGGAGTCGCAGAACCAGTCCGCCCATTGCGCCAGCATTCGCTTCTCGATCCAGTCGAACTCCCCCTTCCCTGCGAGGTCGGCCTCAAAGTCGGTGGGCGGGGAGAGTGCGACCGCCAATGCCGGCAGAGGGAGGTTGTCCTCCCGGGCCGCCAGCAGCAGGGCCAGGGTCAGATTCCCGCCCGCCGAGTCGCCCGCCAGAATCAGATTGCCCGAATCGACGCCGTTCGCGAGCAGCCACCGGTAGGCGTTGACCGCGTCCTCCAGTTGCGCCGGAAAGCGATGTTCCGGTGAGAGGCGATAATCGAGGGCCAGAATTCTGGATTTCGTAGCCTGCGTCAGCAGCGCAATAAAGTTGGCGTATGCCTGTGGATAGAACGAGTATCCGCCACCGTGAAAATAGAGGACGGTATCTCGCGGATCGGCGTTCTTATCGGCAAGCCAACTTCCTCTGAACTTCTCTTCGACCATCGGCGTAATGGTCACCTCGGATAATGCCGGCGATCGAATCACGATCGAGTCCAGATAGCGACGCGCTCCCTCGACATCGGCCATCTGAAAGGCGGCGAGGGTCTGCCGCTTCAGAACCTCGGTCGCCACTTCCACGAACCAGTTCCAGCCGGGCAGGCGTGGACCCTTGAGCGCGCGCCGGGCGGACACCTCGAGAACGGACTGGCTCAGATCGAGAGCGCTACGAAGTCGGTGCTGGGGCGGGCCTCTGAAATGTATTCGAGCAGTCATAACAATCGCCCGTTCTTTAGGCGCACGGGGATGCCGCATCGGGACCGTAGGCCGGGATGCGCAGCAGAATCGGCGGGTCGGGCGGAGGAGCGGCCACCACGGTGCGCACCATGTTGTCGGCATGTTGCCACCACCCGTGGAAAACTTCTTCTGCTCGATAGGCACCGGTATAGCGGCCGCCAGTATGGCGAACCCGCAGTTGGCTCCAGCCCTTGCTGTCGAATGACAGGGCGCATGGAATAACGATCATCGATCGGGAATCGAGTCGCAAACCCTCATGCAGTGCTTTAAGAGCGCTCTCTTTCGCGCTCCACAGCAGGGCTAAAACCCGTGGCCGGTCGGCGGCGGAGGCGTGCGCAATCAGGGTTTGTTCTTCGAAGGTGAAATAGTCGGCGACGAAAGCATCGCTGCGCGGCTCGCTCATTTCCAGATCACAGCCGATTTTCACGCTGGACATCGCCATGGCGCAGGCGGCCAGGCCGGCTCGATGGCTGATCGAAATCGTGACCGCTGCCGGATGGCTGTCAAAACATACCTCGGGCGCCCCCGACGGCGCTGCCAGTATCTCCAATCTTTGGAAGTGCTGGGGATGGGCGGGTACGTCGAGGCAGACGGACAGGGAGCGTTTGGCCGTCCAGCGTCCCAGCAGCCAGTCGGCCCGGCGCTTCGGAAAGTGCATCGCGTTCAGGCGTGCCGCTTCGCTCGCGCTCAGCCAATCGTGATCCGTCGGTATATCGGCTTCGGTTTGTTCCAACCAATACACATTCATCGAATTCCCCCCGGCCGAAACTAGGCCGCCGCTTCGGTGATGCTGGTTTCCGACTTTGCGGAGTCCGATCCCTCCTCTCTTGCGATACCGCGCTCGATCGCATGGATGAGATACGCCCGCAGATTGGCGGGCGGAATAATATAGCTGAGAGCGCCGACCTCGAGAGCCCGCTGCACGCAGTGCACTCGGTCAAACTCGGAGGCCATCTCGCCCAGTTTCTCGGAGTGGACGACTTTGAAAAGCTCATTCCACTGGGCCCGCAACCGGCTGTTCTCGGTGCCGTCGGTTCGGGCTATTGCCTGGCTCAGTGCCTGCAAACGTGCGTCTTTCCTGGCCCTAGCTTCAACCTCACTGGCGAACACCACAGCTGCCGCCGGAGCGCCACCGATAACCGAGGCATACGTCCCCTCCAAGGCTGCCACCTCGAGGTTTTCATTCAACGCGCGCGAGAAAACCACGTAGGCGCCACCGTGATAGCGGGAGATGACGCAGAAGACAATCGGCCCCCTGAAGTTCACCACCGCTCTTCCGATCTCGGCTCCGTACTCCAGTTGCAGCCGGCGCATCGACTCCGGGGAGCCGTCAAACCCCGACAGGTTGGCAAGGACAACCACCGGGCGATTGTTGCTGGCCGCATTGATGGCGCGCGCGATTTTCTTCGAGGACTGGGGGAAAAGCGTGCCGGAGGTCCAGTGATCCGGCCCGTCCGCGGGAACAAAGCCCAACCGGGCAACGGGCTGGGATTCGATCCCGATCAGGCAAACCGGATAGCCGCCGAGGTGAGCATCCCAGACGACCGCTGTCTCCGCGGCGCGCATCCCTGCCCAGCGCTCCAGTGGAGAATGGTCCTGGTCGGTGACCGCTCTCATTACCTTGCGCATGTCAAACGACTTCTTGCGCCCGGGGTTGGTCGCGTCGGACAGGATGTCGCCAACCAGCTCGAAGCCATCCTCTGAGCCGGAGCCGGCATCGCCATCCTGATTCCGGCCGTGCGGATAGGTTCGCACGTCGCGATCGAGAGGATCGATCGTCATGGCCCTACGGGGAAAGCGTTCGCCTGGTGCTACGTAGGTGTGATCGTAGTGACGCAACAGAATGTGGCAGGCTTCATCGATGTCGTGCGCCCAGTACTGTGCCTGGCCGTTGATCCCCATGATGCGATCGTAACCACCGATTCCCTGATTGTCCTCAGCCGAAATGCTGCCGGAGAACTCCAGGGCCCGCTTGCCGGTGAGCACCATGGCCGCTTTCGGTGTCATGATCAGAATGCCCCGAGTATGCATGAGCATGGTGGCCTCGGCGTTCCAGTACGGTTGCGCGCCGACGTTGATTCCGTTCACCACCAGATTCACTTCTCCGCCCGCTTGCGTGAACTCGATCAGGCCCCGGAGCACGCGGGCAATCCAATCCATGTTTTCGACGCCACTGTCCATCGAGATCTTGGCGCCGGCGGAGAGGGTAAACCACTCGAGCGGAACACCCATCGTTTGCGCCAAGTCCAACGCCGCGAGGATGCGCCGACACTCTGGTTCCGCCACGGCCCCCATATCCTTACTCGGGTCTCCTAGCATGAGCACGCGGGTCATGCCTTCGGGATATCGGGTGGTAAAGTTGCGAATGATACCTACAATGATGTTCGCTTGGTTTTGACCGTGCGGGCGGGCGACCTCGACCAGGCGGCCTTCGGAATCGAGATCGTGCTCGACAAACTCGCCGGTGGGAAATTCAGCCCGCGTGTGCTCGAGGGCCGGGGTAAGCATGCGAACGATTTCGTAGGGATAGATGAATCCGCGCTGGCGCATGCGGACCACTTTCTGGTCGTATTCGGTCAGCGGCTTGATCGGTTGCAATTGGCTGGCCGGCCGGAAGGTAATGAGCATGGCACGGCTACCCGGGCTCGAGATGCGCACCACCATGTCGCGCAGTTCGCCAGTGGAAGGATTGGGAATGCGGACACGAACCACTACCTGTTCCAGCCCCAGGCCTTCGGTTGCGGGCGCCAGTCGGCGCACGAGATCGCGTAATTCCTCCCGCGCAAGATTGAGCGGCGGCCACACGTTGAGCAGGATGCGGTTCCAATGCAGGCGTTGGTGAGTCGGCCGCCGGGACTGGAACAGCCGGATGGCGGCCATTGCTTCCGATAACATGCGCTCCAGATGCGGCAGTTGCACGATGCGACCCGCCTGGTCTCGTACCGGAGTTACGTCGCGGACTTCGGCGCACGAGAACAAGCGTTCATCCTTGGGATTATCTCGGGCAACGGCGTGGATGAGATACACATCTTCGACTGACGGCAAGCGGTCAATGTTGAAATTGGTGAGCCGCCAGAGATGCAGCCGTTTGCCCATCATGGGATGGATCCCGCGGTAGAACTTTTCTTCTTCGTAGGTGTTGCCGTTGGGGCGAAAGGTGAAATGCTGCGCGCCGACCACGCCCTGCGCGTTACCCTGCCCGGCAACGGTTGCCACAATGCGCCGGATCGTTCGCGGGAGACCGACCCGGTTGAGTACCGAACGCACTTCCTGTTGCGTGGTCTCGGGATCGGCCAACCGAGCCGATTGAAAAACGTAAAAATCGATCAGGATGTCGTGATCCGCGGGGACCTCGGCGATCATCGGAAACAACGTTTGCGCCGCCTCGAAGAGCCGCGAGTATTCGGCATGCGTGGTGAACAGGTGCAGGTGCTTTCCTCCATAATCGTACTCCGTGGTCGCACAGCACTGCCCATCGCCGACGGTCGCGCAATGGAAGTTCGTGAGATCCCGAAATCGGTAGTATCTCCAGGTCAGAGTTTCTAACATCAACTCGCGCATGGCCTGGTTGGCGGTGGCAAACCGGCTGGAGAGTAAGCTCACCAGCGGCTGCGGAGATTCGACGAGCGCGCAGACTCTCTCCGGGCGGTCGACGGCATCCGGATTGGCCTCCAGATAAGCCAGATGTTCCTCGACTTGCTTATAGATCTGCTGGCGTGACTGCTCAAACAACGGTTGGTCGAAGTAGCGATAGCGAACCTCCCGGGCCAGGTCCGTGACTGCCGGGAACAGGCCGTTCGTCATCGAAGCCAAGCGGCCGAGGAGAATCCGAAACGAGTCATCGGCCTGGGGCAGCCGCCCCTGTGCACGCCGTAATCTTCGTTCGAGAATCCCAACCACCGGCGCGATTTGCTGCTCCACGCGCTGATGGGACTTGTAGATCCAGAGCAGGCTCTCTTCGAGTTCGGGAGAAGGATCGAGCGTCGTTACTCCATAATGAGACACTGCCCGTTGCAGCGCGCTGACAAAGGCAGGAGGGAGTCCATGACCGCGCGTCTCCAGCATGCGCAGGTAAGAGAACAGATGCGCCTCGGCGCTCGGCTCCTCCCCGCTGGCCCGATGGTTTACTTCCGGCTCACGCTGGAACAGCGAACATATGTCCACAAAGATGTTGAGGATTTCGTCCTCGCGCTGTTTGATTTCGTCGTTGTCGACGGGGCAATTCTCGCTCCACTCGCGGAGCAGCTGCGCCGTTCGTTTGGGATCGACGTCAAAACCCAACACAAGCTGGCGCAGCTCGTCCAGGCTGTGACGGCAGCTGGGTTGGATGGTGTCTCGGTTCCCATCCGAGGCCTGAGAAGCGCCAAAGACCACTCGCTCCGCGTCGACAACGGTGCCGGAGTCGGCGTCGGGATCGATCTGTAGGAGCGGGGCTCCCGTATCCACCTGCACATTGGGTATGGCCATCACCTGTCGCACTTTCCCGGGGAATGGAGCCGTGATCTGGGTTTCCATCTTCATGGCTTCGAGCACAGCCAGACGGTCCCCGGCCGCGACCACATCGCCAGGCTTGACCAGAACGGAGACGACGACAGCTGGCGCAGGTGCATGGATGACGCCCCCGTCATCGCGATCAATCTGGTGCGATACCCCATCCACTTCGATCCGGTAGTTCAGTCCCTGAGCGATGGAGACGAGGCGATGCCGCCGCCCGAAGACGGTGAGCCAGCATTCGAACTGGCACAGACGATCGATCTCGGCATCGATGCGTGACCCATTGATTTCCACGCGATATCGCTGCGGGCCGAGGCGGTAGGTTTTAGGCGAATAGGAACGACCTCGATAGCGCAGTTCCGCGGTCAGGCCCACCTCGGTACCGACCTGCGGCCGGCCGCGGACCGCCGAAGCATAAAACTGCTTCTGCTCCACCGCCAACTGGGCGTCGTAGGCCTCGATCGCCGCCTGCACCAGAGCGACATCGGCATACCGCCGGGAGAGGTGCTCGCCAGTCGCCGCCAGGGCATCCATCCACTCCACATGTACCTGTGCGTGCTGCACCTCAGGGCGGCGAAGCAGGTCCAGCAGAAACGCCTTGTTGCTGGTTCCGCCCTTGATCACGACAACACTTGCAAGCAGAGCTCGCCGGAGGCGGGCAAGCGCTTCGTTCCGGTTCTGGCCGTAGGCGATAATCTTGGCGATCATCGAATCGAAATCCGACGGGATAGCGTCGCCTTCCGCCACACCGGTGTCGATGCGTACCCCCGGCCCAGCCAGAATCCTGAACCGCTCAATCGCGCCCGGAGCCGGAGCAAAGCCGTTGTCCGGATCTTCCGCATTCAACCGTACCTCAATAGCATGGCCGATAGTGGGCGGAGGTTCGCCTTCCAGGCGGCCGCCACGCGCGACGTGAATCTGGAGCTTCACCAGATCGAGGCCCGTTGTGCACTCCGTTACCGGGTGCTCGACCTGCAAACGCGTGTTCATCTCCATAAACGAGAAGCGATTGATTTCCGGTTGATATAGAAACTCGACTGTCCCCGCATTGTGATAGCCCGCTGTTTGACTCAAGCGGACCGCTGCCTCGCGTAGTTGCTGATCCTGCTGCGGGGAGAGCGCCGGCGAGGGGGCTTCTTCGAGAATCTTCTGATGGCGTCGCTGGATGGTGCAGTCGCGCACACCCACGGCCCACGTCGTGCCGTAGTGGTCGGCGATGACCTGGACCTCGACGTGGCGCGCGCCTTCGACCATCTGCTCGAGAAAAACCGTCGGGTCGCCGAAGGCTTTGAACGCCTCCGCGCGGGCGCTGGCAAAGGCGTAGGAGAGTTGGTCGGCCGAACGAACCACGCGAATCCCGTGCCCCCCGCCTCCGGCGGTGGCCTTAATAAGGAGCGGATAACCTATGTGCTCGGCATCGCCGCAAGCGTCCGCAAGCGTTTCGACCGGCCCATTGCTCCAAGCGACTATCGGAATCTGCGCCCGCTCGGCCAATCGCTTCGCGGCGATCTTGTCGCCCACAAGCCTCATGACATCGCCATCCGGACCGATGAACACAATGCCCAAGTCGCGGCAGAGGTCGGCGAATCGGGCGTCTTCCGCCACAAATCCCCATCCTGGCCAGACCGCGTCCGCGCCTGTCGCCCGCAACGCGCGCTCCAGCACGCCATAGTCGACGTAACTACTCTTGAGCTGGTTCGAGGTGGGATCGAGAACGCGAGCCGGTCCTAGACACAGGGCCTCGTTGGCCTCCCGCACAAACATGCTGCGCCGCTCAGGCTCGGTGAACAACGCAATCGTGCGCAGCGACGTGTCGTGTTCTTGATTGTAATCGCGGACCGCATGGATGAAGCGCATGGCCGCTTCGCCGCGATTCACAATGGCCACGCGTTGAAATTCGTGCTCCATAAGTCCCCCCATCCGCTGATCGCCAGGACGACATTTTCCGGACGGCCAGGGCCAGCTGTTTCATGCGGCAACGGTTTCTAGTGCCATCGCCGCTTGCAGTGCCTTTAGCCGCGCGACATCCACCACGCCTGGGAGCGCGACTGTGCGGTAACCGCCGAGATACAGGTAGAGGTTTCCTCTGGCATCGACAACCTCCGCATCGAAGCTGCCATGACTGAGGTCGGGAGTGACTACGGCATACAAGCGCGTGCCGGTCGATTCCGGCTCCGGTAACAATCGTGAAACTCGATCCAGGTGCTGCGGCAGGCCCATCCGACCCTCGGTTCCCATCTCCCAGAGTCCCGCAGTTTGGAAGCAAAGCTCGATCAGCCGCGGCGCCATCACCGTCGGCAGTTCAGGCGGCAGATGATTCGCGGGCAAGCAACTGGCCATCAGCCCGACAATCCGGTGCCCGTCCCACCACGCCCGCTCGAGAACCTGATATGCCGGCCCGTGGAAATAGAGGCGATAGATCTCGGGGGCTTCGATGATAGGTCGGCCGGAGGCTCCTGGCGCTCGCGTGGTCACGGCGCCAGGCGCCTGTCGGCTGAGCCGCACGCTGGCGGTGAAGTGGGTGGTCAATTGCGGCTCGGGCTGACTGGGGAGCGACCGGCTGCCAGTCAGGCGGCAATCTCCGAGCAGCATGTCGCCCTGCGGACGGATAGTGGTCTCAACCGCCACCGCGCGTGCTTGGTTCCGATAAAACTTGAAGGGCGCCAAAAAGTTCACGTTTTCGATCGAGGCAACGTGCCACCCGGGAAGCAGGCGCAGCGCAGATTCGGCAAACGCCTCGATACCCATGACCCCGGGCAAAACCGGTGTGCTGTCGATTTGATGATCGTGCAGGAAAGGTTGAATGGCGGGGTCGAGAGTCGCCTCGATTTTGAAGCCGCTCCGCAGGCCGACGTGTACCAGTTTGCCAGTCATTGGGCCTACGGGGGGCGCTGAGTTCTTCGCACCTTCGGTGGCAGACGTGTCCAGCCCGCTGGTTGTGTCCCATTCGTTCAGTAGAACGCCGAGACGCTGGCCGATCAGAATTTCACCGCGTGTGCCTCCCAGAGTCAGTTCGCGGCGGATCACAGGAATTCCCGCTTCTGGCGGCAGCATGTCGATGCCGGCCGCCTCCATCATTTTGGGAATGGAGCCGCGAGTCGCCATGCCCATGCCACCCCACGCCGTCCAGTCGATCACAATGCCGCGGGTTGCCGGACGAGTCGTGCGAAAACTCGACGTGATCTTGCATAACAAATCGTTGGCCGAACTGTAATCGCACTGTCCGGCGTTTCCGAAGCGGCCGGCAATCGAACTAAACGCCACCGTCGCCCCAAGGGGCATGTCGCCAATGGCGTGCAGCAGATTGAACCAGCCATCGCTCTTGACATCGAAAACCAGATCAAATTCGCCCGCATCCTTGTCCGGCAGGAAGTGGCTGCGCTCGGTGCCGGCGGCGTGTAGCAGGACGTCGATGCGCCCGCTGAGATGGCGAACTTGCTGAATGATCTGGCTTAACGCCTCTGCGTCGGTGAGATTGACGCTGAAGTACTGTGCCCTACCCCCAGCGGCTTCGACCGCGTCGATTGCTCGCCGCGCTGCTTGCGCGCGCTCGAGCGCAGCTAACTCCTTCTCGACCAGCGCAGGCGTGGCTCGTTGGCCGCGTGCCTGTATGCGTGCGAACAGATCGCGTTTCAGACCATCCTTGTCGGTGACGAAGCGCCGGAGATCAGGATCGTCCGGATCCGGCTCGGGCACCAGGTCGAGCAGGTAGAACGTGCCTCCGGAGGCGGTCGCTAAATCGGCGGTGATGGCCGAGACGATGCTTCCGGCTGCGCCGGTGACGAGAAACACGGTGTTGCGATCGAGCGACAGACCGGGCGTGCCATCGGCGGCCGGTTGCTCCTCCAGTCCAACCGTCCAGCGTGACCCTTGCTTGTAACCGATTTCGAGTACGCCCGGGTCACGGAGTGTCTCCTCTATCAGGATGTCGACAACCTCGGACGGTGGTTGCTCGGCAAAGTCGACCACCTTCGCCAGCACACCGCTGCGCTCGCGCTTGTAGGTTTTCGTGAAGCCCACGACCGCACCGCCTAACGGAAGCGTCGCACCCGCCTCATCGTAGCCATGCTGTCCACCCAAACGCGTCGCAGACAGGAGAAACCTGTCCGGCGCCGCAACCTCCTCGTACAGACTCCGCATGGTGACGTACAGCGATTTGACCCGCACGCGGAGAGATTCATGCCAGCAGGCGAGGTCCATTTTTCTCAGGTCACCCTCGTCATCCAGAGCGGGCAGCCAATACACACCGTGCACCGGACCTGCAGCGAGCCAACCGTTGAGACGATCGGCCAGCTTCTCCGCATCGGCCGTGGCGTCAAGGCGGAGAACTTCCACGTTCAATGCTTGTAGCCTTTCGGCCAGCACATCTGCGACACCAGACGAGTCGGGCATAATGACCACTCGGCGACCCGATTCGAGCGCGACCGCGGTGGGCCTGCAAAGCGCGAGAGGCGGACGTAAGTTGGCAACCGGTACGCGACGCGGAATTCGATTGGCAGCGGCGAAATCGGCGGGAGTCGGAGACGGAGTCATAATCGGTCTCGCGCCCGAAGACGCAGGAGCCGCCGGTTCCTTCCGGGCGGCTGCCGGTTGGTCCAGAACAAGGGACGAACTTCGAGCCACCGCTTTTGCCGATTCCGGTTGCCGGTCACGGGCGAACTTGATCACGTGGGCCAAGGTCGGAAAGTCGCGCAGCTTGAGATTCTCATCCCGTGCGATGCTGTACGCCGCGCGCACCGCCGCGAACATTTCCGCTTGTTTGACGGTATCGATGCCGAGGTCCGCCTCGAGATCAAGGTCGAGCTCCAGCATGTCTTTGGGATAGCCCGACTTATCCGCCACGATCTCCAGCACCTTCTGCTTGATCGCATCGTCGGTTACTGGTTGGGCGGCGACCAGCGGCGGCAAGGGCAAGGGCGCGCTCGCCGTCGGGGAGTTTGGAGTCGCCGGCACCGCAGCCAGGTCGGGACGCCTCTCGTACACGAACCGAATGACGTGCGCCAACGTCGGGTAATCGCGCAGCTTGCGGTTCTCGTCGCGCGGAATGTCATAGGCCGCCCGGATAGCCGCAAACATCTCCGCCTGTTTTACGGTGTCGACACCGAGATCGGCCTCGAGGTCGAGATCCAAATCCAGCATGTCGGTCGGATAGCCGGTCTTCTCAACCACCAGCGCGAGAATACGTTCCTTGACCGGATCCCTGTGGACGGCCTCGGTTGATGCCGCCGTAGGTGCAGATTGCTCGGCGACCACGGCCGTTGCCAGAGGGCCCAGCTTGAGGTCCGCCCGTGCCTCGGCCGTAGCTGTCGCCAGGTCCGGACGCTTTTCATACACAAAACGGATCACGTGCGCCAACGTCGGGTAATCGCGCAGCTTCCGGTTCTCGTCGCGCGGAATATCGTAGGCCGCCCGGATGGCGGCAAACATCTCCGCCTGCTTGACGGTGTCGACACCCAGATCGGCCTCCAGATCGAGATCCAAATCCAGCATGTCGGTCGGATAGCCGGTCTTTTCGACCACCAGCGCGAGAATGCGTTCCCTGACCGGATCCCCGTGGACAGCCTCGGCAAATGCCGCCGCAGGCGCAGGTTTCTCGGCAGCCACAGCGGTTGTCGGGGTGGTGAGCTTGATTTTTTCCCGCGCCTCAGTGTTCGCTTTCGCCAGGTCCGGACGCTTTTCATACACAAAACGGACCACGTGCGCCAGCGTCGGGTAATCGCGCAGCTTGCGGTTCTCGTCGCGCGGAATATCGTAGGCCGCCCGGATGGCCGCAAACATCTCCGCCTGCTTGACGGTGTCGACGCCCAGATCGGCCTCCAGATCGAGATCCAAGTCCAGCATGTCGGTCGGATAGCCGGTCTTTTCGACCACCAGCGCGAGAATGCGTTCCTTGACCGGATCCCCGTGGACAGCCTCGGCTGAGACCGTGGCCGGTACAGGTTTTGTGGCAAGCAGAGCCGCTGGAGTGGTGAGCTTGATTTCCTCCGGCGCTTCGGTGGCAGGTGTCGCCAGGTCAGGACGCTTCTCGTACACGAATCGAATCACGTGCGCCAGCGTCGGATAATCGCGCAGCTTGCGGTTCTCATCGCGTGCAATGTTGTAAGCTTCGCGGACGATGGCAAAGACCTCCGCCTGCTTCACGGTGTCGACGCCCAGATCAGCCTCGAGGTCGAGATCTAAGTCCAGCATGTCGGTCGGATAGCCGGTCTTCTCGGCCACCAGAGCCAGCACTCTCTGTTTCACCGGATCGGTTTGTGAATCTTGTTCGGGATCGCTCTGGGCCACCGCTTGGCGCCGCGCCGAACTGGCGGGTGCGGCAGCTTGAACCTTGGGCGCCGGTTCTGCGACCACGCTCGGCACCGGCGGGCGGATGGTGCTCTCGACCGTGGTTCGACCATTCTGAGCGGCTTCAACCACTCGTGTTGTTGAATGTTGATCGCGCACCCGCAGCGTGCGGTGCACCACTTCCAGGCCGGCTGCAGGTCGGCCTGCAACCGTCGCGAGCCAGGCGCTCCAGGAAGTCTCGTCGGCGATGCGGGAGGTGTAGCTGAGAGCGTTAGGACTGGGCCGAACGCCGTCTTTCGTGCTCACCCAGCGCAGTAGCATCATACTGATCTGCGAACCGAAGCCCGCCCCGAGGTGTATGGCGTACTCAACGGGATAGGAGCCACCTTTCGACAGATTGAGCTGTCCCAGCTCCGGGTCCACCTCCTTGAAGTTGGCGACCGGCGGCACGCAGCCGGTTTCGAGCGCCTTGACCGCGACGACATCTTCGATGCCGGTGCCCATGGCGTGACCGGTGAATCCCTTAGTGTTGGCGATCACGATGCGATCGGCGACGTCACCGAACACGCGACGGAGCGCATTGATCTCGGCCGACGCACTGCCGCCGCGGGCCGGTGTGTAGGTCTCATGGGAAACGAAGACGGTCTGCGGCGCTATCTGACGACGCGAAATGCCGCTTTGCGCTTCGGCTTTGGCCACCAGAGCCTCCATCACTTGGCCGATGTGCTGCACATCGAGACGGGTCCCGTGGAAAGCGCTGTTGTTGGTTGTCGTGGACAACACTTCGCAGATCGGCCGTATCCCTCGTTCGCGAGCGGCGCTGCCGCTCTCCACGACCAAAGCGGCGGCACCCATACCGATAATCATGCCGTGCCGCCGCCGGTCAAAGGGAATGGCTGCATCTTCGACCACCTCATCGGTTGCCGCCGCCCCACTGGCCAGGAAGCCAGCGCCCATCCAATCGATCAGATGGTCAGAGGTAACATCGTCGGCCGAAATTACGATCACCCGGCTGCACCGCCCGGCATGGATCCAGTCCTGTGCGAGTGAGACTCCTTGGGTAGTGCTCGCGCAGGCTGCGTTCAGTTGGGTGTTGGGACCGCGGGCGCCGATGAATTCGGCGAATTGCGAATGGCCCATGGATAAGACTCGGAGCAAAAAGCGTCGGTTGAAGATATACGGGTCTTGGTCGATGGTGGCGCGCAATTGGTCGATTCGCTGCGTTATTTCTTGCACCAGTTTGGAATGACCATTAGTCCCGGCCGCTCCAGCGAGCAGGCTTTCAAGTGTGGCCAACTGCTGGCGGCGTTCGTGGTCGGCGTAATAGCGTGCCATCTCATCCGCGAAGGCGTCGTATCCTGGAAAAGCGGAAGCAAAAATTACACCCGTATCGTCGCGCAAAGAGTCGGGCAATCCCCAGCGCTCCGGCAATTGCGTGCCTTTGGTCGTGGTTTTATAACGCATGACCAAGGGGATGCCGGCATCGCGCAATGCGTCGAGGCCCGCCCCGATTGCCAACTGAGTGACCCGGTCCAGAGCGCCCACGCGCTCGGCGGAAATCCCGAATTCATCCTCCAGATTGAAAGCGCCACCGCGGCCCGCCAGCTTGATGACGTCGGCGACGCTGCTGAGCGTCTCAAATCTGGGTTCTCCATTCTCGCTTTTCACCAGGCGTGTGATGTGTTTGTCGAGCATGGCGTGGCGGAATTGCGAGGGGATCGAAGCGATTAACTGATCGCCACGCAGAATGCGCGCGATGTTGCCATCATCGAAAATATGTTCGGTCCCGGGTAGGCCTAATGCCGCTCCCGTGATGACCACGGGTTCCAAGCCTGAGCGCCCGTCGTTACCGCGGTAGATCTCGTAGCTTCGATCGAGAATGTCCGCAAACAGACGGCCGAGTTCGTTGTAGCGGTTTCCGTTCGTAGGCGTGGTTTGTACGGCTGCTGCTGAGGATACGGGCGTGGTTGAATGTGTCGTGGACGAGCCACCGGTCGCAGGCTCTGCTCCCGCCATCGGTTGAGAAACTTGCCCTGGTGAAATCGTCGCGGCCTTCACCGCCGGCTCGCATATGGCTTCCGCCATCCCATGGCCCAACCCCGCAGCATACAGGCCGCACAGCGCCTGGTTGAACGCAACGATGTCTCCCACTTTCGGATGATTCGTAAATAACGAAACCACGTCGCCCATACCGCCAAGCACATCCTCGGCAAATCCCTGCAACGCCTTCTTCGGTCCAACTTCAACAAAAACACGAGCGCCGGCACGATACAGGGTGCGCAGGCCCTTCACAAATTGCACCGGAGAAGCAACTTGCTGGGTGAGAATGTCCAACATCTCAGGCACGACATCAGAAGACCCGGTGGGATAAAACTCGCCATTCGTGTTGGCCACGATGGGCAAACGGGGAGACTGAAGATGCAAGTGCTCCAGAACTCGTCGCAGGGGCTCGCTCGCTCCCGCCACAATCTTCGTATGGAAGGCATGGCTCACAGGCAACCCGGACACGTCATAGCCGGCTGTTTGGAAGGCCGTCATCGCTTTCTCGACTGCTTTACTCGCGCCGCCGATGACCCCCTGCCGGTTGCTGTTCACGTTGGCGATCACGACGTAGCCGTCGATCGTGTGCAGTATGCGTTCGATTTCTTCGAGCGGCGCAAACACAGCCGCCATGCGGCCGTTGTCATTCATCGCCACCTGAGTCATGCCGCGACCGCGAGCACTCACGGCGTGCAGCGAATCGACAAAGGATAAGCCGCCGGCGGCCACCAGTGCTCCGTATTCACCCAGGCTGTGTCCGATGGTGAAGTCGGGTTCGATTCCGTAAGCAGCCAACAGTCGGGTCAGCGCAAGATCGATTGCCAATACGGCCGGCTGAGTGATTTCAGTTTGGCGCAGATCGTCTTCCGCTTTGGCAGTGGCCTTGGCATCGGCCTGGTCAACGAATATGAATTCGCTGAGCGGCTTGCCGAGTAGCGGCGTCATCACCCGATCAGCTTCGGCAAAGGTATCAGCCACAATCGGCTCCGTCGCCCGCAGCAGCTCGAGCATGTTCGCGTACTGCGAGCCTTGGCCGGTATACATGAACGCCACCTTGGGAGCGGGCCCGCAGCCGCGGAAGATCCCTTGTGCCCGCAACGCTTTCCACACCGGTGGCTGACCGGCGGCCAGCGCTTTTAGTGCATTGCCCGCTTTGTCGGCCAGTTCGGCGGCGTTGGCGTAATCGATGGACAGACGCTCGGGCGCTCCCAGGTCCGCTTGAGCCGGCGCCGCTGGTGCCGGCGCCCGGCCTGCTTTTGCGTCCTTCTCCACTGCGTGCAAACGCTCGGCGAGCGCAGCTTCGGAAGCGGCGCCGATTACCAGTGCCCCGCGTAATGGAGCTTTGTAGGAAGAAGAGTTAGGGGTGGCGGAAGCAGAACTGTGCGAAGCCTTTTCTGCACTCATAACCGACTCTTTCTTGTGCGGCGGAATTTCGCTGACCGCAACCCACCGCTTGTCGTTTCCGTTCAGCCGATGGGGAATGTATTCTTCGAGCACGGCGTGGAAATTGGTACCGCCAAAGCCAAAAGCGCTCAGACCGGCTCGCCGCACCCGGTCTGCGGGCATCGCCCACGGCTTCAGTTCCCGGTTGACGTAGAGCGGCGAATGGGCAAAGTCGATATTCGGATTGAGCTGTTCGCAATGCACGCTCGGCGGCAACACTTTGTCTCGAAGCGCCAGCGTGACTTTCAGCAGTCCAGCAGCGCCGGCGGCTCCTTTAAGGTGCCCGACGTTCGACTTGACCGAACCAAGCGCCACCGAATGCGAGGGGAGATTGGAGTTGCCGAGCACGTCGATTATGCTCTGCGCTTCGACGACGTCGCCCACGGCGGTGGAGGTACCGTGGCCCTCGATCAAGGTCACCGTATCGGGCGATAATCTGGCATTTTGCCAAGCGCGTTCGATGGCAAATTTCTGTCCGATCGGATTGGGCGCGGTGATACCTTTTCCCTTGCCGTCGCTCGATCCGCCCATGCCGCGCAGCACGGCGTAGATCTTGTCCCCATTTTGCTCGGCATCGGCCAAACGCTTGAGCAGAAAGATCGCGGCGCCTTCGCCCATCACAAAGCCGTCGGCCCCTTCGGCGTAGGGACGCGTGCCGGTAGCCGAGAGCGCTCCGATCTTCGAGAACTTGACGAAGCTCGAGGCGCCCATGTTGCGGTCAATGCCGCCGGCGACGGCGAGGTCGAAATCGTGTTGTACAAGTCCTTCCGTCGCGGAACTGATCGCTGCCATCGCCGATGCGCATGCGGCGTCACAAACGTAGTTGGGGCCGTGGAAGTTGAAGACGTTCGCGATGCGGCCGGGAATACAGTTGGACAATTCGCCGGGCATCGTGTCTTCGGTAATTTCCGGAAGTAACTTTGCCATGCGGTCATGGAATTGGCGCGTAATGTCCTGGCGGACCGACTGCGGCAAGGCGGCGAAGCCGGCAGATTCGGCTAGTTCACGCGCGAATTCCGGAAAGAGCACGCGCGCCACGGTGAAATAATGTTTTTCGCCGCCTATCGCATTGCCGATGATCACAGCCGTGCGATCGTTGTTCAGCGGACGCTGGGGATAGCCATAGTCTTCTAACGCTTCGCGGGTGCAGGCGATGGCCCATTTTTGCGATTCATCCATCGCTGCCGCCACCCGTGGCGGTATAGGCAACCGCCATTTCACCGGGTCCCACACATGCTCACGCACCCATCCGCCGATCTTCGAATAGGTCTTGTCGGGAACGCTGTGATCGGGATCGTAATAGAGCGCCGGATCCCAGCGCTCGGGTTTTACCTCGCTGATGCTGTAGCGGCCCTCCTTCACGTTCTTCCAAAAAGCGGTCACATTCGGAGCATCGGGTAGTACAGCTCCAACTCCCACGATTGCAATTGCGCGATAAGAAGCGTTTTCCATGACGAGGCTCCTGCGGAGGCCGATCCTTAGACGCTATGCGGCCGCAAGCGTGGTCTTGACCGCGCGTCCGTACAGTACGTCTGCTATGTAATCCAAATCGGAAATTAGGCCCGACTGTGCCCGGTGCACGGCGGGCAGTCCTAGACCTGCTTCGAACATGGCGATCTCGGAATCGCTGATGCCACCCGATCCGATGACCCAGCGCAAGCCGTCTTCGGCCACCTTGAGTGCCGCGTCCCGGGCAAACACACGGCTGATCGCCGCAAGAGCGATCGCGTCGAAGCGACGATTCGCTTTTTCGTTGAGCTTGCCGTCGGCCAATAGTGCGGCCCGGCGGGACAAACTCCCCGCACACTCGGCATAAGCGATCAACTCACCGAGGCGCAGGAGAATATGTTGATAGCGCGTCAGGCGTGCGATCCGCGCTTTTTCCATTACCTCGGCCAAAGCGTGGGCTGCGAGCGCCGCGATATCGGCGCCTACATTGGCATGGCGAGCGTGCAACGCCTCGAGTTCGCTCGCGCACTGGTGATAGTATTGCCCTCGGGTTTTGAGATGGGACTGCCAGCGATCCCGGCTGATCGTCATCTCCATGATCTCGGAAGTGCCTTCGTAAATCGTGGTGATGCGCACGTCGCGGCTGATTTTTTCCACCATGTATTCATGCGTATAGCCGTAGCCACCCAGTGCCTGGATGCTGGCCTCGGCGGCCGCGTTGCCGGCTTCGGTCGCCATGTACTTCGCAATTGCGCCCTCCGTGTTCAGGCTGCCCTCGGCTCCTCGATCGATGCGCTCCGCGGTTTCTTCGATGTAAGCGCGGGCGGCTTCGAGACGCGCCACATTCGGCACGATGAGCTTGTGCGTGTAGCCCTGCTTTTCGGAGAGCGGCGCCCCGGCCTGGATGCGTTTGCTGGAATACGGAATGGCGCGATCGAGCGCCGACCAGCCCGCCCCCAGTCCGAAGGCCGCCACCATCAGCCGCGTGTAGCCGAACACCGCCTGCGCCTGATTCAACCCCTGCCCTTCGACGCCGCCGATAAGCCGGTCCGCGTTAACATAGACATCGCTGAAAGCCAGAGCTGCGGTGTTGCTCAGCCGGATGCCATGCTTATCTTCCGGCTCGTCGTGGCTGAATCCCTTCGCGCCTTGCTCAACGATGAACCAACTCGGACCGCCGGGCGTGTTGGCCAAGACCGTGTAGGCACCAGCGATCCCGCCGTTGCTGATCCATTGCTTGTTGCCGTTGATCTTGTAACCGACGACGCGGCCATTCTCGGTGACCGGGTCCGCCACCGTGCGAAGCGACGCCAGATCGCTGCCGGCCTCTGGCTCGGTGGCACCGTAGGCAAACAACAATCCCTCCTCCGCGATTCGCGTCAGCCAGGTTTTCTTCTGCTCCGCAGTAGCGCCTACGGTGATGGGATCGCTGCCCAGAAAAGTCGCCAGCACGGCCGTCGCGATGCCCAGATCGATGCGCGCCATCTCCTCACAGACGCAATACACATCGAAGGCGCCGCCGCCCATCCCTCCGAACTCTTCCGGAATAAAGAGGAGCTGAATGCCCAGCTTGTCCGGTCGACACATGTGCTGGACAATCTCGAGCGGGCACTCGTCGCGTTCATCCAGTTCCCGGAGCACCTCATCCGGCAGACGTTTCTTGGCGAAGTCCTTGAGCGACTTTAGACTTAACTTCAGCGTTTTATTTGCGATCATGAGTAGAACCTCACTGGGTCATGCGACGTGTTGCAATTCGCGAACTTTCTCGGTCAATGCCGGCAAGAACTCCAGGATGTCGTCGACGATACCAACGTCGGCCACCTGGAAGATCGGAGCCTTCGGATTTTTGTTGATTGCGATCAGGAACGGACTACCCTTAATTCCGGCAAGGTGCTGGAACGCGCCACTGATGCCGCATGCCAGATACACCTTGGGCTTTACGGTTTTTCCCGAGGAGCCTACTTGACGGGACTTCTCCATCCACTTGGCGTCGACCACCGGTCGCGAGCAGCTCACCGCTGCACCGAGCGCGTCCGCCAATTCTTGCGCGATGACCACGTTATCCTTTTCCTGGATGCCGCGGCCGATCGAAACCAGAATGTTGTGCTTGGTAATGTCGACGTCACCCGCCTCGGGGGCAACCGTCTCCAGATAGCGACGGCGCGCTGTCAGAGTGCCGGTCTCGTTTGACTTGTCGACGACGAGCCTGTCTGCCTGGGCCGGTTGTCCAGCCTTGAACGCACCCGGACGGATGGTGACCACTGCGCCCGCCGTAATGTCGCACAAAACGTGAGCACTCACCTGGCCGCCAAATTCCTGGCGAACCAGGTTGAGGCTTGCCCCTTCGACGCCCACGACATCCAGCACATCGGAGACGAAGGCTGAATTCAGCTTGATGGATAGGCCGGGCGCCAGGTCGATTCCGAAGTGCTCGTGGGCGACTAACACAATGCTGTTGCCCGGCAAGACCCGCAGCAGGGCTTGGCGGACCAATTCCGCATTGGGGTAGGCAAGAGCTTGATTAGCGATTTTCCAGGTCTCCGGATAGAAAGCACCGAGGGCGTTGCAGGCAGCATCGAGGTTCGCACCCCACCCGGTCAGAATCGCCGTGGGCGAAGATGCGGGATCGATCTTGCGCGCAGCCGCGGCCAACTCGAACGCCGAATCGTCGGGCACGCCGGCGTTATGCACGATGGAACAAAAGATGCGAGGCATTATCTCAACCCTCCTTTGGCTGCCACTAACTGCAGAACCTGGTCGATGTTTTGTTCTCGAGTACCGCGCAGAATTTCCGCGCCCCGGCCCGAGGCGGGGATGAAGTAGTTCAAGCGTTTCACTTTCGCGGCCGCTTCCCCGATCGTGTTCACGCCAATTCCCAGGTCCGAGGCGGCGAAGGTGGGGATAGGGACGGAGGCGACTTGCCGGATGCCTCGCATGCCGACATAACGCGGCTCGTTGATGCCGGTCTGAATCGAGAGCACGCAGGGCAGGTCGATCTCATTCATCTCTTTGTTGCCGCCCTCGATCTCACGACTCACTTTCAGCTTCCCGCCATCGAGAACTTCAATGGAATTGACAAGCGAAGCGAAGGGGTAGTCGAGCAGCGCCGCGAGCATTCCGCCGATCTGGGCGCCCCCGTCCTCGGCTTGCACTCCGGTCAGAATCAGGTCGTAGTGCCCCTGCTGGACAAAGGCCTTCAGGATGGTCGCGATGCCGCGCCCGTCCGATCCGTTGAAAGCGTCGTCCGTGATCAGCGCGCCACGGTTGGCACCCATGGCCATCTCGCGGCGCAGGATCTCCTCGTCCTCTTCGCCGCCCACGGTAGCCACGGTGACATTTCCTCCCACTCTCGCGACTATCTGCAGCGCTTCCTCGACCGCATAGTTGTCCGCCTCATTAATGGAGTAGACCAACTCGTCGCGTTCGATGTCATTTCCCGTCGCCACCAGTTGAATCTCATTTTCCGAAGTGTCAGGCACTCTTTTTGCGCAAACCAGAATCTCCACATCGACCTCCGTGAACTGCGATTTGCTACCAGCCTCAACCGACCTTGTCGGACGAAGCCATTTCCCATTGCTTGGTTTCCTCAGGCCGCGCTGCCTTCGAATCCGGGCACGCGCGCGCGATTTGCTGATCCACCAGTTCCGTCAAATCGATGGCCGTCATCTTCCCTTCCAGACCTGCGACCTTGATCCCATCTTCGATATTCACCATGCAAAACGGGCAGGCGGTCACGATCACGTCGGCTCCGGCTTTGGCGGCCATCTGGACGCGCGTGACACCCATGCGGCATTCTTCTTTCGGCTCGTAGAACAGCATCAGTCCGCCGCCGCCGCAGCAGAACGAACGGTCGCCAGACCGCGTCATCTCGACTCGCCGCAATCCCGGAATCGCATCCAGCACATCACGGGGGGCATCGTAAATTTGGTTATGCCGTCCCAGATAGCAGGGATCGTGATAGGTGTGTACGCGGCTCACGTCGTCCAGGGGACGGAACTTGATCCTTCCCGTCTTCACTTCCCGGGCGATCACCTGGCTGATGTGCTCGACCGGGGGCACATTCTTGTAGTCGTGCTTGAGCGCGTTGTAGGCGTGGGGGTCGGCCGTCACGATCCGCCGGGCTCCGCAGGCTTGGATGGCGGCCACATTGTGGTCGCGCAAGGCCAAGAAGAGCGTCTCTTCGCCGAAGCGCCTGGCCTCATGTCCACTGTCTTTTTCCGCCCCGCCCAGGATTCCGAAGCTTTCCCCGACGTGGTTGAGGATCCTCGCCGTCGCCCGGCCAATCGCCTGCATCCGGTCATCGTAGGAGGTGATGCTGTCGACAAAATACAGGGTGTCGGCGCGCTTGCCCTTGCCAAGCGTCTGCACCTGGCAGGTCGCTTGAAACTCCTTCGTGTTCGCCCAGTCCCCCTTCTTTTTTTCCATCTTCCCGTAGGGATTGCCGCGGCTCTCCAGCGCTTTCAGCGGCTTTTGCAGCGACTGGGGCACCTTCCCGTCGTCGACCATACCGCGCCGCAGATCGACGATCTTGTCGATGTACTCGAGCAGCAGCGGGCATTCCTGTTCACAGGCGCCGCAAGTGGTGCAGGACCAGATTTCGTCTTCCGAATAAATGCTGCGGGAAGCCTGATTGCCGATCAGAGCAATGCCGTCGATCGCTCGTCCCAGAACCGGATAATGCTGAAAGCTGTAATCTCTCGCCTTGATGGTCAGAAAGCGGGGTGAAAGCGGCCTGCCCACGGCGTTGGCTGGACAATTGTCCGAACACCGGCCGCAGTCGGCGCAGGAATAAAAATCGAGCATGTGTTTCCAGGTGAAGTCTTCGAAGGTCTTGACGCCGAACGATTTCACCTGATCAAGATGCTCATCGTCGACGCCCCAGCGCACCGGCTTGAGAATTTCGCGGTCCAGTTTGGCAAAGTAGATGTTGAACAGCGAGGTCTCGACGTGGAACTGGATGCCAAAGGGCCGGTAACAGAGCAAAAAATAAAAGGTCAGTTCGTGGACAAGATAAGCGCCAAAGTAGAGCCGGCCGAGACCCGCCACCGAATTTGAAACCAGGACCTTCTGCATCATCCACGGCAGCGAGAGTGCGGCCAGGACTTCGACCGGTTGCCCCGAATGCAACTGGGCCGCCGCCCTGACGGCGGCGAACAGGCTGTCGGCGAGCATCAGGACGGCAATCAGAGACAACAGGAAAATAGCGTCGGCCGGGTGGCCCTTGCCGTACCTGGCCGGTACCGCGTACCGCGCCGGTCTGAAAACCAGGCGGCGGATAACCGCAATCACCATGCAGACAAAGACGATGGTGGCGGCGTAGTCGGTGACGGCGCCGTAGAGAGGCCCAACTCTCCCGGAGAAGCCGGGCATGACGAAGTTTTCCGAAACGCCGACAATCAGTACCGTGAAGGCTCGAATGGCGAGAAGTATGAAGCCGGCAAAAATGAAGATATGAAGCGTTCCCGCGAGCTTGTACCGCGGATGCTTCCACTGGCCGAGCCAGAATTTCAGAACCTTCGCCAGCCGCAGCCATGGCCGGTCAAACCGAAAATCGCGTTCGCCCCGAAAGAGCGGCCGCAAGCGTCTCGCCACAATATAGGCGAAACCCGCCACACCCAGAAGGTGAATGGTGAGAAACAGAACCCGCCCGGTGGCCAACCAAGAGGAAATCTGCGCAGCCGACTGGATGTCTCCCATGTCTTCCACCCGCACGAGCAGCATCAAGCGATCAATCGCGCCGAAACCTGCTCCTCCCGAACTAGGGGCCCAACTGCAACTGCCGATTCGACCGGACTACGCGGCGGAGCGGGAATGGTTGTGGCGACCGACGGCGGTTCGGGCGCTGGCGGTGCCGATACAACCTTCGCTTTTGTGCGTACCCGTTTCGTATGCTCTTTCTGTTGTGGAGACCTCGTCCCGGCGGCTTCGCGTAACTCCGAGAAGCTCGTCTGCAGAAACGCCTCCAACCGCCGCACATCCGGCGCGGCGTGCACCTCACCGCTGAACCCGAAATATGCCGTGCCGTTGTAGGTCAGGATGGCACAGTTCAGTGCCATCTCGCCCCCGACCGGGACATAGGGATAACAATGCAGAATCTTGCGGCCCAGCAGATAGAGCGCAGTCTGCGGTCCGGGTACATTCGTGCAGACCATGTTGAACGGCGTGAACGGTAACCGGCTTATCACGTGGCCGGCAAGCGCCTGCGCGGAGGCCGGGATCATGCCAATCAAACCTCCGGCCAGACTCACCAATTCCGCGGTATGGGCCCGTTTGAGAAGCTCGGTTCGCTGGTGCACGGCAGCGAGAAGTTTCTTGGGGTTGCGAATATCCAGCGGAATGGTGACCGGGACCAGCGAGATCTGGTTCCCTAATTCGTCGGGACTGCCGCTGCCCCGCAGATTGACCGGAACCATCATCCGGAGCTGGCGCCCCCTGACGGCGTCGCCGTGCAGTTCGAGGTAGCGCCGGATGGTCGCCGTAACCAGCGCGAGAATGACATCGTTTACGCTGGTCCCGCAGGCGCTCTTTACGGCTTTAATTTCTGCTAGCGGGATTTCGCTCCAAGCGAACTTTTGCGGGCCGCGATAGAGAACGTTGAAACGCAGACGTTCCGTGGACAGGGTAAATTCCGGAAACAGACGGGTGAACTCGCCACTGTCCATGTTGCCACCGTTGGTGGTCAAGCGCTCAGCCATCGTCGAAAGGTTGGCCAGCGCGTCGAACACCCTTTTGACGACCTCCGCATAGGAGTCGACACAGCCGTTGGTTAGCGAGGTTAGAACGTCACGCGGCGGCGGAACCCGGAGCCGGAGCTTTCGCCGGGGTAGGGGAGGAGCGACTGGGCTCGCATCCATCAGGACGTTCATGATCCCCACTCCGCCAATGCCGTCGGCCAGGCAGTGGTGCAGACGGAAGATGAGCCCACTGCGATTGCCTTTCAACCCGTGCACCAGCGTCAGGTCCCAAAGCGGATGCTGTCGGTTCATCACCGTGCTTAGAATCTTGCCCGCCAACGTCTTCAGTTCCACGTCCGAGCCGTGCTTAAGCACCACCTCGCGCACGTGATTGTGGATGTTGAAGGTGGGATCGTATTCCCAACTGGGAAGTCCGATGTTAAGCACGGGAGCAACGACCCGCTTGAGGTAGCGAGGAATCAAGCGCAGCTTGGATTCGACAAATTGGACGAAGGCCGGGAACGGGATCTCGCCTTCAAAAATACAGACACAGGCGACATTGAGAGGCATACCCTCGCGTTCAAGATGGAGGAAAACGGTGTCGCCCCAGGAGAGGCGGTCCCCCTGCTTATGACTCGGCGCATGGCTCGACATGGCAAGTCTCCTATTCCCTTGTCGAACTTCCGTTGCTCAACCGCACACGTGTTCAGCTTGCGAAACAAAATCGCGACGCCAGCTTCACCAGCTTGAGCACTTTGTAGGCAGCCACGTTGACGTCTTGCAACACCAACTTGACGCCCTGGTGGTCGGCCGTATCCGCAAGCTCTTCCATCGCCCGGAGCGCGCACGGATCGATGCGGCGCACGGACGAAAAATCCAGAACCATTTCACCCTCGACCCTGTCCAGTCTTTCGCGGGCTGCTTGTAAAGCCTCGACCACTCGTCCTTCATCAATTTTCAGCTGCTCGGCGAGCCTTGCCATACCCGACACCATCCGCTATAGAGTTGGTTGCAGCCATGTCTGGGGCTGAGATTCACTCTCGGCTCTGACCGGACTGCGCCCTTGATAAGCCTTCCAGTACAGCTCGGCCAATTCGCTCATCAGTGGCATGCGCGGGTTGGACCGCCACGACGGATCGTCAAAGGCGAGCTTGGTCAGATCAGGAATTGCCCGTTCGAATTGTTCCCTGGAGATTCCCAGATCCGCGATCGAAGACGGGAACCCCAACTGATCCAGTAACCGTTCGGTCGCCGCCACCAGATTCTTCACCTTATCTTCGATCGTGCGGCCGCCAAGACCGAGCAGGTCCGCAATGGTCGCGTACTTCCTGTGGGCGAGATATCCCTTCTGGTACGGCGACGGCAGAAATTTCGTGGGCACGGAAGCGTTATAGGCGATCACGTGCGGCAGCATGAGTGCATTCGCCCGGCCGTGCGCTACGCCGAACCGCGCGCCAAAGGCGTGCGCCAGCGCGTGATTCACGCCCACCGACGCATTCGAAAACGCCAACGCCGCAATGCACGCCGCACTGTGCATCATGGAACGAGCCTCTTCGTCGTGTGGCTGCTCGTAGGCGATGGGCAAGTACTTGAACACCAGCCGAATCGCCTGCATGGCGTTGGGGTCGGTATAGGGCGAGGCGTAACTGGAAACGGCCGCTTCGAGAGCATGGGTCAGGCAATCAATTCCGGTATCGGCCGTGAGACCCTTCGGCATGGACATCACAAACTGCGGATCAACAATGGCCACGTCCGGAGTCAACGAGTAGTCGGCCAGCGTCACCTTGCACCCGCGGTCTTTGTCGGTGAGGACGGCAAAGGGGGTGACTTCGCTGCCCGTTCCGCTGGTGGTTGAGATCGCAATCAGTCGCGCCCGGTTGACCTTCTCGGTCGGGTACTGGATCACGCGCTTCCGCAAATCAAGAAAAGGCGCGGCCAACTCCTGCAGGTCCGCTTCCGGTGACTCGTACTTGAGTTTCATGATCTTGGCCGCATCGATTACCGATCCGCCGCCGAGCGCGATGACCTGGTCCGCCTTGTAGAAAGTGAGCGCCTCCACTCCTTGCATGACCACCTTGACCTCGGGCTCGGCATCGGGGATGACGGAGATGTGGACGTGGGTTCCTGCCGGAATGTGGCGGCGGACAATATCCACGTGACCAAACCTCTCGAGCGCCGGATTCGTAATAATGACGGTTGACTGCGAGGGGAACTGATGCAGATTCTCCACCGCATTCATGTTGAAATAAATCTGATTGGGAACTCGGAACCACATATGGGATTGAGTCCTCCGAGCCACGCGCTTCAGGTTGAGGTAGTGGTAGATATTCACGTTATCGGTGGTGCTGTTACCACCGCCGGTGCCACATCCAAAGGAGAAGGTCGGCACCAGGTCGTTGTACACGCCACCCACGGCTCCGACCGAGCCGGGCGAGTTGACCAGAATCCGCCCCGCATTCATCAACTCAGAAAACTTGTGGATGACCTCATCGTTGCGCGAAAAAATGACGGCCGTGTGTCCCAGCCCACCGGCATGATTTACGTCGACACAAACCTTGAGCGCCTCCTCGACCGATCTCGCGCGATAGACGGCGAGCACGGGGAACAGTTTCTCGACCGAAAGCGGATGTGCACGACCCACGCCTTGAATGGGCGCAATCAGGAGCTTGGTGCCTGCCTTCACAGAAACACCAGCAAAACGGGCGATATCGGTAGCCTTCTGTCCGACCGCCATCGGTTGCATGAACCCGGTTTTAGGATCGATGACCGCGCGCGCCAACAATTCGGTTTCTTTCTCGTCGCATATGTGCGAGCCTAACTCTGCGAATTTCTTCAGCACGACGTCATAAATCTCATCGTCGATGACCGCCGTTTGCTCAGAGGCGCAGATGGTCCCGTTATCGAAGGTCTTGGAGAGGAGGATGTCGGTGACCGCCATACTGAGGTCCGCCGTCTTTTCCAGATAGACAGGCGTATTCCCCGGCCCTACGCCGAGCGCGGGCTTTCCCGAGCTATAGGCCGCCTTGACTGCTCCTGGCCCACCGGTAGCATCAATCAGGCGCACGTCCTTGTGGCCCATCAAATAGGCGTTGTCCTGCAAGGTGTGCGATTCGAGGCAGGCAAGAACCCCTTCGGGCGCGCCATACTGCAGGGCGGTCTCGAGCATGATGCTCACCGCCTTGGAGCAGCAGCGCCAGGCGTTCGGATGAGGACTGAAGATAACCGCGTTGCGCGTCTTGATGGCCATGATGCACTTGAACAGCACCGTGGACGTGGGGTTGGTAATGGGTGTAATGGAAAGGATGACTCCGATTGGTTCCGCCATCTCCACGAGATTGCGCTCGGGAAATTCGCGAATGATGCCCACCGTACGTTTGTCCTTGATGTAGTTGTAGACAAATTCGGTGGCCACCATGTTCTTGATGACCTTGTCTTCCATGACTCCGAGCTTGGTCTCCTCAAACGCCAGACGGGCGAGAGGTTGGGCGTGATCCAGACCTGCCAGGACCATCGGCTTGACGATGCGATCCACGTCTTCCTGAGTGAATTGGGTAAAGACGGCAGCCGCGGTTCGGGCTTGAACGACTAATTTCTCGAGGTAAGCGATTCGTTGTTCGCTAAGGCCGTCCGAGACAGGCGGGATCTGAACTCGGTCTTCGACTAATTCATGAGTCATCATCGCTGCCCTCTTTAACGATCTGTCGGAGTCTCTTGCCTAAGAGGAGCACGCTTGCTTTGTTGTTTTCAGTTCTAATGCCAGCTCTCGTGACGATCTGTGATGCGATAGGGTCATCGTCGGGATCGCTGTTAAAACGGATTTCGAGTCTACGCGTAATCGATGGGATTGTTCGCCAGCCAGTGCTCGTCGCGCACTTTGCCGATATTCCTCAAAGCACTCCTGGTGACGCTCGCGGTTAGACCGCGGCTCTCCCAAACAAGGCCCGCACTCAGGCAGACAGTAGCGCCCAGCAGCCCGAACGTCAGCGCTCTGCTCATCGATTTTTGCCGATACGCTGAATAGCTCGTCAACACACCGATGCATGCCCCAAGGACGGCGGGCATCAATGCGCTGTGAAGGGAGTCGCCCAGAAAGGGACTGAGAGGTTTTCCGTTGAGGAATGCTGCTTCACCCGACCGCGCTCCCCTGATCCCTGACTCCAGGAGGCTACGGCCATAATCGGCATTTGCCTTCGACCACTTGCGTAAGTCCATCGGGATCCTCCTCACGTCTCCAGTGGGGGTGCCCGCTGTGATTCCACCACGAATGGAATCGCTGGTCTGTAGCGCGCGTCACGCTTCGATGTGAGGGCAAGTCACAGGGGCGCCCGACGCGTGGGATCGGGTGTCCGAGGCCGGATTTGCGTCTCTCTACCTCCACCCGTCAGCGGAGACGCTCGACCGGATCGTTCTTATGGAATATCTCGATCGCTTGGCGCGCCACCCCTTGCGCTCGATCTTTCCCCCGTTCGGTGGCGTTTCCCGACGTGGTGAATGCGCTTGTGGCGTCCGACAATGCAGCTCGCGGTAGTCTTCTGCAGCAATTCAACAAGGTGGGATGTGCTTCTCAGTCAGTACCCGCCGCCCGAGACCTCGGCCTCGACTCGGCGGTGCGATCAACTGCGGCGCGGTCGACGCTGGCGGAATGACGGTTCATTTGCCGGGAGGCTCCCCCGCCCGCATGGTTAGGAGACCATGCTCTGGGGTTCGGTCCCATACTTCTGCCGCAGCTCCCGCTTCAGAACCTTGCCCGAGCCGCTCTTCGGTAAGCTTTCGACAAACTCGATCGAGTGGGGACATTTGAAACGGGACAGCTGGGAGCGGCAGAACTCCAAAATATTGCCCTCGGTCGCCGGGGATCCCGCTTTCAGGACCACCAGCGCCTTCGGCACCTCGCCCCACTTGGCGTGAGGAACTGGAATTACGACCGCCTCGTAGACACCCGGATGCGCGAGGAGCACTTTTTCCACTTCCAGGGAAGATATGTTCTCCCCTCCGCTCACGATGATTTCTTTCTTGCGGTCGACAATTTGAATGTAGTTGTGCCGATCGACGACGGCGACATCGCCGGTGTGAAACCAGCCGTCCTCGATCGCGGCTGAGGTGGCTTCCACCTGGCGCCAGTAACCCTCCATAACCGCGTCGCCTCGGGCTAGAATTTCTCCCATCGTCGTACCATCGTGCGCAACCTCGTTCCCGTCGGGACCGACCACGCGAAGCTCCACGCCGGGAATCGCAAAGCCGGTCATTGCCTGGCGGGCGTAGCGATGTTCTCCCTCGGGTGGAAGACCGGCCTTCAATTGTGACTTGGCGAGGGTGGGACAAGTCTCGGTCAGGCCGTATCCAGAGATGCAAGTGCAACCCAGTTTCTCCTCAACCTCCCTCACCAGCGTGGGCGACGAGGCCGCTCCGCCGATGATGAGAATCCGCAGGCTGCTCAAGTCATAATCGGCTCGGGCAGGAGAATGCAGCAGGGCCGCAACCATGGTCGGCACCATGGCACAGGTGCTGACTCGCTCCCGCTCGATGAGGCGGAACACCTCGATCGGATTGAAGTTGTGAAGCGTTACGTGCGTGCCGCCGACCAGTGTGATGCAGTGAGCGGTGCCCCATCCGTTCGCATGAAAGAGCGGAATGGAGTGCAGCAATACACTATTGCAGCACATTTCTCCAATCGTGCTGGGTGAGGTCTGGGCGGCTGCAATCACGCTCAAGGCGTGCAGATAGACATTGCGATGGGTGAGCATCACGCCTTTCGGGCGATCGCTGCTGCCACTGGTGTAGAACAGTTCGGCCACCGAGTTCTCGTCGATTTCCGTAAAGTCACACTCGAACGGGTGAGAATCCGACAGAAGCTCGTCGTAGTTCCTGGGCGCCAGCCAGGTCGCTTGCGGCGTGCCCTCTAAAAGGTAAGAAACTTCGATCGAAGAGGTGGTGGTTCGAAGTGAATCCAATAAGGGCAGGAATATCGGTTCGACAAACAGGAATCTCGCCTGCGCATCCTGCAGGACGAAGGCTAGTTCCTGCGGGCTCAGCCGAATGTTCAGCGGCACCAGGACGCAGCCGGCTTCCAAGACCCCGTAATAGGCCTCCAGCAGCCGATGACAGTTCGTGCTGAGAAAAGCGACGCGATCGCCGGGCTTTCGACCGGCCGCGATCAGAGCGCCGGCCAGGCGCGCGGTGCGCTCCGCGAACTGCGCATAGGTGAACCGCTGTTCGCCGCACACCACCCCGACCTTGTTCGGAAACTGTTCGCGCGCATAACGCAGGAAACGAATGGGAGTAAGTGGGATATTCATGGGCGCCTCACTGTCGACAACGATGATCGGCGCTGACGGGCGTGGTCCCCGTGGCAGCACGAACCGCCAACGTGCCCTTGCCGCAGCAGGGACACGTTGGCGCACTGAATTCCTGGCCCTCGGCGTACGGGAGGAAAACCGCAACCAAAGACGGACTACGCCGACGGCATCGTGATCGACCCTTAGGCGACCGCCACTGCATGCGCATGCTTCTTGGGCGACCGTTTGCCACGCGGTGCCACCTTGGGCGCATGTCGATGCTCACCACGGGGCTTTACCATGACGTCCATCAGCTCCTTCTGGGCGTCGACATAGCTCTTCACACCTTCTCGCGTCAACTCCGCCAACGGCAAGAAGGGGAAGGGACGCATGAGATCCAGGCTTTTGCCTGCCGCTTTTACGTTGGCGTTCATCTGCCGACCCGCAACGTCGACCAGCTTTCGTTGCGCATCGATGAATGACTCCGTGGCTTGCCGTGCCAGCTGGGACAATTCGACCTTCTTGCCTTTCTTGACCCCGTTGGTGTGCTGGCCGCCTGTGGCCTTGGCGGTCTCTTCGGCGATGACATCCATAAAGTGTTTCTGGGTCTTGACAAAGTTGTCCATCGCTTCGCGGGCGAGTTCCACCAGATGTTCGCTTTCATACGGGCTTCCCGACTTGGCGGCCTCGACCCAGTTATGGGTCTGCTTGCCGGCAATTTTCAGGAATTCCTGCTGCATTTCGATAAAAGTTTCGACGCTGCGCCGCAGCAGTTCGGTGACCGCTTGCGCCGCCGGCCATTCGCCGACTCGTTCTTTTACGCCGTTCATCAGGATTTCGTTCTGTTTGTGCCCCAGTTCGAGCAGCACCTTTTGCCCTTCAATGAAGTTCGACACACCCTCGGCCGTCGTTTCGGAAAGAATGGTGGTCGGAGAATGCTGCGGATCCGACAATTGTTGCCGCACAGATTGCATCAGACTTGCATTCTGCCGCATTGCCAGATCCAGGAGGATCCGTTGCGTAGCGAAGAAACTCTGCACTCCCTGCTGCGCCCAACCCGACAGAAGATGAACAAACGATGACTCCCCGGCATGAGATCGGGGATTTGTGGCTGTTGGCATTTGACACCTCCAAGCATGCTGCATTGCAGCATCGAATAAACTATAGTTTCTTTCCGGAATTGTGTCAATATAGATTTGTGATGTGTGCAGAGCAGCACAGGCCAGGATACGATGAAACCGACAGCGCTCGTCATCAAGAAATATGGGAATCGTAGGTTGTACGATTCAAGGAACAGCCAGTACGTGAATCTGGACGATATTGCGGGATACATTCGCGAAGGCAAGGAAGTCCAGGTACTCGATGCAAAAACCGGGAAAGATCTGACGCGTGTGACGCTCGCGCAAATCATCACGGAGGATGCGAAGGACAAGCCGACCGGCCTGCCCCTTGAATTGCTGCGACAGTTAATCGTGGCTTCCGACCAAGTGCGCCAGGAATTCCTCATGTGGTACTTGAAATCGGCCTTCGACACCTACGAGAAGGTGCAAGGGGCGTTCCAGAATCGGCTGGGCGAGGTGCAATCCGCCATCCTGTCTCCGGTCGAGATGGTCAAGCAGCTTCTGGTCACGCCGGCGTCATCGCCGGCAGTTGCCAAACCGGAACCGCAGCTGAGTGCGTTACGCGAGCGGGTCGCGGAATTGGAGGCCCGGCTGGAAAAGTCCCAGGAACGGAAGCCTCGCCCACCCCTGAAGCGCAAGAGAAAGGTATAATTCGCAACGGCCGATCGCAACTTGAGCCAGACGCATTCGAAGTCATCGCCAAAGTGCCGCGCAAAGTGAAAAAAGCCAAACGCGATTCGGATTCCTCGAGACCCGGCCGGCGCGAACCAACTCGAAGCGCCGACTTGAAACCCGACCTATTGCCCTGGACCGAAGCGTTGTTTGCCGCCGAGGTCCTCTTGCTGCACGCAACTCCGGTCTATTACGGTTTCGGCGTACCCCGCGGTGACGGCTCCGGGGTGGTCATTATTCCCGGTTTTCTCGGTACCGATCTTTATTTAATGGAACTCCGTGGCTGGTTGGAACGTATTGGATACCGGTCGTATTTTTCCGGCATCGGGATTAACGCTGAGTGCCCGAATCTGCTCGTCCAGCGTCAGCTGACGCGGACCATAGAAAAAGCCCTGACCGAAACCGAACGGAGAATTCACTTGATCGGCCACAGCTTGGGCGGGGTGATTGCCCGCTCAATCGCAGGCCAGAGGCCAAACGATGTGGCTTCGGTCATCACGCTGGGTTCGCCCTTTCGCGGCACGGTTACCAGTCGAGCGGTTCTCCATGCCACGGAAGCGATTCGCCTGCGCATCCTGCAGGAGAATGGGCGCAACGTGCTGCCTACCTGTTACACCGGGCGCTGCACCTGCAATTTCGTCGATTCGCTGAAACGCGATGTTCCCGACTCAATACTCGAGACCGCGATTTACACGCGCCACGACGGCATCGTGGACTGGCGCTATTGCCGGACCGGAAATCCTCAGGTCGACTTTGAAGTTCCCGGCACCCATATCGGACTGGCATTTAATCCTTCGGTGTACTCGATCATCGCCGAGCGTCTCACCCGGGCGCAATCTTCGGATTAGTCCTTGCGAACGATCTCAGCCTCCCACCATCTCCAATACGGCCCCGCCGCTTGTCTCTAAGGTTTCAACCGACCTACCCGGCCGCTCGAAGTGCAACACGGCTCGCGCCAGGCTGTTGTTCGCAACTTCAAAACTGCCCGAGCAGTCGGTCTTTCCATAAGGCAGACGGTGGATGCCCGGCGCTGCGCCATCGATCGCTGCCTCCAAACGGCATCCACCTTTCGTCGAGCCCCGAAAATTCCACCGCAATTGCTCTCGATCTCTCGCCATGACCTCGACGGCCCGGAATTCGTGTGACTCTCCCTCGTGCCACAGGACCGCTTTGCGAAAGACCAGACCGAGAGGCATTTCGTAAACCAACGCTTCGAGTGTGCTCGGGCCTGAGTCCGAGCGGAGGAAATAGGCATGTGTCCAAGTCCAGAAATTGCGATGCCGGTATCCGCAGTTGTGTCCCTGCACTCCAAACCCCAACACCTCCCCAGCCGAGCTTCGACCATCGAGCGCGATCTGGCCGGAAAAAAGCGCGTCGGAATGCGGTGTTCTTGAGAACCCGATCCAACCCTTGTTGCTGAGCGTGACGCGGAACTCGGATCGATAACGCAGGTCCCATGAAATCGTGTGTCGGTCAACCTCCAGATTTCCTCGGCAGGAATTTTCGCCCAATTCACAGTTGCCGACCCGGTAATGAAATGGATTCTTCCCCCGGGCGCTTAGGGTCAGGCCCGCGAGGGGAAATCCCTGAATAAAGCTCTGCGGTTTCCCATCCCGGGGAAACCATGTGGCCCATACTTGGACCGGCATTCCGCCTGGATCGCCGGGACACCCGGGCCGCCCGGGATTCATCAGCAGATATCGGAACCACCACGCTCCGCCACCGTCAGCCAGTCCCAGACGCACGAACCAGACCTCATAGCGGCGGCGGCTCGAAAGTGACGAATAGCGTTCGTTGAGCGTCTTCACAGACCTATCTTACTCACTTGAATTCCGGTTCAGGCGTTATTCTTCATTCAGCCATGGGATGGTTCCCCACGGCGCAAATCGACCGGTTTGGTGCAAGAAACTGTTAGGAAGAAACGAAAATTTCGATTCGACAAGACGGCTTCCAGTCTCCTAGAATTTGAGATTAGTATGTTTTGCTTCTTGCCAGCAACGCGGCGACCGATCACCTACACCAATGAACCCGAGGTGCGACTGCTTCTGCTCGCCCTTAGCACGGCCAATTCTGGCCTGGTGCTTGCACCCCCAAGACGCGGTGGATGATCCCGAGGCAAAGATAAACACTTAAACGGACTTTGAAGGGCCATCATCCCACCAACCGGAGATGGCCCTTTTGCTTTGTGCACTCGCACTAATTTCGGATCGATCAGGAGGACTCACTTGTCCGAGCAAGAACGCGTCACCATATTCGACACTACACTGCGGGATGGGGAACAGTCTCCAGGCTGTAGCATGACCGTGCGCGAGAAACAGCGCCTCGCCTGCCAGTTAGACCGCTTGGGCGTGGATGTCATCGAAGCCGGATTTCCCATTTCTTCCGACGGCGATTTTGAGTCCGTAAGCGCCGTGGCGTGCGACATTCGCCGCCCCGTGATAGCCGCTCTGGCCCGCTGCCGCCGAGAAGATATCGAACGCGCCTGGGAAGCGGTGAAACCCGCCGCCCGTCCGCGCCTGCATGTCTTTCTTGCTACTTCCGATATTCACCTTCAGCACAAGCTCAAGATTTCTCGCCGCGACTGTTTGGAGCAGGCCCGCGATGCGGTGCGGATCGCCAAATCCCTTTGCCAAGACGTGGAATTCTCCCCCGAAGATGCTACCCGCTCGGACCGAAACTTTCTTTGTGAAGTGCTGGAATCGGTGGTCGAGGCGGGCGCCACCACGCTCAACATTCCTGACACTGTCGGATACGCCGTTCCCGCCGACTATGCTGACCTGATCGAAACCCTGCGGCGTCGCGTCAGGGGTATCGAGCAAGTCACGATTTCGGCCCATTGTCACGATGATCTCGGGCTTGCGGTGGCGAACTCTCTCGCCGCAGTCAGCGCCGGAGCACGGCAAGTCGAATGTACGGTCAATGGAATCGGGGAACGCGCCGGCAATGCGTCGCTCGAAGAGTTGGTGATGGCGATGCGCGTCCGGCCGGATCGTTATCCATACCGTACGACAGTGTTGAGCGAACACCTTTTCCCGGTGAGCGAATTATTGACGAAGATCACTGGCGTGCCGGTGCAACCCAATAAGGCCGTGATCGGGCGCAATGCCTTCGCCCACGAAGCGGGCATTCACCAGGACGGAATGATCAAAAACCCGTTGACCTACGAAATCATGACTCCGCAGTCTGTGGGTGCTCCCTGCACGCGGCTGGTCTTGGGCAAACACTCCGGGCGTAGCGCGCTCCGGCAGCGCTGCGAAAATTTGGGTTTCCGCTTGGACTACCAGGAACTCGAATTCGTCTATCGCCTCTTCCTCGCCTTTGCCGATCGCGTCAAGGTTATAGAGGATAGCCAAATTCTGGACCTTGTCCGAAAGGCGCGCACGGAGCCAGCGTCTCCAGTTGGCAAAACCGATGCAGTGGCGGGCTCAGTTATTCGTCCCTCGGACGGAAGGATGCCGGGAACCGCAGCCCCGACAACCGCAACTGGTCGCGAAGGCGAGCAGCAGGATGACTACCTGTGGGGAGTGTGATTAGGACCGAACCTACTTTCTAACCGAGGAGTGTTCTCCTCTACCCGCACTGGTGAACGTGCGGTTCGAACCGGGACGCGGCCATGCGCTGATCCTTATTGAGACGATGCCGCGACCATTTCGTGCCGTCGGACCTCATTGCAATTGGAGCAACGGTGCTCTCTCCAGAGCCGCAGGAAGGGTTAAGGGTTGCGGATGCCATGGGCTCGTTTGATCTCTCCAAACACCCCTTCACGATCGTCTTGCGCCTTGAGTAGATAGCTGCTCCCGTCGGTCCGTAGATACACAAGCATGAAGGAGCGGAGCGAGAAAGCGACTACGTCCGCGGTCCAGAGCAACACCTGAGAGCGATGGAGAGCGGAGCCGCATCCTTCCACTTCATGCGGGTTGAAGCGACGACACTGAAAAGCCGCAATCCGAGTGTTAACCGGGACACCAACAAACACGCTCAAAATCTGATCTCGGCCCCGCAACCGCATCGCTATTCCCCACTCCCGTCGATCCCATCGCACCGCTCGGGCCCGACGCAGCCCAGCATGTTCAGGTGCACAGATTTTCGACGGAGGCCCGCCAATCGAAGGCCTCGTCGACCTGTCGCGCGACTTTGATAGCGTGGCGTTTACGCGTTTACGTGAGGTTACGATCATAGAAATATAGAAATGTGCCCTCATCGGGGGCTCCTGCGATCAGGAGCGAGGAATTGCGAGGAGCGGGAGTACTGGCGCGAGGGGAAAGTGGGAACCGAAAACTCGCAGGACGCAGTGATGGTGGGGTTGAGCTATCGACCGAGCAAGCGATTGGCAAAGGGCCATCGAGAACAGGAAGGCGCAGGGGGAGAATCGAACCGAAGGAAGTCGAAGAAATTCAAGGGCAGGAAGTATTTTCGGGGAGCAACGAGAGCGGTTCCGCCCGCGATTAGCGGCTGTGCACCTGGCGAGCAGTCGTCGTGTGGACAAGAATGCACAGAGCCTGCGGCGCTCGAATTTGGCCGCGGGGCTGCGAGGTCGAGTGGGGAAGCACTGCTTGCACCGGAAGCGGCGAGAGCGGAAAGTACCTGTGGGGGAGTGGGTGAGGACGGGGGGGAGGTTGCAGTACTGTTTGGCGAGAACGAGGACCGGGATGTCTGTTTGGACGAATCTGGCAGATGAAACCAGTGGAGATACCTCCCGGCCATTATCGGCTTTTTGGTGGCGGAACCACGCGCCGCCACATCAACGCGGTCGGACCGAGGGTGTCCGCATTCCATCCACCCGTGCCAAAATCAAAGTCGCGTGGCAGCACGAAACGGATGCTCCGTGTGTTTGACTAACCCATCACTCACATGAAGCCCGGGAATCGTCCGGCTGCCAGCCGGAGGCGCGAATCGGACAGCGCATTCCGTCATCGACAGAGATCGAACGGAGGGCCTAGTTGGACTTTTTCCACGAGGCAATCGAGAAGGAGAGCTTAGCACACGGAATCACGGCGATGCTTTCCATCCCGTCAACCAGTCGGTGGGATTCGCCTAATGCGGCGGCTTGATCGGTGCGGCGTCCGCGGCCCTAGTACATCGTCCAGTTAGTTATTTATAGTATTGCGAGCCGGGTGCGGCCGGCGGCGGCGCCTCGGCTTGCGTGGGTGCTTCGCTTGATATTCTTTCGTCGCCTCGATAATGTGCTGGAGTTTTTCCGGCCCTTTGGTCCATACAAACGGCCTGGGATTTTCGTTGTTCCGGGTGATGTAGTCCAACAGAAATTCTTTGAGTTGGCGCTTCGAGGTATGAACGCTTTGTGAGAGACCCTGCTTGCCCAGGATACTGAAGAAACATTCCACCATATTGACCCAGGAAGCATGGGTCGGAGTGTAATGAAAGTGCACGCGGGGATGCAGCTTCAGCCAGCGCTGCGCCGCTTGGTTTTTGTGGATGTTGAGATTGTCGAGAACCATGTGTAAGTCTTGCTCGGGGAAGGCCTCGACGACATCCTTGAGGAAGCGCAGGAAGTTGACCGAGGTGCGGCGTTGCTTGACGTGGGCCACTACTTGGCCGCTGGCAATCTCCAGAGCCGCCAGCAAGGTCTGCGTGCCGTGGCGGACATACTCGTGGGTCCAGCTGCGCGGTTTCTTGGCGCTCAATGGCAGCAGGGGTTGAGTACGGTCCAGCGCCTGAATCCCCGTCTTTTCGTCGACACACAATACCAGCGCATTTTCTGGCGGATTCAAATACAGACCGACAATATCCAGCAGCTTGACTTCAAAATCGGGATCCGGGCTGAAAGTAAAGGTACGAATCCGGTGGGGTTGTAGGTCCGAAGCCACCAGGATCTGGTGTACGGTGCTGCGCGGCAGCTTTAAATCCTCAGCCAGCGTTCGTACACTCCAGCGGCTGTAGTGTTCCGGTTGTTGGCAGGCGCGGTTCTGCACCCGCTGTACAATCTCCGGGCCATGTTTTACCGGACGGCCGGAACGGGGAGCATCTTGAAGACCTTCCAGACCTTGGCTGGCAAAACTGCGGCGCCACTTACTGACGGTCACTTCCGGCAGCTGCAGTTCGCCAGCGATTTGCTGATTAGTACTGCCGGCAGCGGCCGCCAAAACAATCCGGCCTCGCTGCACCAGACCTTGCGGAGCCGAGGGGGATCGCACCAGTTGGTCCAGCGCGGCTTTCATCGTCGGATCGAGCGAAACAGCGGGAGCAACTCGCGGCATATTCCCACTGTAGTCGAAACTCGTAATAAAATAAAGAACTATCTGGACGATGTACTAGAACATGCCGCACCCTCGGAGATCCCCAGAGTCTGTCATTAGAATCACGGTACGGCCGAAGCTGGGGCTTTTCAGTAGATTCTGCGGGTTCGCTGCATGAATCTGCGAGCAGCAGCCCTCATGCACTCATCTCCTGCAAGACTCTTTGCAGTTCTGCCTCGGCCACGACCTTACCGTCGAACAAATGAAGCTCGCGCTGCGCGTGTTTGGCGAAACGCGGATCGTGTGTCACGATACAAATCGTTGATCCCTCGCGATGCAAGTTCTGCAGCAGTTCCATGACCGCTTCGCCATTGCGCGAATCGAGATTTCCAGTGGGCTCATCGGCGAGCAGAATAGATGGTTTCCCCCCCAGCGCTCTCGCCACTGCGACGCGTTGCTGCTGACCGCCCGATAGTTGTGACGGATAATGACGGACGCGATGCGCCATCCCGACCCGCTCCAGAGCTTCGATCACTCGCGACTTGCGATCCGCCGCCGACATCTTCTGCCGATAGGTTAGCGGCAGTTCAACGTTTTCGAAGACCGTCAAGTCGCCAATGAGATTGAAACTTTGAAAAATGAACCCTATCTCCTGATTCCGGATGCGCGACCGCTCCGCAAAGTCGAGGTGCTCGACCATCCTCCCATTCAGTGAGTAGCGTCCGGCGGTCGGAGTATCCAGCAGCCCAATGATGGACAGCAGCGTTGATTTACCGCAGCCCGACGGGCCTGACATGGCGACGTACTCTCCTTTCGCGATCGATAGATGGATGCCCGATAAGGCGTGCGTTTCGATCTCATCCGTGTAGAAGACTTTGGTGACATCTTGAATCTGAATAAGCGGCTGTCCTATTTCGGTCATAGCTGACTTCCTCTCTTGTTTGGTTCGTTGGTTGGCTCGATCTGGCTAATCGAGCCGGATGCGATCGGTATTATCCAAACGCGACATGTCCGACAAAATTACCGTGTCTCCTTCGCGCAGCCCTTCGATCACCTGGATCGAATTCACGGAGGCCCGTCCAACCTTCACGGGCACGCGCAAGGCTCCCTGCCCGTCCGATCCCAGTTTGAACAAACTGATGATGCTGTTCTCCTGCCCGAATGCTGGACGGCCGACATAGAGCACGTCGGCCAGTCGTTCCAGGTCGATGGTTCCATCCACACTCAGGTCTGGGCGTGCACCCCTCGGAAGTTCGCCAGTGAGTTTGACGTCGACCGTTACCGTTCCGTTTTGTACCGCCGGATCGACGCGCATCACTGCGCCCGTGATCACCCCGTTGTGAGTATCGACCGAAGCAGGCTCACCAATCTGCACGTCGCGCGCCTGGGTCTCGGCGACTTTCAGTCTGGCCATCAGGTGATCGGGTTCCACCACTTTCGCGAGCATGGTTCCAGGCAGGACATGCTGGCCAACTTGCAGCGGGAGATCCACCAGTACCCCGTCAATTCCCGATCGAACTTTCAACGCGTCCAATTGTCTTTGCTTGAGTTGAGCTAGGGTCCTCATCTCGTCGACTTTGGCTTGCTGCACCGCCATCTGCGACGCAATCGCGCGCTCGTTGGCGGCGAGACGCTGCGTTTCAAGATCATTTCGGGTGGTGAGTTCGTCCGCCTTCCCCTTCGAAGTCTCGTAGGCCAACGACGAGATGACTCCGAGATCGTAGAGTGCTTTGTCGGTGTTGGCCTGCCGTTGCGCTTGTGCATCGTCCCCATGCACGGTCGCGGCACCAGCCTTCTGATTCATCAGGTCGCTATCCAGCTTCAAGCGAAGGCTCTGGTATTCGGCTAGGGCGGCCTTCAATTGCAGCTGCGCGTCGACCGCAGCTTGCTCCGTCTGCGGATTGCTCATATCGACCAGGACCGTGCTCGCCGTCACCTGCGACCCCGGCAGCATATGAATACGAAACACGGTCGCCTCGGTCTCCGCTGGAATCTGACGCACCGATTCCTGGCTGGGCACAAGGGTCCCCAACCCGCGAACCTGGCGCAGCATCGGACCGCGTTTGACCATGTCGGTCCACACGGTTCCCCGCTCAACCGCAGGTGCCGCAGGCTTCAGACGTGAAACTCCAACAGAAACCGCAACCACGCCTACGACTACCGCCATCGCGATAATCATCTGGCGGCGACGTTTCTGACTCTTGAACTCAGGTCGAGCGATGTCCATACTGAGATGCCGTCTTCCACGGAGCGTTAAGTATTTTGAAACAGGTTCTGATGTAGAGGGTTAGAGGCCACGTCTAGAAATCTGAACTGGACCGTCACGTCCGCGAATGAACGGCTTCCGCCGCACCCAACAGACGACCACGCCACCGGTGATCAGCCGGTGAAAGAACGGTTGCCTGCCCTTGCGCTTCGACAAGAGAACGACTCGAATTTTCAGCTCCTCGCAACACCTTTCATGCCGAATATCCTGCCCCAGCGTCTCTGGTTCGGTCCTAATCGTTATTGCTCACGCAGCACCTTCGCCGGATCGATCCGCAGGGCGCGTCTAACGGGGCCGATGACCGAAAGCGACCCAGTGAGGAGGACGGTGAATGCAACCGCAAGGAGTACGACTGGATCCTGCGCGGAGGCCTGGTAGACGATCGACGAAAGTATCCGGCTCGCGGCGACACCGAGCAGCATCCCAACGATTGACCCGCTAGCGAGCAGGATTAGCATCCGACCGAGCGCGGCCGAGAGAACCTGCTTTGCCTGAGCCCCGAGAGCGACACGAATACTCAAATCGCGCAGGCGCTTGCTGACGGTGTACGAGGCAAGTCCGAAGGTCCCAATGATCGAGAGCAGGAGTCCGAAGGCGCCAAAGATACCGAGGGCGACGGTAGCCACCTGAGCCGGAAAGAAGGCCAGTCCAAGCTGGCTGCTCCAGGCGCCAGATTGCCGGACAGGTACACCGGGGTCGAGATCGCGAACCACTTTGCGGATGGTGGCTGCCATATCGTTCGCGGCCGCTTCGGAGGAATTCGACCGGGTTCGGACAATGAGCGCTGTTTTCGTGTCTCCTCCCTGCGAGATCGGAAAGAACGCCGCCGCTTTCTGATCTTCACTGAGCGACACGTATTTGCCGTCTGCCACGACGCCCACGATCTGAATCAGCGTACCGGTGCGGTCTTTGAAATAGCGACCGACGGGGTCCTCGGAGGGGAATAGTCGCCGGACGAACTCCCGATTTACAAGCGTGACCGTGGGGGTCTTTTCACTGTCGGCAAAGCTCACATCGCGTCCCTCGAGCAGCGGTGTTTGAGCAGCGGTAAAGTATCCCGGTGAGACGGCGATGTTGGTGGTCTCAAATACCTCGTTGGAGGGCCTGAAATCGGTAGTTTGTTGAGAGAAGACGGCAGTAGGTGGGCAATCCTGATTCAGGGGCGTGCAATTCGAGTAGGCCGCCGCTTCAACTCCCGGGAGCTGCGAGACCCTCTCGAGCAACTGGCGTTGGAAATGGTCGGCAGTCTCGATCGAATAGCCAGCATGACTCAGATCGAATCTTGTCACCACAGCATGTCTCGGATTGAATCCTATGTCCATGCTCATGGCTTTGCCCAGGCCACGTAGCGAGACAAAAGCGGCCGTGACCGTGACGCAGCAGAGCGCGATCTGCGCCGCCAGCAAAATATCGCGAAGCGCCCAGCGGCGCCCAGCGGGCGTATGGCTTACGCCGTTCTTGATCGTGTCATTTGGATCGGCCTTGAATATCTGCAGCAGAGGCATCATCCCGAACAGCACGCCCGCGAGTACCGAGATCAATAGCGCCATCAGAATCAGGGATGGCTGCGGCTCTATATGGAACATGAAGGGATATTCGGTGGGTGCGTGCCAGTTCGCCAGACCGGCGAGAGCGATCCACGCCAAACCGCAGGCGAGCGCACCCCCGAGGATCGAGATCACAAGGGTATCGACAAGGATCTGGCGAACGATGCGCCAGCGGCTCGATCCAATGGCCATGCGGATGGCAATCTCGCGTGTGCGGTCCGCCGTACGCGCTGCGAACAGGCTGCCGAGGTTCGTGCAGGCGGCGAGCAGGACGATCCCGGCGAGGGCCAGCACCCCAGCCAGAAAAGCGCGCGCCGGTGCCCCCATAAAGTCGCCCGCCAGGCCAGGACGGGTAAGCTTGAACGATAGTTTCTCTTCGTCTTTCGGATACTGCCGGATCAGGGTGCTGGCAATCGTGTTCAGTTCGGCCTGCACCCGGGGCATGGTGACGGCGTCCTTGAGACGCACGATGCACCAGAAATACGGTTCGCTCCGCGAGTCAAGCCGGTTGAACCCGTCCAGCGATGCTCCATTCGCCATGGGAACGAAAATGGAAGGCTGGAGAAATTTTTCCGTTCCGTAGAAGCCTTCCGGGGTAACACCGACGATGGTGTACGGATGCTTGTTAATGCGCACGGTCTTCCCCACGACGTGGGGATCGGCGCCAAAATCACCCTTCCAGGAGGGCCAGGAGAGGACCGCAGCCTCTGAGGCTCCGGGATGGTCGTCATCGGCGCGCTGCAGCAGACGCCCGAGGTACGGCTTGATGCCGACGACCTCGAAGTATTGCCCGCTCACTTGGTATCCCCAGACAGGGCGGGTGACACGGTCGGCTTCCAGACCAAACTCGTCCGGAACAAAAGCGGCAACCGCAGAAAACACCGAGTTATCATCGCGGACATCGCGCACTTCCGGATAGGAAAAATCTGGATAGGCCTTTTCTTTGTGCGCAAGCGTCATCACTCGGTCTGGATTGGGCACGTTAATGGGTCGCAGAATCAATGCCTGGACTACGCCAAAGACAATGACGTTGGCGGCAATGCCCAGCGCCAGAATTAGGACCGCGGTGACGGCAAAGCCTGGAGAACGGCGCATCTGGCGTAGGGCGAATCGCAAGTCTTGCAGCAAAGTGGTCATGGTCGGCCTCGGATGACAATGTGGCTGGATGGGAAGAGCTTCTTCGCGAACCAAAGTGTTATGAACAAACTTTCTGAGTGGAAACCTCTCGCGGGGTCTCGCGGGTGTATGGGAACCGAGTTGTAGGCACCGGTTTCACCACGAAGTGTGGTCAGTGAGCGGAAGCTGGCTCCGTTTCACCAACCGGGACGCAGTTTGCAGTAAACACGTTCTACTAGTCGAGGTTTTTCATCGAACGATAAACGGGATCTTGACCGTTGGTCTCACCCAGGGGTAAGCTCAATCGCCGGTTTCCCCGCTGGGGAGGAAATGGGCGGTTGATCCCGCGACCTGTGGCGATTATCGATGTAGATCAGTGCATCTTTGCCTGTAGTGCGAGCACGTCAGTTTCGGGACTGTAGCGCTCAGATTGTCGCCGAGAATAGGGGATTGCTCGTCTAAGAGATCCGATCATAGTTTCTTTGAAATTCTTTGATCTCGGTCAAAAAAACCATTTCCTTCCCCTGAGCGTTCCTCGCTTGAGGAATGAAGTCAGTGTCCAAAACGACGTTGCGAGTGCCGAATTTCACGGCATTGTTGCCCACAAGCAAACTCTCATATTCTTCCATCGACAGCTCATATCTTTTGTCCAGTTGATCCTTGATTCGTAGCGCACGCACGCGTTCCTGACCGTCCCTGGTGACCGTTCCGCTGAAGAACTCGGAACAACATCCAGAACCGTACGAAAAGCAACCAATTCTCTGGGGCGTGTGGAAATCGCCATGGTCGACCGCGCTGAGCAGCGAAAGCATCGTGGTCGCTCCCATGATGTTGCCCACGCGCTGACAATAAGTCAGGCCGGGACTCACGCGGCGTTCAAAATCCGCTTCAATCTCTTTGGGATTCGCCTTCGCCATTTTGCGCATCATGTCGCGATGCGCCCCCTTGACCATGCCTCCGAAAGGAGTATGCATCGCCAGATACCCAAAGCTGCGGGCGAAGTCCGCGCCTGGCACACGCTTTTGGTACTCCAGGAAAGATTTCTCGCAACAATCCAAGTAGGAAAGCAGGGACAGATCGGGATCGCCCGCCTCACTGTCGGGAATGGGCCGGCAACTATCCATCACTTCATAACCATAATAGCCGTTGGCTCCGACATCGACCTGAAATACATACGGCACTTCGCTGACTATCATCGCCACCGCACCAGCTCCGCCACTGGGCTCAAAAAACGACCAATCGAGCGTGAGCGATTCGCCGCCCTCCGCCGTCATGAAGCGGACAATGTCGGTTGCGATCACTAATACCTTGGCCCCGGGCGAAGCCTGAGACAAAACAAAATTTACCGCCATCTGAAAACCGGCCACACCGGAATAGCAGGCGTTTTTCAGCTCGAACAAGCGGCAATTACGATTCAAGCCCAAGAGTTTGTGAAAATAGGTACTCATCGACTTGCCAAAATCGAAGGCCGATTCCGTACAAGTAATTACCGTCTCGATCCGTTCCTTTTCGCTCGGACTCATGGCGTCGATCAGTGGCTTGGCTGCATTCAAGCCAAAAGTGATTGGATCTTCGTAAGGGAGAGCGATGGTTTTCTCTTTCATTAGCAAATTCGCAAATCGCGTCACATCCAACTTGCGATGGATAGCAAGCTTTTCTACGTTCACGCAAGCGCCACCCGCATAAACATTCGCCGCTTCAATTCCAACTGAGATCATATGTTGTCCTCCGATGTCATGCTTACAACGCTGGTGCAGGTGCTCAACTAAAAGCGAACATCTTGGCTATGTTTTGGCCGCTTCGCAGGCGAAAAGCCGAGAAAGAATCCTTGTCCGAAAACTGAAGATAAATGTTGTCTTTGAGTAACTGCGACATCATTTGACCTGGCGGTTTCCCATACGAATGTCCGGGGAAGATGCGCGTTTGCGGATGGAGCCGGATTTTCAAGTGCTCCAAGCTGGCAAACATGGCGTACGCGGCTTGGGTATTGGGACATAGGCCACATCCCTCCGCAAACAGAACGTCACCGGTAAACAGGTTGTCCCCGATCAGATAGCAGATGGAGCCCGGCGTATGCCCGGGCGTGAATATGGGCTCAATGAGCATCTGGCCAACAGCCCATGGCTTTTGATCGATGCCCACCAATTGCCTGGCGTTGAACCCTGAAACCGCTATCTCTTCGTTGGACATCCATATAGGACACTCATACTTTTCCGCTACCGGTTTGGCCAGATGGATATGATCGGGATGGGAATGAGTGATCAAAACCCCTCGCAACCGGGCTTGCGAGTCCATCAAGGCCTGGTCGATTGTCTCCATCTGCCAGGCCGGATCCACAATAACTGCTTGACCGCTGCTCGGGTCGGCCACCAAATAGCTAAAGTTCTTCATGACTTCATGATGCGTTTTCAGCACCATGACCCGCGGCATGACTCCGGTGTGCCCTGCATCTGCGCCGTATTGATTCATTCTGTAATTCCTGAGCATGGCTGATCCTTGTGCATACTGGCTATGTTCGCCTGCTCGCAAGGAGCGTTATTGTTGCGGGCAAACCATGAAATCTGGCAGGCGCGACGGAATTCTGGTGGAGGTTTCCCTTCACCACCAGGCGAAGTCTCCACTTCACGCTAAGTGACCGCAGTGCTCACGCAGCGCCGGCAGTGGCCAACGGTGCCGCAGGAGAGCGAAGACTCGGATGGGCTTTGGCGAGCGCCCTGAAGAACAGGCTCTTGAACTTGATTAACACGTCTCCGCTTTCGTTCAGGAGTCGAATGTTTAACTTCCTGACGCCCGCGTGATTCTGCGCCTGCGACTCCGCAAATTCCGCGTAGGCATAACAAGTCTCACGCACCGGGTGGACGATATCGAGTTCGTCCAGCGCAAACGGTAGGTGGGGCGTCGCCGATTCCAACCGTCCCAACAAGCCGGCAGCAGTCTGCAAGGCGCCGTCAATCATGCTGGGATGAAGAATGAAGCGCCCAAAATCGTTTTTCAGGTGATCCCCTATTTTCAGCTTGGATAGAGCGAAGCAGGGATTGACGTAAATCTCCTGTATGGTCCGGAAGGAGAGGCCGTGATGAACTCCGTATTTCCTGAACGCATCGTAATAGGCAGCCCCATCTTCCGGACTTGCACATTGCGCTTTCAGGGCTTGAATCGGGATGGGTTCCTCTGTTTCGTCTGGATCCGCCCCTGCGTTTCTGAACGTCAGCCTTCCTTCCGAGTGAAGGATGACTTCATTTTCGTCGTCCAATGACATAATTGAATACTCGACATCGTCTCCCATCGGTTTCAAAAGAGTCCGAAGGGTCTGGGGACCTTTGCGGAAACTCAAAGGCTGGACCCAAACGATATCCTTGATCTTACGAACCCTTTGCTCGCCGGCAATATTTCCTGCGATGCACGCCATCTCCAAGAATCCCGCTCCCGGGAAAATGCTTTCTTCGTTCACCCTATGATCCACGGCATAAAACGCGGTATCCGACAGCGCCGAGCTGAAACTAACTTCTTTCAAAGTGGAGGAGTTGTGGGAAATCAAAGGATGCAGTTGGTTGTTGGAGAGCCTCCGCTTTTCCGGTATCAGAGCGTCCGAGACCCAGTATCTTTCTCGAGCAAACGGGTAGGTAGGCAGAGCGATCCGGCGAGGTTTGTTCCGACCATACAGACTCTCCCAGTCCGCTTCCTCGCCTGCAGCCCACATCGAAGCGAGCTCGATCAGGCTTTGCTCTCCTGAAGCTGTCAGTGCACGCTTCGACGACCCCTTGGACCGCCGGCGTGGGCCGAGACTGCCACGGTAGATATTGGCCGAAGGTGCTCGTTTGGTCCAATCGGTTAGTCGATCGATGAGTTCATTCACCTCCGAAACCACGACCGCCAGCCTCTCTTGCATCCCTTCTCTGCCGACTTGCAGGGTGTAGCAAAGGCTCGCAAGATCGATTCCCTGATCACTTTTCAAACGAATGAGCAAACGATTGACGTATTCTCGAAGCCGCTCCTCGTTTTTGGCGGAAAGTGTGAACAAATAGGGACCCGATTCTTGGCAGTTGTCGGGCGAACCCGGTTTTTCGTATTCTTCCAAGACCACGCACGCATTCACCCCTCCCGCCCCGAACGAGTTGATTAGCGCACGCCGCGGGTGAGCAGGGGACATTTTCCATTCGGACAACCCATGTTGCACATAAAACGGCGATTCTTTGAATTCAATATTCGGGTTGACCTCCTCCGAATGGATGGACGGAGCCAGTTGTCGATGCTCGATTTGCAAGATGACCTTGGCTAGCCCGGCGATTCCTGCCGCCGACTCCGAATGCCCGATATTGGCCTTGACGGAACCGATCGGACAGAATTGCTTTTTCGCGGTCTGTTTTTCAAACGCCTGGCTCAACGCGGCAATTTCAATGCTGTCACCCAACTGAGTGCCCGTGCCATGACCTTCGACATAGCCAATGGTTTCCGGATGAATGTGCGCCTTCTTGAGGGTATGGCTGATTAAACTCGCTTGAGAATTCGGGTTCGGAGCGGAATATCCGTTCGACCGACCACTATGGTCGAAGGCGCTTGCCGGAATGACGGCATAAATTCGATCGTGATGGTCTATGGCTTTGCTCAGCCGTTTCAGTACCAGTGTTCCCACCCCTTCTCCGGGAACAAACCCGTCATCCCCAGCGCCATAGCTATGACATTTTCCATCGAGAGAAAGCATGCGTCTCTGGCAGAGGGACTGGTACTTCGAGGGATGCAGATACAAGTTCACGCCGCCCGCAATCGCGACTTGACATTCGCGATTCTTGAGGCTTTCGCAAGCGAGATGGACCGCAACCAGTGAAGAGGAACAAGCAGTGTCAACGGGCATGCTGGGTCCATTGAAATCAAAGAAGTACGAAACCCGATTCGCGATCGACCAGGGCAGTGCACTGGGACAAACCATATTCCCGCGGCTCCGTTCTTCGGTCGCGAGCAAATTATAGGAGTTCGTGGTGACGCCGACAAAGACGCCCACGTCTGCGCTTCGTGCTTTGGGAAAACTCTTCTTCAAGCTATCTCGGGTATATCCCGCGTCTTCGATGGCGGCCCAAACCGATTCCAAGAACAGCCGTTCCTGGGGGTCGATGATTCTGGCTTCATCTTGGGAAATACCAAAAAACAGCGGGTCGAACTTGTCATGGTCCTCCAGGAAGCCGCCCCATTTGCAGTAGATTTTTCCGTCCGAAGCAGCCGCGGGATCCGGATGATACAAATCCTCATAGTCCCAGCGATTGGGCGGTACCAAATCGATCAAGTCTCTTCCTTGTTTCAGATTTTCCCAATATTCGTCCAAATTCCTAGAGTGCGGATAGTAGCCATGAATGCCGATGATCGCGATAGGCTCACGGTGATCGTTTCCCTCTGCCGGCGACACTTCGGCTTGAGTTGCTTCTTCCTCGATGGCTTCTAACGGAATCACCGATTCATCGGCCGAACCGACAATAGCAAACAGAGCGATCAGCGCTTCTCGCGCCTCTTGCAGCAGGAATTTCGCGAGTTCCCCGATGGTCTCGTGCTCGTACAGCAAGGTTTTCGGCAGTGCGCCTAAATCCCTTTCCAAAGTAGCATTGAGCCGATTGATCATCACCGAATCAATGCCAAAGGACTCTAAACGATCTGACCGACCAATTCGATCCGGGGTGAGTCTGATTTCCTCGCCGATCAGCGCCTTCAGATACGCTTCCGTTCTCGCAAAGAGAATCGCGGGGTCAATGCCGTCCGCCGGGGCGCTCACATTTCTATGAGCTCTCTCGGGCTTTTGGGCAATGTAGGCAGTTATCTTCGAAGGAATTCCATAAACGGCGACACCCTGTGCCGCTTCGGAGCGCAAATAGTCTTCCCAGTATCGAATACCGTCTTGCGTCGGTAAAGGACAGATTCCGGTTTGTTTTTCCAAAAGAATAATGTCCTCGCGAGAGATGCCCATCCCGCCCTCTTCCCACAAGGGCCAATCGATCGATAATGTCCGGCCCGATCGCTTGTGCGCTCTTCTCAAACTCTCGCGACTTTCTGCAAAAGAATTCAAAAACTGATTCCCATAGGCATAATCGCTTTGTCCAACGTTGCCCATCACGCCTGCGATAGAAGAAAACAGCACAAAGAAGTCCAGATTTTCGCCACTGGTCGCTAGATCCAGGTTGATCGCGCCGTAAACCTTCGGGGCCAGCACGGCGTCCATCTCTTCCTTTGTTTTCTTGAGAATGAAAGAATCGCGATTCACGCCGGCGCCATGAATCACTCCATTTATTTCCGCGAAGCGCGTTTTCGCCTCGCGCACCACCATTTCCATGTCCTCTAATTTGGAGACATCGGCTTGAAGACATAAGATTTCGGCACCGTAGCCTCTTAGTCGGCTCAGTTTTTCTTCTTGCCTGGAGTTGGGCAACGAGCGACCAACGAGAACCAATTTCGACTGGAAATTCTTCGCCAAATACTCGCTAAAGATGAGTCCCAGGCCGCCGAGCCCGCCCGTAATCAGATAGGTACCGTTCGATCTCAGCGGCAAGGGCGACAATTCTTTCTCCACAGGCGTGAGCGGCACCAGATCCCTTACCCATCGCGCATGGCTTTGCTGATCGACGCCCGCGTGGCTGCGATAACGAATCTCGGTTGCCGTCCAGTCTTTCCCGCAAATCTCGTCCCAAATGAGATCAGCCTTTCCCGAAACAGACATTCCCCCATCCTTTGGAAGGGCGCCTTGAATCTCGACCACCTTGGTACGATACCTTTGATTTTCCTGCGTTAGGGTCTTGAAAAAAGCGCCTATGGCGGCATCCAAGGGAGCCGTTGTTTCTGAGTGGCTGAAGAGGATCGACATAATTCTAGGCGGCGCTTGATTGGTTTGCTTCATCAAGGCTTTGCATAGATAGAGGAGTGCATAGACTCCGTTATTTAGCTGCTGAACTACTTGCTGTCTGACTTCTAGATTGCACACCTGCGAACGGTGATGAAGAACCACGCCAGGAAACTGGGCTTTATTCTTGAGATCTTCTAGGAGTTCGTGAAACTGCTCCTCTCGTTCAGGATTTATTCTGTAGACATTCGGCGCGAGTTCTTGAAATGACTTTCCTGGTTTCACCAGGACGACAGCATTCTCTCCCGAACCGTTCTCTATCCGCTGTTTCACCGCGCGAAACAGTTCCTCCGACGCATCCAGGATCAGGATTGGGCCAGTCGCCGCACGTTTTTCCTCAGGTGCGGGCAGGGGCTTCAAAGTCCAGCGGGGGGAGTAATACATCCTCCGTTTTTCCTCCGGCCGCTGGGGCGCTGCACCCTTCACGGTATCCGGTGTCCCCCTTTGAAGAACAGGAGGAAATGGCAGTTCCTGATTTAGCCAGCACCTTTCTTTGGCGAATGGATAGGTGGGGAGGGATACCCTCCTTGAAATTGCGTCTCGGTGCATGAGGGACCAGTCAATCTCGACGCCCAAAATCCAGAGTCCGGCTACCTTTTCCAGATCTTTGTTCGCCAGAAGATTTTCCAGAAAAGCCTTCCCCGCCTGTCCTTCAATCAGATTGCGCGCGCTAAACTGAGCCTCTTTGATGTTTCCATAGAAGACATCTTCCAATTCAGGGATGTTACCTCCGGAATTGACGTCCTTGTTCTTTCGCAGAGTGATCCATCGATTCAGTTTGCCTCTGAGGTCTTCCAAACTCGAGGTTAGAATCACTAGCCGCACATCCATCGGCGTCCTTCCTACTTGTAGGGTGTATGCGATGTTCGCGAGCGAACCCTCGGGCGTAGTTTCCAAGAAATTGACAACCTTTTCGGCATAACGGCAAAGGGCGTCCTGGTCCCTCGCCGAAAGCACAAAGGCTTCGGGTGCCGTCGTACGTGACTCTCTCTCCGGTTCTCGTGCATCAGCATATTCTTCTAAGATGAGATGTGCGTTCGATCCGCCGGCGCCGAACGAACTCACACCTACGCGCCTGGGATGCACTGCAGGACGCTTCCATTCCGTCAGTTCGGTCTGAACGTAAAACGGCGAATCCCCAAAATTGATGTTTGGATTGAGAGGACTTGCGTGCAAAGAGGGAACCAGCTGCTGATGCCGGATCTGCAACAAAGCTTTGGTAACGGATGCAATTCCGGCCGCCGACTCAAGATGTCCGATATTAGATTTCACCGAGCCGATAGGACAGAACTGCTTGTCTTCCGTGAAACCTTCGAACGCTTTCATCAACCCCGTAATCTCGATGGGATCTCCAAGGGAAGTGCCTGTTCCATGAGCCTCGACGTAACTTAAAGTTCTAGGATCGATATTGCCCTTTTTGAGAGCGTCGAGAATCAGATCGGCTTGGGCATTCGGATTGGGAACTGTGTAGCCGTTGGTTTTTCCACCATGATTCACGGTGCTTGATTTGATCACCGCGTATATTTGATCTCCGTCGCGGAGAGCGTTTTCCAAAGACTTGAGCAGAACGGCCCCCACCCCTTCTCCGGGTACGTATCCATCTCCGCCTTCCCCAAAGCTTCGGCACTTGCCGTCGCTTGCGATAAACTTTCCCTGACTCAGACTTAAGTATTTGTATGGATGAATCGTCACATTGACGCCGCCTGCAATGGCGGCATCGAGCTCTCCTTTCCGCAGCTCTTCGCACGCCAGATGAATTGCGGTCAGGGACGAGGAGCACATGGTATCCAGCGCTATGCTAGGACCATGAAAATCGAAGAAATAAGAAACCCGGTTGGCGATTGAAGCGCGGGACGAACTGGAGACGCTTGTTTTCCCCCTTAAAATTGATTCCGCTCCGAAGAGTTCATACTGTCCCCACATGACGCCGACAAAGACGCCGACGCGCTTTCCGGAAATGTTGTCTTTGCGATAGCCGGCATCCTCAATGGTTTGCCATGCCGTTTCGAGAAATAAGCGCTCTTGCGGGTCGATCAGTGCGGCTTCTCTCGGTGAGATGTTGAAAAACAAGGGATCAAATTTGTCTACATCGGCAATGAATCCGCCCCACTTGCTATAGCATTTTCCTAACTTCTTTTGGTCGGGATCGTAGTACAGTTTGTGATCCCATCGTTCTGACGGAATCTCCGTAACGCAATCGCGACCGTTTTGGAGGTTTCTCCAAAATTCTTGCAAGTTTTCAGCCAGCGGATATCTTCCGCCCAGCCCGATAATAGCGATGTCCTTTGGATAGGTTGTTTTGCAGCCAAGGAAGCGATTCTTACTCCGTTTGGCTGGAGCTGGTCGTCTCTTTTCTATCGTGATTGGAGCAACTTCCTTTGCCTGCTCGTGCAGAAATCCGCGAACGATTGCCGGATGCGCTTTCACAAAATATCCAGCTAGCTCAGCTATCGTTTGGTATTCGAAAAACAACGTCTTGGAGAGCGAACCAAACGTCTGTTCCAGCTGGTTCGTCAGCTTCATCGCCAGAATCGAGTCAATCCCGTATTCCTCCAGCGCCGCTTGCGGATCA